>ENA-OWLM01000096-OWLM01000096.1-metagenome-genome-assembly--contig:-NODE-96-length-32182-cov-3.278644_pt1 | contig 32182 bp, 27 predicted proteins | sample MGYA00245349_ERZ651102 | MGnify/ENA primary metagenome ERZ651102 (study PRJEB26857, sample SAMEA4031759) | metagenome | biome: human; feature: oral; material: saliva | place: Philippines | collected 2014 | study... | reverse complement strand
CCAACTGTCAACTTTTTCAGTACACAACACAACAGTCTCTTGGCGTAGTGCCAATAATTCAAAAAGGGCTGTGCCGAATGGATTCCTCGGCACAGCCCTTATTAGAGAATTGCAGTGTGAATTACTTCACTATAACCTTTTCTGTATACGTCTTGCCTTCAGTAGCGATGCGAACGGCATACACGCCGTTTTGTGCTTCGAATACCATGCGGTTTTTAGCAGTAGCTACACGACGGCCGTTCATATCGAAGATCGTCAGCCCGGCAGCAGGACTTTCTACAGTTATCGTCTTACCTGATACAGCTACAGTATAAGGCTTATCATTGGCTACGTCGGCAATAGATGTACCTTCCACTTTCACATCCTTTATCACAGTAACCTTATTGTATCCTACTACGGTGAGCGTCAAGTTCGTTTCATCAGCGATACTCTCATTTAATTTGATGATAGCCTTACCGTCTTTCACGATAGCAGTGCCGACCATATCACCATCGTCAGAGAGCGTAGCAATAGCACCGTTATAGTCGCAAGCTACTTCGAATGTCAGCGCAGAGGCAGAGATATTTGCCGGAGCCGTAACCTGCATTTCGGTCGGGACAAGTGTACGAACGAGCAGCGAGGGGTCGCCGAAAACAGTCCATGTGTCGAGCATCTTCTCACCATCCTTTTTATACTTTTCAACCATAGCAAACATACCGTTCATGGTGACACCACCGAAAGTACGCTTGATGTTGTTCGGGTGTTTTTCGCACAGAATTTCGTTCATCTCATCCTGCCCGCGCATAGGAGAAGCCCAAGACTGGTTGATCGTAGACGCTATGATAGCAACAGTACCTGTCGGCTTACCATCTTTTTGTGCACGCATCAATGCTTCTGCGAAACAAGGCATGCTGAAAAGGAAATCGCCATTCACACAAGCTACGTCGAAAATAAACGGTAGCTGGTTGCTGTTGGTAAGCTGCTTCACATGAGTGGTGCCGAAGTGAGACGTACCCCAAGCTGTTTCGCTTCCGTGGCCCGTATAGTTGGCCAACGAGATTCCTCCGTTGAAAGCATCAATAATGTTTTTAGGAGTTACTCCCGGATCATAACATTTGATAATCTTGGTATAACCATACTGGGTAAGCAGATTGGCGATTACATTCTCATGCTGGATATCACTTTCACCATTGTCTGCGGATGGGCCTCCTTCAGCCGAAGCGATACAAAGAGCCTGACCGAGCCATTTGTCTTCCGTGGTTATATTGCGCTCATAGTGAATAGTCCGATCGATTTGTGTCTTCAGATCCTCTTTGCTCTCACATGAGAAACGACCGATGAAGACTTCGTTGTAGTGGTCATTACCTACTATTTGTCCATATACCTGGTCGGATTTGATCCCCGGAGTAATTTTGGCAGGAATATCTTTGTGATCGCCAACCAAAAGAACATAGGTCAAATCATTACCTTCTTTCTCGTATTCTTGCTTAACGAACTGCTGAATAGCATTAGCTGTAACGGGAGAAGCAATATCTTCTGCCACTTTCACCTCGGTACGGAGACCGCGTTGGTTTTTCCAATCAACGAAATCTTTAATATCTCCCTCATACTTTTTGGCTACGATGACGATCATACGACCATTTTGTTTTTCCTCTACCGGTGTGTAACGCCCTGGCTCGTAGTTCATGAACATGCGCTTGTATGTGTCTTCAAAGCCGGCAAATGTACCTTTCTTGTTCAGAATATTTTTGCCTTGCTCCGAAGTTTCGCTCACTGCCACAGTGATTTCCGTATAGATGCGCAACGTCTTTGTCACAGGGTTATACTGCAAAGGCGCAAAGTTTACAACCTGTCCACGCACATCACGAAGGATAAAAGGATCATCAAGCGTGGCGATCTCTCCCGGGAAGAATTTGTTTTGCGAGTAGCTCTTTCCATAAACGTAAGGGATCTTTTTCGGATCTTCGTTACGCATAATCATGCCCTTGGAGGGTGCAATCAGGACATTTTTCTTTTCGATGAACTTTGAGGAAACAACCTCTACCTTCATCTCACGAGTGTCTGAAACCGCCAAAGAGCGTGATAGAATGGGAAGCGTAGGCATCCCTTTTTCAGAAAGATTAACCCCTTCTGTATAGGTCGGCACTTGTGCCATTCCCTTAGGGGTTTGAACTTCGGTGAACTTGAGGTTGTCCATACGGAACTGAACCTTTGTCACCGATTGCTGAGTGGATTCGAGCAATCTCACATTCGGATTGCGTCCCAACTCTGTCTGCTGCGCAAATGCCATTCCTCCTAATAAGGAAGAGCAAAGAGCAATCGAAACAAACTTGTTCAAGTTTTTCATTTTGATGAAATTAGAATATGATTTTACTGTGTAGTACCCCTTTTGTGTTTATGCATTATAAAGTCTTCTTGGGAGACAAGATTCGCATAGAAACCGAAAGAGATACCACAATCGCAAATATATGCACTTTTCCTTTAAACGCGAATCAAAATATGCATAATATATTGCCCAAAAGCTGTCATTCGGATTGATTGATGGACTCATATTGGGTTTACATTCGTCTACCGTAGACGGCTATTTGGTTGTCGTATGGAAAAGTCGTTTCATCCTTTTGATATGAGTCCGGTCTGCCAAGATTACCTCCTTTGCCTTGTGTGCCATGAACTTCCTGTAGGTGCCGATAGGTCTCTTTAGAAAGTCTCACCTACTAAGCCAATCAGCTCCTCGATGAGCGTACCATATCTTTTAACCTCTGATATAAGGATGAACCGTTGGGCTACGGATATTCTCTCTCTGATTTCAATGCGGTAAAACCTGTCTCTTCGATGAATTACGAACCGAAAATGCTCGGATTGTGGTCTGTAAATCCTGAGAAAACGGCGCGAGATTTTTTTCGCTGTGGTTCCAAAAATTTTTAATTCTCGCGCCAAAACGAAAAAATTCTCGCGCCACGTTTTTACGAATGCTGATCAGGTAATTTCCCGAACCAAAACGCAAAACAACTCCTGCCTTTTCAGTTGATCGATAATCCTCGAATGATCTGTTTTCAGATGCACTCTCTTTCTACTATCTTTGTCGGATTCGGAAGGCTTTTTTCTGACCGATACCCTAATAATCCACTGATGAAAATATATCTGATGCGCCACACCTCGGTGCTGCTCAATGGCAATGAGCACTGCTACGGATTCACCGATGTGGACGTTCGAGACACCTTCGAAGAGGAGGCTGCGGCGGCTTGTGCCCGTCTCAAAGGCCTCGATCCCGAGGCGGTCTTTACCAGCCCTCTGCAGCGTGCGGCCAAGTTGGCGGCCTTTTGCGGCTATCCCGATGCCATCCGAGACGACCGGCTGAAGGAGATGAACTTCGGCGACTGGGAAGGCAAACCCTGGGAAGAAATTCTGGACACAACAGACATAGAAGCATTTTTCCGCCGCTACATAGACGAACCCGTATCCGGCGGCGAATCGCAACGAGAGCAGTTCGAACGCGTGCGGGACTTCATCCTGGAAAAGAAAGCTGCCGGTTATCGCTCCATCCTGATCTTCTGCCATGGCGGGGTGATCAATTGCGCCCGTACGCTGGTCGGACAATGCACGCTGGAGAGTGCCTTTGCCTCACTCCCTCCCTTCGGCTCTCTGACCGAATTGATCTTATAAGAGTCGCAGGGCTATCGTCTCGCAGGGCATGATACCCACGGGAGGCGTTGGTATTAAACAAATCGAACCGAATATTGTCATACGAGAAGCTATGAAGGAACCATCTCACGAAAAAACTCGATCCGACAAGAGGCAAGGGTTGAGGCCCCGTTTCTATCTCTATTGGTTGGGGATCCTGATTTTCGCAGCTGCTTTCACCGGCATGCTACTGGAGGATTTCAACTCGGAAGGCAGACCTGCCGGTTTGGAGCTTTTCTTCCATATCAGTGGAGCCGTGGCATTTTGTTTCGCTCTGGCAGAGCAGAGTGCCGTCTTTATCGGCCACAAACACGGGCGTATCAATCGGGTTACGGCTATGCGTTATGCAGGCTTCATGGACAGAAACGGCTCGTGGAGTGCCTTGCTGATATGTCTGACTTTCGTTGCCTTCGGGCTGATGAAAATCGGACACGAAGGGACTAAGGTCTGGGATTCTGTACTCGGATGGCTCTTTGTGGTGGGCTTCGGCTATGCCGTTATCCGTTTTATCCTCAATCGTTTTCGCCGGAAATGACCGGAAAGATGCCCAAGACCAATGTGGCGCGCCTTCTGGATGCGGCGCATATAACGTACGAACTGATCCCCTACGAGCCGGACGAGAGAGACCTCTCGGCCGTCCATGTGGCAGAGCAGCTGGGCGAGGATGTCAGGCAGGTGTTCAAGACGCTGGTATTGCGAGGCAATAAGACCGGACTGCTCGTCTGCATCGTACCGGGCGATGAGGAGGTAGACCTCAAGCTGGCGGCACGGGCATCGGACAACAAAAGCGTGGAGATGATCAGACAGAGCGAGCTTCTTCCGCTCACGGGGTATATCCGTGGCGGCTGCTCACCCATCGGGATGAAAAAGGCTTATCCATCCTATATCCATCATACTTGCATGGCATTCCCTTATATATATGTCAGCGCGGGCGTGCGAGGTTTACAGCTTCGGATAGCACCGGCCGATCTCTTGGCATACACGGGAGCCGAACCGGCTTGCCTCTGCGGTGCTACGACAGAAGAAAAATCAATCATAAATCAAACCCTATAATCAAGCATGAACAAAAGAATCTTTACTGCGTGCATGGCTGTCGCCTGCATCCTGCCCGTTTTCAAGGCTGAAGCACAGAGCGATTACTTCTTTCGCTCGAAGAAAAAGAAGCCCGCGACGGAAGCTCCGGCTCAGAAATCCAAATTCGATCAGACCGTAGCCGGTGCCAAAAAGAGCGAAGGCCCTTTCACCGTTTATTTCACCAAGAAGAATGAGATCCTGTTCGCCATGCCCGACTCCGCATTCCGTCGGGAGTATCTCCTCAGCAGCCGTGTGGCCGCTACGAGCAATACGCGCGAAGCCGTGGCCGGACAGATGAGCACGTCTCCTTTCCTGATCAAGTTCTCACGTGACAGTATCAATGTCTATCTCCATACGCCTCAGGTAGGAGCTATGGTCAGAGAAGACGATCCTATCGTACCTTCGTTCAAGAAGAACTTCTTCGACCCCGTTCTCAAGGCATTCCCCATCGTGGATACAAAAGACGGCAAGGTACTGATCGACGTAACCAAATTTTTCCGCGAAGACGAGAAGAGCATCACGCCTCTGACGATCCTGCCACCCACGATGCAAAATGCCAATGTAATCAAGGGCATGCTCGACCCGACGGCCAGTATCGTGACGGAAGTCAAGAGCTTCCCCCGAAACGTGGAGATCAAGAGTATGCTCACCTACAAGACTCAGCCCTATTCCGAGCCCTACACCCTGATCATGCAACGCTCCATCCTGCTCCTCCCCGAGAAACCGATGCGTATGCGTTTGCAGGACAATCGTGTCGGGATATTCAATTCCTCTCGCCAATACTTCAGCACCGATAAAGACAAAGTGGAGTCTTTCAAGCTGATCCATCGCTGGGATCTCCAGCCCAAGGACAGTGCGGCCTATATGCGTGGCGAACTGGTAGAGCCCGTGAAGCCTATCGTTTTCTATGTGGACTCCGTCTTCCCCGACAAATGGCGTGCTACTATCAAGCAGGCTATCGAAGACTGGCGTATGGCTTTCGAAGCAGCCGGCTTCAAGGATGCCATCATCGCCAAGGACTATCCTACGAAGGAGGAAAATCCCGATTTCGATCCGGACGACATTCGCTTCAGCTGTTTCAAATATGCCACAACGACCACGGCCAACGCCATGGGGCCGAGTTTCGTAGATCCGCGAAGCGGCGAGATCATTTGTGCAGATGTGATCTGGTATCACAATGTATTGTCTCTCGTTCACAACTGGCGTTTCGTACAGACGGGAGCCGTGGATCCGCGTGTTCGCAAGGCTGTATTCGACGATGAAGTGATGCGCGAATCGCTCCGCTATGTGGCAGCTCACGAGATCGGTCACACCATCGGCCTGATGCACAACATGGGTGCCAGCTACTCGTTCACCATCGAGAACCTGCGCGATCCGCAGTTCACCCAAAAATACGGTACCACACCGAGTATCATGGACTATGCCCGCAACAACTTTGTGGCGCAGCCCGGCGACTTGGAGCGTGGTGTACGCCTGACGCCTCCCATCATCGGTGTGTATGACATTCATGCCATCAACTGGGCTTATCGTCTCGTGCCCGGAGCCAAAACGGCTGAAGAGGAAAAACCGACACTGAACGCTTGGATCGCCGAGAAGAAAGACGATCCCATGTTTACCTTCGGAGCACAGCAGTTCCCCTATACCATCGACCCCACGGATCAGACCGAGGATCTCAGTAACGATCACTTCCGTGCCGGCGACATGTCCATCAGCAACCTGAAGATTATCGCCAAGAACATGGACAAATGGCTCCTCGAAAAGGAAGCTCGCTACGATGATCTGCGCGACATGCACGGACAGCTCATGTCCCAATACTACCGCCATGTGAGCCACATCATGCCCTATATCGGAGGAGTGGAACACTTCGAAATCCGCCAGGGCGAAGAGAATACGCTTTCCCGTCGCTTCATCACAAAAGACAAGCAACGCAAGGCCATGAATTGGCTCCTCAATCAGGCTCGCACATACCGCCAGTGGCTGGCCGAACCGGCTTTCCTCAACAAGGTAGAGCAAAACTCTGGGATGACCGACCTCTTGGGCAAGGCCATGGTGGCGGCTCTCTTCAACCCCGGTAGCATAGGACGCATATACGAAGCAGAGCAGTCCGGACAACCGGGTGTGTACAAGCTCACGGATTACGCCAACGAGCTGATCGATGCCATCTTCAACGTGAAGGGCAATCTGACCGATGCCGATCGTTCTATTCAGAACCTGGCCATCGACCTCATGTCGGCCTATAGTGGTCTCTCCACGGAAAGCAAGAATACGGCACGCCGTCTGTCCAAAGAGCTGGATGCCCTGTCGCACAAGCTCAGCGAGGACAACCTCCCATGTGCTCTCGGTTGTGGCGGTCACCACGCGGCAGAGGACGGAGCCGATTCCTTCTTCCGTCTTACGGCCTTCTCCAAGCAGGCCCCGAATGAAGTGATTGCACCCCTCCTACTGCAACAACTCAAGCGCGTGCAGACCATCTATCGCAATCGCAAGGCCACGGGCAACGCTGCCGACCGCTCGTTCTACGACTATCAACTGCTCCGTCTGGAACGCCTGATGAAGACCAACTAAAGAGTACGGGTTTCTTCGTTCCTCGGATATACAAGGGGGCTGTGTCAAAATCCGAAAAAAGGATTTTCCAACTATCAAAAAGACACAAATGCCACCTTAATCATAAAGGAAAAACCGCTATCAAGTAGGATGATTTTGTCCATTTGGTAGCGGTTTTCCTATACAAATGATAGTATCCTTTACTCTAAACTGAATTTTGACACTTCCTCTTTTACGAACCGGAATCATCGAAAATTCCGGGCCACGTTTTCCGGAAAACACGCGCGACTTTTTTTTCGCTTTGGCGCGAGAATTATTTTCTTCCCGAACCAAAACGAAAATTTTCTCGAGCCACGTTTTTAGGAACGCATAACAGGAAAATTTTGGAACCAAAAGAATATCGGGGCAGCCACCTACTGTTCCGAGAATTTCTTTTGCGATAAAGAGGAATTATCCGGAAGCGGACTATAATACATCGATATGGACGTAAAGGACTGTCGCTTTAGAGAGAAGACTTTGCGAATCAATCGATTATGATTTGTGCCACAATCATATTAGCAGTCTCAATCGGTTTTTTTGTAAGTTTGGAACATGTATAAAAGAGCATTGTTTTTGCTGTTTTTGTCGGGTGTGCAGCTCTTGATCTTGGGCCAACTGTACGCGCAAGAGCCGCGATTGGGTATACCGGACTCCATGTTGCGCTACGGTACCGTAGTCACCATGGAGCAGGGTGATACGGTGTACGACATCGCTTTGCCGCAGGTGTGGGTGAAACACAAGAAGTACAAGTCGCGCCAGCTGACACCGCAGGAGAGACAAGAGCTTTGGAGGCTGATTCGGGATGTAAAACGCACCTTGCCCTATGCCAAAATGATCGCAGCTACTCTGATCGAAACGTACGAATATATGGAAACGATGCCCGATGAGAAAAGCAGACAAAAGCATCTCAAGCGCATGGAAAAGGAGATGAAGCAGCAATACATGCCGGAGATGAAACGACTGACCCTCCGGCAGGGGAAGCTCCTGATCAAGCTGATCGACCGACAGTGTGCACAGTCGAGCTATCAGCTACTCAAAGCTTTTCTCGGCGGATGGAAAGCGGGATGGTGGAATCTCTTCGCCCGCTTCTATGGTGCGAGCCTGAAGACTCGGTACGAACCTGACAAGAATCCGGAAGACGCCCTGACGGAACGAATAGTTTTGTTAGTGGAAGAGAAAAGAATTTAACAAAGTTTCTTTGCCATTTCGGCAAAAAAGGCTATATTGGCCTTTGTTTTTCAGAGACGACTTGATTATGGAAAAGAATAAGTTACAGCTGGAGTATGTTTTCGACCGTGTATCGACACGTAGCCTGTGGCGTTATCTGAGTACACCGGATGGTTTGTCGGAATGGTTTGCCTACGATGTGAGGCTGGAAGACAACGGGGACTTCTATTTCCAATGGGATAAGAATAGCGGCGAAAAGGCTTCTGTCCTTGAACAGCGAGAGGGCGAAAGAATCCGTTTCCAATGGCATAGGGAACAGGACCAGAATGCCTGTTTCGAATTTGTCATCCATCACTCGGAATTGACCGGAGGGAAATCTTTGGAGGTTATCGACTACATTGCTCCGGAAGAAGTGGCCGATATGGAGCACTTCTGGAACAATCTGATCAGCAGGCTTCGCCTTTCTCTCGGCGCACCCGAATGATCTGACTCGAAGGATCCGGAAGCTGTCTAAAGCGGATCTACATCGAATAGGATGCGCACTCGCTTGTATTCTTGAGTGCGGGTCTGAAGTGTTGTGCGAATCGTATCGAGTATATTGCGCGTCGCGGATACGGAGGATGAGAGAGGAAGACGAAGAAGCAATTCGCGAATGAATGCGTTCCTAAGACGAGAGATGGGCGGCACCAAAACGGGGGAGAGACTCTGCTCCGGCAGATGGGCGGCCAAAGAGGCGGCATAGTCGGAAGCGATTCGCTCCACGAGGCTCTCTTCGCCTGCTCTGAACGCGATTCGTATCAGCCGGCTAAAAGGTGGGAAGAAAAGCATTTGCCTTTCCTCCAATTGTTTTCCGATAAAAGCCTTATAATCACCTTCTCGCAATAAATCCGGAAAGGAGTTGGCCGGATTGTTCGTTTGTACGTATAGACGGGAGGCTCCGCTCCTAAGCATGAGCTGATAGAGTAGCTGATAAGCTCGTTCGTAGGCGCGGAAATCCGGGAAACCCAATATGCTGTCCAGCTGGGTGACGGCTACAAGACCTACATGTTCGTTATAGACTTGCCCCTTGATCAGTTGCGTGCCAACAAGTATATCCACCTCTTTCGCTTCCAGACGCGCCAGTGCTTCGTCCATCTTCGTTCGGCTCATGGCCATATCGCTGTCCATTCTGAGGATAGAGACGGTGGGGAAACGTCTTTTAAGCTCTTCCTCTATTCTTTCGGCTCCATACCCCACAGGTTGCAGGCTGCTCGGCTCTCCTACGCCCGATGCCCGCTTGCAGGAGGAACAGATGCGCGGAAGAGGTCTGCTGTAGCCGCAGTAGTGGCAGACGAGCATACCGGAATGCTTGTGATAGGTGAGACTCACATCGCAGTGGATGCAACGGAGCTTTTCCCCACAAGAGCTACAAATGATATACGGAGCGAAGCCCCTTCGATTTTGGAGGACGACGGCCATTTTTTTTTGCCGAATCGTCTCTTCTATAGCTGAGACGAGGGGGAAAGAAAGCAGTTCACCTGCACCGACCTGTCTTTGACGGCGCATCTTGCCCATGTCTATGACTTCCAAATCGAATCGGGGGCGAACCCGATCGTCCGGCCAGGTGATCAGTTCACAGGCTTTGTGGCGCACTTGGTGGAGCACCTCGGCAGAAGGAGTGGCCGAAGCCAACACAACAGGGCAGTCGTGGATCCGGCCGAGTCGAGCTGCCACCTGTCGCGTATGGAATCGGGGGGCAGGATCCTGCTGTTTGTAGAGGTATTCCTGTTCCTCGTCCACGATGATCAATCGCAAACGACGGAATGGCAGGAAAAGTGCCGATCGAACACCCAGCACCACGCAAGGATATTCCGTTGCGGCCAATCTGTTCCACACTTCCACCCTTTTGGCATCGCTTTCAAAGGCATGATAGGATAGCAAACAACTGCCCAGCCTCTCGGCCATACGTGTGGACAGAGTATCGCTTCCTCCTCGTTTGTTCGCTTCCGGAGAGAGGTACAGGACTTGGCCTCCTGAACGGACAACTTCTTCCGTCCATTCTAAGAGTTGTTTTTCTTTGCGTCGAAAGTCATGCGTATAGAGGAGAGAAAGAGGTTTTTGAGGTAGAGAAGCCGATACTGCGGAGTCTGTAGAACTCTCTTCCGATTGAATGGCTTTTTCTTCCTCTTGGGGCTGCTCCCACAAGCGGTACTCACCTCCGCCGGCCGAATACATGACCGAGTGTGTAACAGATTCGGATAGAAAAATCCCTTTCTTTTTCAAAGCGGAAAGGGTGACTGTAGCATGAGGATCGGACTCCGCCAGTAGCCTTTGCGGCATCGGAGAGGAATATGGGAGGGAGTACTCTGTTATCAGCTCTGCCCAATGAAGCAAAAGGGCGGATTGCTTGGGAGCACGATGCAAACTATCCAGAAGCGAGGCAAAAGTCTTTTCCGTCCGGAAAGGCTCTGCCAGACGAACGAATACTTCTGCCTTGGGCTTATAACGGCTTTTTACTTCTTCCTCCAGCCGTATGGCCCCTCGTTCGACCAAGGAAGTAAAAGCGCGAATCGCTCGTTTGCCGACAGCCTTTTGCAGGGTATCAAGCGTGTAGGTTCGTCCTTTTGCCGACTCCAAAATATCGAGTAGCTCCTCTTCATCACGACTAAGCCGGCTGTCGGCTTCGAAGTCCGTATTATAATGGATGACGGTATGGCTCTCGGGTAATAATGCTGCAGGCAGAGCAGCACGGAGTACTTCTCCCTGCGTACATATGTAATAAGCCGACAGCCACTGCCACAGACTCAGCTGTGAGGCAGTAACTGACGGCTTATCGTCAGGCAGGAAGAGAACCTCCTTGAATGAAATTTGCAGATTGGGACGTTTGTCGGACAGTCCGATGATAATCCCCGTATAGTATCGCTTGGCTCCGAATGGTACTACGCAACGCATCCCCACGATAGCCTTCTCGGCTAACCCCTCGGCCAATCGGTAGTGAAAACTACCCTCAAGAGCCAAGGGAATGAGGACTTCGGCATAGCGCATAGCTATCTTCTCCCTTTCATCTCGGAGTCATAGCTATGATTCCGCTTTCAGATATTCGTGCATGGCAGCTGCTGCTTTCCGTCCATCGCCCATCGCCAATATCACAGTGGCTCCGCCACGAACGATGTCACCACCGGCAAAAACATCGGGGAGAGCTGTCTGATTGCTCTCATTGACGACGATGGTTCCTTTGCTTGTCACTTCAAGACCGGAAATAGTTCGGGGAACGAGCGGATTGGGCGATACACCGATACTTACAATCACTTCGTCCACCGGGATCTCCTCGATAGCCCCCGTGATCGCAACAGGACGACGACGACCACCTGCATCCGGCTCGCCAAGCTCCATCTTTTGCAGGCGCATCGCAGTCACTCGGCCTCGTTCATTGCCGATATATTCGATAGGATTGTGCAGTGTCAGGAACTCTATTCCTTCCTCCTTGGCGTGCTTCACCTCTTCCAATCTTGCTGGCATTTCCTCTTCGCTGCGTCGATAGACGATCATGGCACGTTCGGCTCCGAGGCGTTTGGCCGTACGAACGGAGTCCATGGCCGTATTGCCGCCCCCGATGACAGCTACATTCTTGCCCTTGAAAACGGGTGTGTCGCTATCGGCTTGGCTCGCATGCATCAGATTGACGCGCGTCAGGTATTCATTCGAAGACATGACTCCTACAAGGTTTTCACCCGGGATATTCATGAAATTGGGCAGACCGGCACCACTTCCTACGAATACACCGCGAAATCCTGCTTCATGCAGGTCATCGTATGCGATCGTTCGGCCGACAATCGTATTCGTCTCAAAGCGTACGCCCATCTCTTCGAGAAGATTGATCTCCGAATCGACTATACTATTCGGAAGACGAAATTCCGGAATTCCGTACTTGAGCACTCCTCCGATTTCGTGCAGGGCTTCGAATACGGTCACGTCATAGCCCAACTTGGCCATGTCTCCGGAGAAAGAAAGTCCGGCCGGACCGCTTCCGATCACAGCCACTTTGATACCGTTGCGAGGAGCCATTTCGGGAACTTTGAGTGCGCCCTGTTCGCGTTCGTAGTCTGCGGCAAAGCGTTCCAAGAAACCGATGGCAACAGCCGGTTTGTTCATTTTCGTATAGATGCACCGGCTTTCGCATTGCTTCTCTTGCGGACAGACACGTCCGCACACCGCCGGCAAAGAGCTTGTCTCTCGCAAAGTAGATGCTGCAGCCAGTATATCGTCTACTTCTATCTGCTTGATAAAGGTCGGGATATTGATACTCACAGGACATCCTTCCATACAGCTCGGTTGCGGACAATCGAGACAACGAGAGGCTTCGGCCATAGCGGCCTCGCGGGACAAACCGCGATTCACCTCTTCATTGATCTTGGAGCTACGATAGAGGGGGTCGAGTTCGGGCATTTCAGCCCGTGGACGCGACATGCGTTCTTTATTTTTGAGCGCGTTGCGCAGCTCCTCTCTCCATGGTTCAGAGCGACGCAGTCGGATAAGTTCTTCTGTAGTCATGTCAATAAGGCAGAAAATAAGGTTATTCCATCTCTCGGTATGCGCCCAAACGCATGATCATCTCATCGAAATCCACTTGGTGTGCATCGAATTCGGGGCCATCGACACAGACGAATTTCGTCTGTCCTCCCACGCTTATACGACAAGCCCCACACATACCGGTGCCATCCACCATAATTGTATTGAGAGAAGCTATGGTCGGTATCTCGTAACGTTTGGTCAGGAGAGAAACGAACTTCATCATCACAGCCGGCCCGATCGTAACGCAGAGGTCTACCGTTTCCCGTTTGATAACGCTTTCCACTCCATCCGTTACAAGGCCTTTCGTTCCGTAAGAACCATCATCTGTCATGATGATCACTTCATCGCTATTGGCTCGCATTTGTTCTTCAAGGATAACCAGATCTATAGTTCTGGCAGCCAATACGACAATTACACGGTTGCCTGCTTTGTGGAAAGCCTCCACGATCGGGAGCAAAGGAGCCACGCCCACACCGCCTCCGGCACAAACCACTGTGCCGACCTTTTCGATATGCGTACTCTGTCCCAGCGGGCCTACCACATCCGTGATATAGTCGCCGACTTCGAGTTCGGCCAATTTCTTGGAAGATTTGCCCACGGCCTGAACCACTAAGGTAATGGTACCGCGCTTTATGTCAGCCTGTGCAATAGTCAGGGGGATGCGTTCGCCTTTTTCTCCAACGCGGATGATTACAAAATGTCCTGCTCTTCGCGATTTGGCTATACGAGGAGCCTCTACTTCCAGCTTGATCACATTAGCCGAGAAGTATTCTTTGGATACGATTTTATTCATAGTAACAGTCACATTTGCCCGCTGCTAACCGAAGCGTTCGGTCGCAAAGGTAAGAATAATCCGGGGGGGAGTAGACAGGACAAAGAAAAGGACACCTCCGTTGGAGAGCTGAGGGAGCGTGGCAGTCACATGGGAATACCATCGGGGGAAACGGATAAATATGGTAGTTTTGTCTGTAAATAAGTAAGCATAAACACCATAATGCGCATTGATATAATCACCGTGCTACCCGAAATGATCGAAAATACACTCAACTGCTCGATCATCGGGAGGGCACAAGAAAGAGGACTGCTGGAACTGAAGTTGCACCAGCTTCGCGACTATTCCACCGATAAATGGAAACGTGTGGACGACTATCCATTCGGTGGAGAGCCCGGCATGGTGATGCAAATAGAACCGATCGACCGGATTATCACCGAACTGAAAACCCAGAGAGAATACGATGAGGTGATATTCACCTCTCCCGACGGTGAGCGTTTCGACCAACCGATGGCCAATGAACTGAGTCTCCTATCCAATTTGATTGTTCTTTGTGGACATTATAAGGGGATAGACTATCGTATCAGGGAACATTTGATCACTCGTGAGATTTCGATCGGCGACTACGTACTCACCGGTGGAGAGTTGGCCGCCGCCGTGATGACCGATGCGATCGCCCGCCTCATCCCCGGAGTTCTCAACGATGCCGGCAGCGCACTGTCCGACACCTTTCAGGACAATCTGCTGGCCCCTCCGGTCTATACCCGACCGGCCGAGTATAAAGGTTGGCGAGTGCCGGATATTCTGCTCAGCGGACATGAAGCCAATATCGCCAAATGGCGCCTTGAACAAGCTGTCGAGCGTACTAAGCGGTTGCGCCCCGATTTGATAAAAGACTGATCCCGCTCACCCCTGATTCTGCGATACGCTTATGAAGATGATAGAATGGCTCACAAGCAAACTGCCCGATCGGGCACATGTTCGCTCCATCATATTCGGCATGAATACCCCCACGGGACGCCTCTTCGATATTCTCCTGCTATGCCTCATCCTTCTGAGCGTCATTGTCGTCTCAGCAGAAAGTACCGTAGGCCTGTCCCATAGCACGAGGAATTTTTTGCATTGGTGCGAGTGGGTTATCACCATTGTATTCACTATCGAATACATCCTGCGGATCTACTGCCTTCATAAACCGTGGCGGTACATCCTTTCCTTTTACGGCATCATAGACCTCATCTCCATACTTCCCTCCTATATAGCCCTTATCTATAGCGGAGCACAGGTGCTGATGGTCTTCCGCATCCTTCGACTGCTGAGGATCTTCCGTATCCTGAGCCTGAACAACCTCGTCTCGGCAGGCGATATGCTCGTGCGATCGATACGCGCCAGCATGGCCAAGATTATGGTCTTTATGCTTTTTCTTCTCCTGCTCGTCACCATTCTCGGCTCGGTCATGTACCTGATCGAAGGACGGGGCAATCCCAATTTTTCCAGTATCCCCAAGTCCATCTATTGGGCTATCGTCACGCTGACCACTGTAGGCTATGGCGATATTACCCCCGTCACGGCCGTCGGGCAGTTGGTATCCACGATAGTCATGCTGCTTGGTTATTCCATCATTGCCGTACCGACGGGAATCATTTCGGCCGAGATGACCAAATCCAATCGCACCGACTCCATGGTGGCTTTCGATACACCCATCCGCTGTCCGCGCTGCAACAAACGCATCCGCAGACACAAGGCCCGCTACTGCGACCAATGTGGCTACTCGCTTTTTACACACGGTCATACGGTAGTCCCCAACACCTATAAGCCGGAAGGGGATACCGGCAGTAACGAATAGACGCCCCCTCCAATACCCCCTCTTTTCTTGCCACTTACAAGCAAAAGCCTCGCATCCAGCTGACAGGCTTACGGATCGGACTCCTTCCCGTACCCACCGTACTTATACCTGTACCGGTAATCGATACCGAGCAAACTGCCTGCAAAGGTGCTCACTTCTCCGTAAGCAATCAGCACGCTCGAATCGATTTCCCCCACGGGAGGGACAAAGAAGCCGATGAACAGCAGTAACAACCCGACCAAACACAAGAGAACGGCCAAGGTGAGGTGCACCCTTATCCTCCATTTCATAGCCGACTGTATTCTGCATGTGCATCGAAACAAGGACAAGCCTTCATCCATTCGTCGGGAGTAATGCTCCCGTCGTAATTGCGATCGTAGCTCAAGTCGCGATGGCCGACTATACTCGCCTGTGGGTACAGGTTTCTCAGTTCCATCAGCAAACGCCTCAGGGCGGTTTTCTGCTGCGGAGTTCGCGTATCGGCCGGCTTAGCCGCCGCATCCAGACCTCCCTCGTAGCAGACACCTATACTACAGTGATTGTACCCTTTGGCGTGTGCTCCCGGCTCTGTCATCGGACGCAATGCCTCCGTATCTCCATTGCGACGGATGTAGAAGTGATAACCGGCCGAGCGAAACCCTCGTGCCCGGTGGTCGCGATCGAGCTGAAGCGACGTATAGGTCATATTGGATCTTGTGGCCGAACAGTGGATGACTATATATTTGATGGTGTTCATTGTTTTGGATGTTGATAGATGAAAAAAATTAAACCCATTATAGAAAGACAAAGGCCGGAGACAAAAGCAAATTTCCTTGTCTCCGGCCTTCCGATTAGATTCCCGTCCCAGCTCGAATACAGGAGGAATACGGATCAGAATTAGAGACCGCCGCCTCCGCTGCCTTGCTCACCGCCGCCCTCGGGAGAATCAGGTACAGAGGGAGTACCACCTTGCTGTTCTCCGGGACGAAGCATATTGATCCCTTTCAGACGAATTTGCCGACAGGCGCGGCGAATATCTCCACCGGGCAGAAAGAGCACCCGTGCTCGGCGGATATTTTCCACGGTAAATTCCTCTCCTTCTTTGGCGGCTTTGGAGCTGAGACTGATCCGGAAGCGACCCAATTCTCCCAACGAGATAGCCCGTCCTTGCTTGAGTCCGGTGATGACAAGGCCCGTTACCGTATTGATGATAGAGCGGACATCTCCCTCACTCACAGCGGAGATTTTGCTTGTCAGATCGCAGATCTCGGACAAATCCATATCTCCTGTTTTCAGGGTTTGGGCGTATCGAATCTTCGCCGGCTGTCCGTTGATCATCACTTTTCGTTCTTTTACTTTGAATGAAACTGCCATAATAATTTTTGTTGTTTAATAGATTGATGAAATAATACTGTCGGCACTTCGGTTTGTCGTTATCGGATGGCCATCCTTGCTTTCGTTCCTTTTTGCTGACGATGCAAAGGTAGAACGGCCGCTTTGTACCCGGGAATCGAACTGCATCCTGCGGCTGCCTGTGGTATCCTATGGCCGTCTTTGGCCTTCTTTTCGCTCGATTTCGCTTGTCGTGAGGAGCCGGATTGTTCCTTTTTATAGATGTACGATCGTAAAAACTTGGAAATAACGCACTCGATCTAAGCCCATACTAAAGAAGAAAGAGCCTCATAGGATCGGCAGTACGATCCCATGAGGCCCCAAACCGGATATCGGCAACGGCTAAAAGCGGTAACCTATGCCCACGAAGAAGTCACGATTATAAGCGTATTCGTTATTTCCCTTTTCTCTTAGAGCGGTCGTCGAAGAGGATTGCCTATTGTCGTTCAGTCGGGGAATATCAGAACCTCCACCCGACACAATATCCACAAATCCATATTCACAGCCTATCTGTATATAATAACGCTTATAGTGGAATGCGGCTATTATGTTTGCCCCGATGTCCCAGCGGATATTTGTTGGGCCACCAAGCGTTGGGCCAAAAAACTCTGTGCTGTAGTTGTTCGGCTTCCATCCTTCCAACTTCTGCCGATATGTACCATATATACCGTATGCGAGGAAAGGACCCGCTTCGATCGAAACCGCCATGTCATTCATCAGGTCGAACCGTATGCCGGCATTGATCGGCAGTTGCAGATAGTGCAAGCGAGTGGAAACCATCGTAATATAGGTACCAGGAACCATTTCGGGTATATCCCATTCGGTTTTGGAGCCCTTCATCGTATAGTTCAGACCCGGAGCCAAGTAGAATCCTCTTGATCCGATCATGAATTCGGCAGCGGCACCGACCCGCAGGCCGACATTCATTTTGGTGTCCCACACATATCCGTCTCTTTTCATGCTCTGATTGCTGCCTACGAAGTTGGCATCTACGCGAAGTGCCGGGCGGCTTTGTCCGATGGACATAGTGACCGAAGCAAGTAGCACAAGGGCTACAGTAAAAATCCTTTTCATTTCTATTCGTTTGATTGGTTGTCGTTTTAGAAGGTCGATACTCCCCTATAATTTTCCATGTATGTGTTGTTCTGGGCCGTCGAATCAGATACTTGCACAAAAATTACGAAAGGGGTACTTTGTTTCGCATCTTAATTTCCTTGCATCAACTTCTCTATCTCTTCGTAAAGTGCTTTCTCTGAAGAAGGGCGGGGCAGATTGGCGTGAACAAGTTTCCCCTTATTGTCAAATAGAAGATAACGAGGAATTAACATTCGGAAATCAGGTATTTTCAGCAATTCTTTTTCAGCCTTTGATGTAATGTAATAGTGGTATCCGGTCAAATCAAATGCGGAAAGATTGTTTCTCCAGTTGTCAGAGTTTTCCGGTTCATCAACGGAGCAATAGAGCATGGCAATTCCTTTTTCTTCCAAGAAGGCATGTAGTTGTTTGTTATACCCAAATTCTTTTTTACATGGTGAGCACCACGTGGCCCAAACATCCACTAAGACCCATTTGTCGGGGAAAAACCTCTTGATGACTTCCGGCAAGTTTTCTCCCACCTCTTTTCCCACCTCTTCCAGTTTGTCAAATTTATGGTCATAGAAAAATAATCCACGAGAATAATTTTTCCCACTTGGGTCGTTTAAGTCGATAAAAGAACGGAGCAGCTCCAAGTACCGGGAACTGCCAACAACTTTTCCCAATAACGCAACCTTTTCAACATATTGTGGAGTCGTTATAGCCCCTACGACAAAGTGAAGAAGTTGAATTTTGCTTATAAAAAGTCTTATTTGGACGTCATCGGGCAAATAGCAATACTCATGGAAAAATTCTTTGCTACCATCCCATAGTCCGATGTCAATCCTTTTTCCTCCGGCCAGATTTTTGTGCCCTCTCAAAGTCGCAGTTCCTGCATTGCGCAAACTCATTTCGCTTCCTTTATACATTTCCGCCAACGGACTATAGCGTTCGAGATAATAGAAATATAATTCTTTTGCTTTCTGCCTTAGCCTATTTGCTTCTTCTATATTACGAACTGCCAAACCTGCTGCATACAAAACCATTTGTTGCATTTCAGCTTTTACTGCACTCAAAAAAGCATCGCTAATATCCCCTTGCTTTTCCATAGAGAGAAAAGATTCCAACTCCATATCAAGCATGGAGTCAACCTGATCTATGAGTTCGGCCTTGCCTTTACCTGTCCTTAAAATTGTAAGATATTCATTGAGCCATCTGTATCCGGCAAAAAGAGTGCTATCCAATAAATAGAGATTTCCTGAGGCATTGTCTCCGGTGGCGCCAAAAGACCATTTGCCGGAACTGTTATCTGCAGTCAGGATGAGATGATCGCCGGGACAGAGAATAATCTTGCTTTTGGGGAAGAGTTGATTACCGGCAAATTGAATGCAGACACTCCGCTTGAGAGGGATACTGATCGTTACTTCTCCATTCTCGAAAAAAATGGGTGTTACCAGTCCGGCCAGATCGGAATCAGCAGAGCATGGGATATTTGTCCATAAAACCCCGCTGCCTCCATTCTGGGGATTTCGTAAAGTCAGCTTCGTTATGGGATCGACCTCTTTGTCTATTTGTGGTTTTGCTAATCCTTTTATTGTCGCCATAAAAAACACAGCAACAAGTGTCAAAAAAAGAGATGGCTTCATCATAATACAAAGTATTTGTGTTCTTTTTTGAAAGAAAAATGGGATGCCTATTTCTAATCAAAAGTACAGAAATTCCGACCGGATATAATCCAATTATTACCCACAAAGTAAAGATCGGACAGCATTCGGGCTTTACATTTTCTGTAAGCAGTACTTCGGAGAGTAGTTCTCGATCGGTCGGGACAGGTTCTGCCGATTGCTCCGAGCCAACGACCTGATGCTCCGCAAGCGGCGGACAACCAATACCTGACACGAGGCCTACCGATATGAAGACCTGCTCAATACAGAGCCTGGACCTGTACTCGGAAGTCCGGGAAAGTACACATCACGACTCCCTCCCTCTGCGAGGGTTTAGGCTCCAAAAATTGCCGGCTTTACAGCCATGAAAATGTGGCGTGCAATTTTTTACGTTTTGGTTCGGGAGGTAAAAAATTTACGCGCCAAAACGAAAAAATTCTCGCACGTGTTTTCCCGAAAACACGAACCGCAATCGGCCCGATTCCGGCGCGATTTTTTCATTTAGTCATTTGAGGTAGGGGGATGTTTTGCACCCATCGGTGACTGTCTTTGGATAAGAACGAGGCGACTAAGTGTGTGCAAAAAATTACCTTTGGACAAAGAAACCAAACAGAGCCTCTTGGCTCGCACTCGAAGATGATCATTCAGGATATTATAGAAGCTATCGAGGCAGTCTGCCCGAGGGCTTATCAAGAGAGCTATGACAATAGTGGCGTGCAGGTGGGCGACACCAAGCGGGAGGCAACGGGTGCCCTCCTCTGTGTGGATGTTACCGAAGCGGTATTGGAGGAGGCCATTCGGCTGGGATGCAATCTCGTCATTGCCCACCATCCGATTCTCTTCAAACCGCTCAAGCGATTGACCGGCAGCTCCTACGTGGAGCGATGCGTGGAGCTGGCCGTACGGCACGGACTGGTGCTATATGCGGCTCATACCAATGCGGACAACGCTCCGCAGGGACTGAATGCGCTGCTGGCCGAACGCTTCGGCTTGCTGAATACGCGACCGCTGGAGCCGCTGCAAGGCAAGCTCTTGGAACTGGTCACCTTCGTCCCCACGGAGTATGCCGATGCCGTGAGGCAGGCTTTGTGGCAGGCCGGTGCAGGCCGCTTGGGGCATTACGATTGCTGTTCGTTCAGCCATGCCGGCACAGGGACTTTCAGAGCTGCCGAGGGTGCCAATCCCTTTGTAGGAGCGATAAGCGAATTGCACCATGAGGCGGAGGAGCGGATCAGCCTCGTACTGCCGGCATACAGGCAGGGTGCTGTGCTGCAGGCTTTGCACGCGGCTCATCCGTACGAGCTGCCGGCTGTCAGCCTGATCCCGCTGGCCAACGATCATCCCTCGGCCGGAGGCGGAATAGTGGGGGATCTGCCTTCGCCCATAAGCGAGCGGGAGATGCTGCTGCACATCAAGGAGGTATTCGGTCTGAAGGTCCTGTCCCATTCGGCTCGGAGGGAACGGCCGTTGAGGCGGATGGCTATATGCGGCGGTAGCGGTGCTTTCATGTGGCGGCGTGCAGCACAGGAGGGTGCAGACCTCTTCCTGACAGGGGAGGCGAAGTACAACGACTTCTTCGATGCAGGGGAGCATCTGCTGCTGGTTACGATCGGTCATTACGAGAGCGAAGAGGTGGCTAATGAGCTATTTATGCGCATAATATCGCAGAAATTCCCTACCTTTGCCACCCACAAATCATCGGTTGCAACCAATCCGGTAAACTATTTGTAGTTAGTTAATTGAGCATCATGGCTAAAGAAAAGATCATCGTTGAGAACGAACAGAGCGTAGAGGAAAAATTGGCAGCACTGAGCAAGCTGCAAAATACCCTCTCTGAAATAGATAAGATCAAGACTCTCCGTGGCGAACTGCCGCTGGAAGTACAGGATCTGGAAGACGAAATCGCCGGAATGCAGACTCGTTTGGAGAACTTCACAGCCGGATCCAAGCAGCTCAATCAGGCTGTAACCACCGAAAAGGAAAAGATCAGTACAGCCAAGACGCTGCTGGAGAAATATAAAAAACAGCTCGACGAGGTGCGCAACAATCGTGAGTTCGACAATCTCTCCAAAGAGATCGAATTTCAGGAGCTGGAGATCCAACTGTCTGAAAAGAAGATCAAGGAATACAACGCCGAAATCCAACAGCGCAAGACCGATATAGCTACTCTGAAAGAGGTGCTGGAAGAGCATAGCGAGGTGTTGGCCGAAAAACGCGGCGAACTGGATACCATCATTGCCGAGACCAAGCAAGAGGAAGAGAAACTGCGCGAAAAGGCGAAGAAGCTCGAAGCCAAGATCGAACCGCGCCTGCTGACGGCTTTCAAGCGCATCAGAAAGGCTGCGCACAACGGCTTGGCCGTGGTGCCCGTAGAGCGTGATGCCTGCGGCGGTTGCTTCAACAAGATTCCTCCTCAGAAGCAGCTGGACGTCAAGCTTCGGAAAAAAATCATCGTCTGCGAATACTGCGGACGAATCATGGTCGATCCCGAAATGGAAGCATAAAGCTCCCCAAGAGTAAGAGGCCGGTGTAGGCAGTTTTCGCTGCCGGCCGATGCTTCGGGTTCACAGGTGCGGAAGTTTTCCGAGATAAGGTTCGGCTCTCTTCGGAGATGCCGGCAGGACTGATGAGAGAGGACGAGAGTTCTCTCTTTGTTTTATGGCAGCATTCGGCTTATTCGGATAAAGAGCCTCTTCATTTCCAAGAAATTTTTTCCATCGGCAGGATGGCCGGGCCGATATTTTCCCCCTGATATATTCACAACAAGATGAAGATTTCCCTGACAAACCGTGTCCGAACGACGATCAGAGAGAGGAAGCTCTTCCGAGAAGGAGACCGCCTCGTACTGGTCGCTCTCAGCGGAGGTGCCGACTCGGTGGCTCTGCTCTGCGTATTGCGCGAATTGGGGTATGAGACGGTGGCGGCACACTGCAATTTCCACCTCCGAGGGGTAGAGAGCGATGAGGATGCAGCTTTCGTGGAGGGCCTATGCCGAGATCTGGATGTTCCGCTCCATCGGATCGACTTCGACACGGTTCGTTATGCTCGCGAGCGGTCGATTTCGATCGAGATGGCTGCTCGAGAACTGCGTTACGAATGGTTCGGACAGTTGCGGAAAGAACTGGCTGTCGAATACGTGGCGGTGGCGCACCATGCCGACGATAATGCCGAAACCATGGTGCTGAATCTCTGTCGAGGAACGGGAATCAGCGGCCTGTGCGGGATGCCCTATAAGCGGAACGATGGTATCGTGCGCCCCCTGCTGGATGCCACACGGGATGAGATAGAGGCTTATCTGCTCGACCAAAAAATCACCTATCGTACGGACTCTTCCAATGAGGATACGCGCTTCCGGCGCAATCTGGTCAGACACAGGATCATGCCGCTATTAAAGGAGTTGAATCCGTCGCTTCAGGAGGCGTTGCTACGCACTCGGGAGAATCTGGAGGGCGTTGCAGCTTTTTACTCGAAGGCAACGGAGGATTTTCACAATACATTGAGAGCAACCTCTTCGATAAGCATTCGGGAGGTCAAAGAAACACCTGCTCCGTTTACGCTGCTGTACGATCTGCTGCATCCGTACGGGTTCAACAGGGATCAGATACGGGAGGTGGTCACGTCTTTGGACAATCCTCCCGGAGCTTCTTTTTTCTCTTCTTCGCATCGTCTCTTACGTGAGAGGGATCGGCTTACGGTACTTCCCTTATCGCCAAAGATGGAGGTGCCGGAACTGTTCGGCCTTAAAATCGGAGATTCTTTCCTCGATCTGCCGGATGGAAAGCAACTGAGTTGGCAGCGCGGTACTCCTGCCGATTTGGACTTGGAGGGTCTGCGGCTTCCGAATACCAAGCTATTGTTGCCTTTGGCATTTGTAGAATCTTTACAGGAGGAGCTTGGGGTTCGCCGTCCGCAACGAGGGGATCATATTCATCCTTACGGGATGAAAGGCTGCAAGACGGTGAGCCGTTTCTTTATCGATCGTCACGTGCCGCGAAGCCGGAGGGAAGAGGCTTGGCTCCTTTGCCAAGGAACAGAAGTGGTATGGATCATGGGCTATGCGGCTGATCGGCGATTCGCCATCGATGAGCTGTCGGATACGGAAGAATATCTGCTCTTCTCTTTCGAGCTATAGAGCTTGCTCGATGGCTTTTTCTCTCGCCTGGGAACCTTTCTCCTTTGCATCCATCAGGATAAAATAAGCACGGTAAAGGCGGAGTAGGGTATAGGAATACTGTCCATTGAGACGTTCATACAAGGATTTGAGTTCGAATATGCGAGAGGGATTGGTGAAATAGGGGTGTAATTCGGAAACGATACCGGCATCTATATAGGCATCGGGAGCCAATCGTCCTTTCTCTATCAAAAGGGCAAGGTGCCCTTCGATGGTACTCGGACTGAGTTTCCGCTCGGTAGCGACCTCTTCTATGCTCATGCCTGCCAGTAGCAATTCGAGCGTTGTCTCGTGGGTAGTCTTTTTCTTTTCCTTGGCTTTTTTCTCTTTACTCTTTCGATTGCCGGCGGCTGTTGGCAGGGCTTCGTCCTTGGGTGAAACGCTGCGTACCCATTCGGCCATCAGCTCTTCCGTCCGAAGTTCCTGTCTGCTGAGGCTTTGGCCGGCAGAGAGAGCCGAAAACGGCTCGTAAGCGAAGCAGGCGGTACACGGCGGTATGAAGATTGTCCTGTAGCTCGAGCAGTTCTTTCGCAAACTGTTTGGCTTTTTTCAGCATTCCGACTTCTTGGATCGTGGAGGAAAGTTCGCCTGCTATGGCAGAAAGTTGTGGCAGGAAATAGTCCACGGCTTTGTCGATTCGCTCTTTGACAGCACCGAATCCAAGCGGAGACTGCCCCCAAAGGCCGGCAAGTTGCCGGCGAAAACGTCCGGCTACTTCCGTGATCGCATCTATTTTGGCCGATTGTTCGGCTGCTCTATCGCTGTAATGGCTTTTGCTGCTCAGCTCGCTCTCCTCTCGATAGCTGAGACTGTGTTTGTGCCATATATTCATCAAGCTCTGCCAGTCGAAAGCCTCGTCGGATTGCTGCTTCCAATAGATAAGACTGTTTTCCTGCAAAGAAGTCCGGAGTTTTTTTTCGTCGGGCTTCGTCTGTGCATATTCGACCAGTTCTTGGGGAGTTTCCAACCCACGCAGATCGGGAGGGGAGAGCAGTATCATTCCTTCAGGGCCCGTCATACGTGACAGGGCTACGTAGGCCTGACCGGGAACGAAGACACCTTCCAGATCTATGGCGGCGTGTTCGAAAGTCAGTCCTTGGCTCTTGTGCACGGTGATAGCCCAAGCGGCTCGAAGCGGAAAAAGGCGGAAGCTGCCGATTACTTCCTGTTCGGGGGCATTGGTCTCGGGGTTCACGGAGTAGCGGACGTTGGTCCACTCGTGTGGCTCTACCTCTATAAGCTCTCCACCGTCAATCCGAACGACCACCGAGGAAGGAGAAAGGGAGTGGACTACGGCTATTTTCCCGTTGTAGTAGCGTCTAGGTTGGCGAGTATCATTGCGAACGAACATCACTCTGGCACCTTCTTTCAACGTCATCGTCGGCTCCAAAGGATACAGATGTTCCGGAAAATCGCCTTTGATGATCGCTTGGTAGGAATGGGGCAGTGCAGGTAAGGCTTCCAAAGCGCGTCGATTGATCTGATCGGCTTTGTGGTTATGCGTTGTCAGCGTAATATAGCCTTCGTGACAGGTGCTGTCGAAAGTCGGATTCACATGATCCTTCAGGTAGGTCAAGTCGTCTGCCGGCAGACGATTGTGGCGCAGGTTGTTCAGCAAGGACGTAAAGCGTACATCTGTCTGCCGGTATATGGTTTCCAGTTCGAGGAATACCGGCGGATGCTGACGAATCACCATGGAATGAAAAAAGAAAACGCCTTGATAGATTGCTGACATTAGCTCCCATTCATGCGGTTTGACTACCGGCGGAAGCTGCATAAGATCACCGATAAACAGGACTTGTACTCCACCGAAAGATCGGGGATTGCTCCGCACGCGACGAAGAACAAAATCGATCAGATCCAGCGTGTCGGCACGGAGCATGCTGACTTCGTCGATGATGAGCAACTCCATGTTTCGAAGCAATTTGCGCTTCGAAGCATGCATACGTGTCTGTTTCCAAAAAGATGTTGGCGTAAGGAAGTTTACGCCCGTTGCACTTTCGAGAGATACCTCGTACGGAATGAATGTTCCCGGCGGAAGCTGTAAAAGCGAATGCAGCGTCACCCCACCGGCATTCAACGCTGCTATTCCGGTGGGAGCGGCTACTATGCAGTTTTTGAATGTGTGTTGGACTATATGGCGCAGCAGGGTCGTTTTGCCTGTGCCCGCATTGCCGGTAAGGAAAAGGTTACAATTCGTGCGGTTGATAAAGTCCAGCACATATTCTTTTGTGTTCATGGAGAATTGTTTCAGGCAGACAACAATTATATCGGTTTGTCAGCCGCTGACATAAAATGTTCCTTACCCGAAAAGACAGAATAGGGGAAATTATCGACGCCTGCGGAAACGGCGAACGATGCTACGCTTAACAAAGCCAAGCAAGGCACTGATCAGCAAAGGACGGCCGAAGTCGGTAAGCTGCTCGATCAGATGGAGAGTCGGCCGGCCTGTCGGAGTCATTAGCTTGGATGAAGAGATCTGCTTCTTGCCGATGAGGAAGCGAAGTATCTTATTGCCAAGGCTGCCAGGATAGATCAGATGGGTCTCAACTTCTTCGAAAATCATGTCGCCATAATTGTTGCGTACATGATCCAAACAGCGAAAGATGTCCTTCTGGTATCGTTCTGCTTCCTTATCGCATGCGTCTCGACGACGCTTCAGTTCGTAATATGCTCGCATATCTATTTCTATTATCGGTTTGCGCGACAATCATTTTGAGATCTACTTATTTGTCGGCTCTTCATCCTCTTCTTTTTTTCTTTGATGGCGGGCTACAATTTCCAGTACCTCTCCGGCCAGCCGTCCGAGGATATATCTTCTGATCAGATGCCGACAAAGGTATCCGATCAGAAAGAACAACAAGTAAATCCCTACTACAACGAAAAAGCCTCCCGTAGCTCCTATTCCGAGCCACCGCCCAAAGCCGAATCCTAAAGCTATGCTCAAGAATATCAGTATCAGGAATGACATAAGAACAGACATAGCCAGCAGAGCCAATTTGGCGATCAATCGAGCTCCTTCTTCGGCTATCGTATATGCTATGCTTTCGGTCCGAAGTGTCAAATAGCTATATATATCTTCTATTAGTAGTCGTTTGAGCATTGTCTGTCTATCTTAGTTAAACTTAAAAGGAATAGGGATGAAAAACGAGGGAGAAACAGCCGGAAAGAAATAATACCTCGACCCGGTAGCAAAGTTATGATGACCGCACGTAGCTTGCTTTATGCCCAAAAATACAATTTCCCTCCGGAATATCCGACTTGCGCAAAGAGCAACACGCTACCCGCACAATCCAAGATACAAAGAGAAAAGGCGTGTAGATGGTATGCCTGGCACACGATCTACACGCCCCTGGAGTTATTCACTTCTGAGATCGTCGAGTACTTCGTCGTACTTGTCACCGATCTCTTCCACCATATCTTCGGTGATTCCTTTCATTTTCCTGCGGTACTTCTGGTAGCGATTCTTGGCTTCATAATAGCCTTCCACCACGCTATCCTTTACTTTGTCGGCTGTACTGTTGATGTCTTCAACGAAGCGAGTACGTTTTTCACGATCAGCGAAATAAGCAGCGGCAGCCCCAATAGCAAGGCCCACTAACAGACCGAGAGAAAACTTTCCTTGTGAGCTCATAAAAAATCCTCCTTACTTTATTAAATGCTTTGAATCAATTTTGTCAGAAAACCAATTGCACCCGAATGATGAATCGTTTCGATAATTGTTCATCCGTAAAGATAAAAGTTTTTTCCGAATGAAACAATCACCTTTCCCCGACTCTGCAGTTTCTTCCGAATTGTAAATGCCACTTCATATTCATTGCTCCATTATTTTTACTTTTGTTTCTAAAATAGAATACGAATGGACAGAGCACAGTTGCGAGGTATGGGGGTTGCCCTGATTACCCCTTTCGACGAAAAGGGAGAGGTAGACCACGAATCGCTTCGACTTTTAGCGGATTATCAGGTAGCGGGAGGTGCCGACTACATCGTAGTACTTGGCACAACGGGTGAATCGCCCACCATCGAGGAAGCCGAGCGCTCTGCGATATTGCAAACAGTCAGAGAGGCGGTGGCAGGACGGTGTCCGATCATCGTTGGAGCCGGAGGCAACTACACCGAACGCCTCGTCAATCGGATTCAAGCCATGGACAAGACCGGTGTAGATGCCATCTTATCCGTTGCTCCTTACTACAACAAACCCACGCAAGAAGGCATTTATAGACATTATAGGACTTTGGCCGAATCTACTGATAATACGTCCATCATCCTCTACAATGTCCCCGGGCGAACGGGTGTGAATATTAAGTCCGAAACCACTCTCAGATTGGCTACAGACTGTCCGAATATCATCGGCATCAAAGAAGCTTCGGGCAATGTGGATCAAGTGCGTGCAATAGTGCTGGAAAAACCCGATCCTTTCATTGTCCTATCAGGCGACGATCATCTCTCCCTTTCCTTTATAAAGGAAGGAGCCGAGGGAGTTATTTCCGTGATCGGAAATGCCTATCCGGAGCTTTTCAGTCGTTTGATACATCTGTGTTTGGAAAACCGATTTGAAGAAGCCGAAACCATCCAACAACGACTGGAAGGAATGTACTACCTGATGTTTGTCGATGGTAATCCGGCCGGAATCAAGGAATTGCTCTATCAAAAGGGTCTCATCCGTCACAATATACTAAGGCTGCCGCTTGTATCTGCATCGGACTCTACCTCTACTTTGATTGCCAGAGTTCGCAATCAGATCGAACAGCGGTAAAAAATTTTCAGCTTTCGTCCGCACTGCCATGCCCATCATTCCCTCTAAAGTCCTGTTTGTAACCGGAATAGACACGAATATCGGGAAAACCTATGCCACGGCTTTTCTTTTCGACAAGCTCTCCGAGTCAGGGCAAAAGGTCATCACCCAAAAGCTCGTACAGACGGGATGTGTAGGTGCTTCGGAGGATATAGAAGCACACCGTCGTCTGACCGGATACCCTACAATGGAAGAAGATGGTTTGGGACTTACTTGCCCCTATATTTTCAGTTATCCTGCTTCTCCTCACTTTGCAGCCGAGATAGATGGTAAAAGGGTGGACTGCAAGATAATAGACCAAGCTACTGAAACTCTCCTCTCTCGTGGCTACGATCGCGTCCTTCTGGAAGGAGCCGGCGGACTGATGGTGCCCATCACCAAGGACTATCTTACAGCTGATTTTATAGCTGACAGAGATTATCCTATTGCACTCGTGACGAGTGGCCGACTGGGGAGTATCAACCACACGCTACTCAATTTGGAATTGTGCCGACACAGAGGTATTCCGGTCGAATCCATTGTCTACAATCTTTATCCTGCCGAAGACAACTGTATTATTGCTAACACCCTTGATTATCTCCGTTTCTATCTGCATAAATATCATCCCGATACGCAACTTATGGTGATGCCGGAACGGAATTGATTCGGACACACTACAACATATTAGAATCTTATCCCAAAACGAAAAAGCCTCCGACTCTGCCTAACAAGGTGAGTCGGAGGCTTTTTAGTATCCGTTAGCTAAGGCTTACTTCAGCGTGCCTTGCTGTGCTTGTTCGATCATCTTGGCATTCGGCAAGATATAAACCTCCACACGGCGGTTGGCCGAACGTCCGGCAACTGTGCTATTGTCTGCAACCGGTTCATGGCTCCCACGCCCTTCGGCTGCCATGCGCGACATACTCACACCCTGAGAATTCAGGAAAGAATATACGCTGGCTGCACGTCTCTCAGACAGAGGATCGTTGATCTTGTCGGAGCCGGTATTGTCCGTATGGCCTACGATACGAATATCCGTGTCGGGGTTTTTGTTCATGTTTGCAGCAAACTTCGTCAGCGCAGTGCGTGAGTTGGGACTCAGAGTGCTGGAGTTCGTCGCAAAGAGGATACCGCTATCGAAAGTAACCAGAATAGCCTCTCCGTCATTTACTGTCTGAATCGTAGCATCGGGTACTGCGGCCTCCAGTTCTTTTTTCTGCTTGTCCATCTTCTTTCCGATGAGAGCACCGGCTGCTCCACCGACTGCAGTACCGACGATGGCACCGACAGCCGTATTTCCGGCTACGTTACCTACTCCGGCACCAATGGCACCTCCTACTCCGGCGCCGATAAGGCCGCCTTTTGCCATATTGTTCAGTCCGCAGCCGGCGAACACGAGAGCCACAGCCAAAGCTGAGGCTACTACACTTGATTTCTTCATTGTCTCTTCTTTTTTATTCGTTTACACACGATGCTTTGTTCACACAAAGCTATCCCGTGAAGGGATCAATTATCTTTATTGGCAAAGTACTTCATAAACTGCATACGCTCGTACATCGTTGCCGACTTCACGCTCGCTGCATTGAGCTTGCCTCGGAATTCACTAACCGAATAATAGCCCTTTACTTGCATCCAGCTCTCAATGGTGGCGATCATTTCGGCCACGAATTGAGGTCCCTTTTTGTAAAGAACCGTACATATCTGAGTCACATGTGCACCGGCCAGCAGGCACTTGAGTGCGGCCTCACCATCATGAATACCTGTGGAAGAAGCGATGGATATGCCCGGTACCAATGCACTCACGATACCGGCATGGCGAATCGTATCTGATATTTCTCCTGCAGAGGTAAATACGTCTCCGGCCACCATCTGTACTTTGTCGATGTCGATGTCGGGCTGGTATGAACGATTGAAAAGCACCACACCCTTGGCTCCTGCCGCACGCAGCTTATCGACGAGAGATGGGATATTGGCAAAAGATTTGGAAAGCTTCACCACTACAGGGATTCTGATGGCTTTGATCAGAGAGCTGATAATATCCACATACATCTGTTCGGCTTTGTTGGCATCGAAGAAGAGATCGGTATTGAGTCGCATCACGTTGATTTCGAGAGCGTCGGCTCCGGCTTCTTCGAACTGCTTGGCAAAGTCTACCCACGAATCGGAGCGGAAGCAGTTGATGCTGGCTATTACGGGGATAGCCACCTCGCGCTTCACTTCGCGGAGGAAGTCGAGGTGTTTGGAGATCTCGTTGCTCTGTACATAGGCATTGATATAGTCTGCCGCCTCAGGGTAATCCATCGGGGACATCATTTGGGACATTTCTGCCTCGATCTGCTCTTCGAACAGTGATTTCAGCACGATGGCAGCAACACCTGCTGCTTCGAGATCTTTGATGGTTTTGAGGTTGCGGGTCAGTCCCGAACTTGCTGCAACAATAGGATTTTTCAGGCGCAAGCCGGCGAACTCAGTGGACAAATCGATCATATCTGTTTATTATGAATTACGAAAAAGACCCTGCAAGCCTTCCCCGATCACTCTCGGCCATCTTTTTTTAAGACAGACGAAAAAACGCCCTCGACAACAGGGCTTCCCAGTGCCTCCGGCACATATATGCGAGATACGGGCTACACAGAAGGTCTATTCTATTGATACTTACACTTTTGTTAGGATGAATACTTGCACAAAGATATAATTTATTTCACCTCAGGCATTAATCGTCCTATTCCTTCGCCGGGCAATCGCATTTGAACCAGTAATGTACATCTAAACCTCATGATTGCTACGTTCAATTATCAAAGCGACCAAGAATCCATATATCAGAGATTCGAATTCTAGAGAAAAAATAGTGCAGATTGTTCTCGATGGCCCAATGGTATCGTATGAGCTTACAGACTTCTTTGGCATTTGACAGATATTTCCCATATCCTTTCACAAAAAGGCGAATCCCGATCCAAAAGTTAAAGGGCCGTGTCGAAAAAAAACTATTTCAACACAGCCCTCTCTGCTATTGATTTGTGACCCCGGTGAGGCTCGAACTCACGACCCAATGATTAAGAGTCATTTGCTCTACCAACTGAGCTACGGAGTCAATACCCATCAAAAGGTAAGCCCTTCTGATTTTGACGCTGCAAAGGTATGCTTTTTTTGTTATGCGCCAAATGAATCCGAAAAAAATTACTCTTTACGCGTTCCTGCATCAACAGTCACGATCTCATCAGTCTGATGCGAGGGCAATGTGTGGGGATGTCGTGCTTGTCTGTTGGCGGAGGCTGTGGAACGGAGGTGTTAGTACGTCACCATTGTCGGACGGGGCACAACCTGCGGTTTTGGAAATACGAACCAAAAACGCTCCGATTGTGGCGTGTGTTTTCCCGAAAAGCGGCGCGAGATTTTTTTCGTTGTGGCGTGAGAATTTTTTACTGACGTGTACTGAAAAAAGTTGACAGTTGGGCGGGATAGTTCTACAATTGGTTTA
>ENA-OWLM01000095-OWLM01000095.1-metagenome-genome-assembly--contig:-NODE-95-length-32525-cov-3.535848_pt1 | contig 32525 bp, 28 predicted proteins | sample MGYA00245349_ERZ651102 | MGnify/ENA primary metagenome ERZ651102 (study PRJEB26857, sample SAMEA4031759) | metagenome | biome: human; feature: oral; material: saliva | place: Philippines | collected 2014 | study... | reverse complement strand
TCTTGGTAAGTCCTTGAATTCGAATAGCCTTCACGAGCCGACTCCGAGAGAAACAGGTGCGGCACGACGGCGGCGTGCCAGATCCGACAGCATCCTGCCCAGCAGGACGATGAACATCGTGCCCACCAGCAATACGATACTGGTGGCGCATACGGCTTCATAGTTGCCGCCGTCCTTATAGTTGTAGATGAGCGTGGTCATGACGTTGGTCTGCGGTGTGATGAGAAACACCGCCACCGACAACTCGCGCATGATCGGAATGAAGATCAGCATCCAGCCCGACACCAATCCGGGCTTCATCAGCGGCAGCGTGATGCTGCTGAAGGTCCGGACCTCGCCCGCACCCAGAATGCGCGAGGCTCTTTCCAGATCGGGGCTGATGGTCTTGATGATCGAGCCGCCGTGCGAGTACGCGATGGGAAGAAAGGTCGCAATGAATGCGAGCACAAGCAGGGCGCCGCTGCCGTACAACCCATAGATGGGTTGCGTGAAGGCGGAGAAATAGCCCACCGACAACACGATCCCGGGAATGATGATGGGCAGGGTTGCCGTGGCACCCAGCAAAGGCGCGCCACGGAAGAGTCGGCGCTCGACCATGTACGCCACCACGACCCCGAGCAGCAGGCAGAACGTTGCCGCCACCGTGGCGTAGCTCAGGGAATTGACGATGGCCGACTGCGTCTGGGGATTGTCCAGCACGGCCCAGCGATACCAATGCAGCGTCATGTTGTCCCACGACGGCCCCTGGCCCCAGGCCTTGCTCAGCGACACCAGCGCCAGCGCGGCGTAAGGCAGGAACACCGTCACCAAGGGAACGATCATTGCCGCAGCCAGTGCCGGCCAGCGCCATTTTCCCAGGCCGACCAGGCGCGAACCGCGAGCCTTGCCGCCGATCATGACGTATTGCCGGCGCCCGAGAATGCGTTTTCGCAGGTAGAACAAGGCGCCTGTCATCAGCAGCATCGGCATGCAGTAGGCCGCGGCCAGGTTCAGTTCGGGCGGAAAGGTCTGGTAGAACTCCGCCAGCTTGGTTGTCACCACCGGCACGCGCGCCGGTGTCAGCAGAAATGCCGGCACTCCGAACAACGTCATGCCCTGGATAAACGACAGGATGAACCCCACCACGATGGCCGGCATGACCAGGGGCAACGTGATGGTGCGCATGGTGCGCAGAATGCCGCCACCCAGCATGGCCGAGGCGTCCTCCAACTCGACCGCCATTTCGTCGAGCGCAGTCGCCGCAATGGTGAACGTGAAGGGGACGGTGTAGACGGCGCACACGAAGACCGCGCCCCACATGGAGTAGATGTTGAGCGGCGATTCCCCACCGAACAGCGGCCGCAGCCATTGATTCAGCCAGCCTGAATTGGGCGCGGCCAGAAGGATCCAGCCAAGTGCGCCGATGAACGACGGCGTAATGAACGCTGCAAGCACCAGCACGCGCACGGCGCCTCGCCCTGGCATATCGGTACGCGCGACCAGCCAGGCCATCGGTACGCCCAACAGCGTGGCCAGGACAGCCGTGCTGCCGGCCAGGATCAGCGAGTTGAGCATCGGTTCGATCAGCGCGGGCGAGCTGAAGATCCGCGCATAGTTGACGATCGACCAATTGCCCGTGATGTCGTCGCGCCATCCATTGAGCACGATCCAGCCAACTGGCTGCAGCACCAGCAGCGCCAGCGCGACTGCCACGGCCAGCGCCACCAGTGCGGCGGGATTGAAGCGGTGCGAATTCCGGGCCGCCTGTGCAGGCCTCCCGGTAAGTACCATAGACATGGATTCCCCTCTTCTGTCTAGATGCGGGGCGCGTCAGCCTACCGTCGAGCGCCACAGGGCGATCGTGTCGTTGACCTGCCGAGCCAGATCATCCGTGGGATTGCGGTACCACTTGATGTTCTCGAGGCTGCGGCCGTCCGCCCACGGGACATCGGCGCGCAAGGTCGGCCAGTAGTTGCGTGAAAGAATCTGCGAAACCTCGGTCGTGTACAGGAAATCTGTAAACAGCTTGGCGGCGTTCGGGTGCGGGGCCTTGGCCGGAATCGCGGTCAGGCCTAGGTTCAGGATTGCGTCGTCGGTCGGCACCTTGACGTCTACCGGCTGCCCGGCGGCCTTTTGCGTCAACGAATAGCTGAACGGCGCGGCCGCGCCCACTACGCGCTCGCCCGCCAGGATGTCGGTCACGGTGTCCACATTGGACTGGCCCACCTTGGGTTTTTGCGCGGCGAACTTCTTGAAGAAGTCATCGCCATACTTGTGACGCATCGCCAGCGCCCAATGGGCCACGTCGCCGGACGAAGCCGGACTGCCCACGGTGATCTTGCCGCGCCAGGCTTCATCCAGGAGCGCCAGCCAGCTGTCCGGCGGGGTGGCGATCTTCTGCGGCTGAAAGTTGATCGACGTCAGGCTGATCGCGCCCACGTGGAACATGTTGTCCGGATCCAGCGCGCGGAAGGCTTGTGGCAGATGCTCCACACCCGTGGGCTCGTAAGGCATCAGCGCATTGATCTTCTTGAGTTCGGTGTAGTGAAGCAGATTTGTGGTGCCGAGCGAGTCGCAATTGGCGGCATTGTTCTGCAGCTCCAGCCTGAGACGCGTGTAGACGGTTTGCGATCCCTGTCGAAGCAGATTTACCTGGATGCCCGGATACCGTTTGACGAAGGCGTCGCGGATGTCTTCAATTGTCTTCTGTTCGTACGATCCCCAGTACAGGTTCAGGGCGCCTTCCTTGCGGGCAGCCTGGTACAGCGGATTGTCCTGGGCGCGTATGGGCAGGAGCGCGCTGCCCGCCATGACTGCCGTTGCGGACATCCCAAGCCGCAACACTTCTCTGCGCGTGTAGTGCTTCATCTGTTTTCCCTTTGATATCGTTAGAAGTTGCTTTCAGTAATCACCGGTGGTGGCGCCACCGTCGACGACCAGGGTCTGGCCGGTCATGTAGCTGGCGTCGTCCGACGCCAGGAAGGCAATGACCGACGCAATTTCCTCGGGCCTTGCAGTGCGCTTGAGCGGCATCTTCGCCTGCCATCCGGCGCGGACTTCCGCAGGGACGTCGGCCAGAATCGACGTCTCGACAATGCCCGGCGCCACCGCGTTGACCAGAATGCCGCGTTTGGCACCTTCAAGTGCTGCCGTCCGCGTCAGACCTACGATGCCCGCCTTTGCTGCCGAGTAGTTGGCCTGGCCGTACGCACCAAAGATCGCGGTGGAGGCCACGTTGACGACTCTGCCCCAGCCCCGCTCGGCCATCCAGAGAAACGCGTGCTGGCACCCCAGCCAGGTGCCACGCAGGTTGACTTCGATGACGGCGCTCCATTCCGCGTCTGACATTTTGAGGAGCGAACGATCGCGGACGATTCCTGCCACGTTGACGATGATGTCGACGTCCCAGCCTTTTGCGTCGATCGCACGCTTTGCGGCGCCCCAGCTGTGCCGATCGGCCACATCGAGAAAAATGCCGATGGCGTCTTCGCCCAGCTCGGCGGCTGCACTGGCAACGCGTTCTTCACCGATATCACCGACAACGATACGCGCGCCTTCGTCGCGCAACCGCTGGCACACGGCCAGGCCAATCCCGCCTGCGCCGCCCGTGACCAAAGCCACCTTGCCTGCCATGCGTTGTTGTAGCTGCATTCAATTCTCCTCGGCGCTGGCGACCGCGAATACGTCCTCGCCTTCCTGCACCAAGACGCCGTCCTGGTTTTTCAGGCGGATGGAAACACGCACCACGCCGAAGGGCTTGCTACGGCTGGGGCGAACCTCGGACACTTCAGCCTCGTAGTTGACGGTGTCTCCTGCCAGGATCGGAGCGGTGAAACGGCGCCGTGTTTCCATGAAGGCGATGATGTCCCAATCATCTATGGGCGAGCGCAGACCGGTGCTGAGCGAGTGCCCCAGCATGCCGTGAGCGATGCGCCGCCCGAATCCGTTCTCACGGGCGGCGACCTCGTCCATGTGCAGCGGATTGAAATCGCCCGTCAATCCCGCAAAACCCACGATATGGCTTTCGGTGACGGTGATGCGAGAGGAAACATAGCGGTCCCCGACAGCGATGCGTTCTACGGATACGCGCATTCAAGACTCCACAGGAACAAAAATGGGCAAACTCAGGTCATCGCCCAGCGTGGCAAACTGCACCTGCATGGACATGCCGACGTGCAGGTCGTCCAGAACAGGGCAACGGGTAAGCATGAGCGGACCTTCTTCAAGCTCGACCAGGACGCAGGCGTAGGGCGCCTTCTGAACGCCGCCGCGACGGATGATCGTGTATGAGAACAAGGTGGCGCGGCCACATGCCGGCACCCACCGAGGCGCAACCTTCGGGTCCGCCACACTGTGCGCGCGGGGATACCACTGGTAGACGCCTGTCGAAGGGCACTGCTGAATCAGGAGACGCGCTTCATTGGCGGCGTCCCAAAACGGCTGGCTGGCGGCGTCGCGTACCGGAACATGGCTGATGTCGAACATGGCGGTCTCTTAAACGGTCAAAATGGCGGTCGCGGCGGCGCAGAACGTGCCGCCGAGGCCGTGGACGAGCGCGGTCTGGGCGTTCGGCACCTGCACGCCGGGCCCCTCACCGCGAAGCTGGCGCGCGCCCTCGATCAACGCGAAGATGCCGCGCTTGCCGGGATGATTCGACGAAAGGCCGCCGCCATCCGTGTTGCAGGGCAGGGCGCCGCCCAAGGTCAACTGACCTGCTTCGACGAAGGGGCCGCTTTCTCCGCGCTGGCAGAAACCGAGGTCTTCAAGCGCGAGAAGCGGGGTGATGGTGAACGCGTCATAGAGTTGCGCGACGTCGATGTCGCTTGGTTGCATGTTCGCCATGGCGAACGCCGCGGGGCCGGACAACGCCGCAGGCGTCTTCAGGTCAGTATCCATCTGGCTGAGCTGCGTGCGCACGGTCGCCGCGCCAAATCCCGACAGCAGGACCGGCTTTTTGCGCAGATCGCGGGCGCGCTCAGCGCTTGTCATCACTACCGCGCCGCCACCATCGGTCACGACGCAGCAGTCCAGGCGATGCAGCGGGTCGGCGATCATCGGGGAGGTCAGGACGTCTTCCACGGTAATTGGGGTGCGCAACCTCGCGTCAGGATTGGCTGAGGCATGGGACCGAAAGGTGACTGCCACGTTTGCCAATTGCTCTGGCGTGGTGCCATAAAGGTGCATGTGCCGGCGCGCATACAGTGCGTAGGCCGAGATCAGCGTCGGACCATAGGGGAGTTCATACTGGCCCGGTCCGGCGGGCAGGACGAAGGGATCGAACGAGGGGGTGTTGAGCGGCCACCAGCGCGGCGTCGCCGCATAGCTGATCACGACGACCTCAGCCAGGCCTGCCGCGATCGCCGCCGCGGCGTGACCGGCATGAACGATGTAGGAGCAGCCGCCGACGTCCGTGCTGTTGAACCAGGTGGGGCGCAATCCCGCGTACTCGGCAAACTCGGTAACGCTGTTCACGCCGCCGCCTTCCGCCCAGTCTCCCGAGGCCACGCAGAGTCCGTCGACATCCGACAGTTCCAGCCCGGCGTCTGCCAACGCGCCCAGGACGCACTCCATCTGGATCTGATACGGATGGACCTGAGGCGCATCGCGCCGGGCAGATTCGTACACGCCAACGATGGCTGTCCGACCGGAAATGCTCATGACTTCCCCCGATAGGTATTTTGGTGGCCCCGAACGGGACCCTACATGGCGGCAAGAATGGCGGAATCCAAACAGGCCAACAAGCAGTTTGCAGATCACGAATTGGTGCTTCTGATGAACACGATATGTGGACCTTTTATTCTTAGGGGATAACACCTATTGTGAGGAGGAGGCGCAAAATGGCTGTATATATGGCTTTCCCGGTACCCGAGATTCGAAATGAGCTATCGACGCCTGCCACCACTGATTGCCGTCCGTGCATTTGATGCGTTCAGTCGCAGTGGCAGCATCCGTGCCGCGGCCGATATGCTAGCCATCTCCCATACCGTGGTGTCTCGCCATATTCAGAACCTGGAGGAAGCGGTCGGAACCGAGCTGGTCAGAAAGGATGGCCGCGGCCTCACCTTGACTCGGGAGGGGGAGAGATTTGCCGCGAAGACGCAACGCGCGCTCGACCTCATCGCCGACGCCTGCGGCGAACTTGTCCACGGCCGGGGCGACGCCATACACGTCTGCTGCATGGCTGGGCTTGCTTCGCGCCGCCTTCTCATGCGTTTGCCGGAACTAGAGAGCCGGCTGGACGGAAAGGAATTGATCCTCCAGCCGACCACCGCGCGCCCCGATTTCAGTAAGGATGAGGCCGATGCCGAAATCATTTATCTGAAGCAACCTTTGATTGGTGAAGGTCTGCGTGCGGAAATGTTCGCGCGGCCCCGAATTCTTGCTGTGTGCAGCCCGGCGTTTCGCGACCGCTTTCCCGAAGTCGACAACCCGCAGGATCTTGTGACGGTGCCACTGCTCCACGAACAATCGACTGACCAATGGGAGCAATGGCTGCGCTCGGTCGGCGTTTCGCAACTGCCGATACTTCGCGGGCCCAGGCTGTGGCACGGGCATCTGACGATGGAGGCGGCGCAATTGGGGCAGGGCGTGGCGCTCGTGAGCGAGCTGCTTGCCAATGACAGGATCGCCCGCGGCGACCTGGTGGAAATCCTGCCTAACATCTCAGTGCAGATGGGGGGCTATTACTTCGTCGCGCCGGAACACAAATGGAACGATTCCGCCATTGCCGCCGTCAGGCAATGGCTCACCGAAACCCTTGCATGAAGCTCATGACCACTCTCCCCACGCTTGATTTGACCGTTGACCCGCAGTGGATCGACGAATATGGCCACATGAATGCCGCGCACTATGTCGGGGTATTCGACCGCCACGGTTTTGAATTGCTCAAGGCGTTTGGCGTTGGACTGGACTACACCGCAGAATCGAATTGCGGCATCTATACGATGCGCATCGACGTGAACTACCTTCGAGAAGTCGTCGTCGGCGATCCGCTGCGGTTGTGTGCCAGGGTTCTGGATGCGGACGACAAACGGTTGGTTTGCCTGCTGGAACTATGGCAAACGAGTGGAAACTATCTGGCCGCAACGATGGAGCAGTTGTCGTTGCATGTCGATTTAGGCGCCAGGCGCGCTAAGCCCTTCCCGCTGGAGTTGGCAGAGCGGCTGGCCCGTCTGGCGAGCGAACATGCGCAGCAATCCCTGCCAATCGGGTTTAGAAGGAGTTTGCCGCTGGGTAGGCAGCGCTAAGGCTACCTGCAGACGTGTGCGAAAACGCGGGATTGCAGTAAGCAGCTCACGCTTAAGGCGCGTCGCCTTCAAAGCCACGCTCACGCATAGGCTATAAAGCAATATTCGGAGGCAACGTGGCTATCACAGGCGTGCCTTTACTGAAGGTTGCCGGGCTGCGTACCCCAATTTTTTCAGTTCTTTATCTCGTCAGTGGGACCCTGCCAAGTCACTCGCGACAATTTCGCTTCGACATACTGCTTGAAGGCGCTTACTGTGGCAGTACCGAATTGCGCCGAAGACCGTACAAAATAGTTGCCTTCACTGGCCCCAATTGCCACTTAGGCAGACCTCTTGTGAAAGCGTTCGTGATCTGCTTGCGTTTCATGGTCAACCTCGCGTTCTCGCTGCGAAACTTGCCCTAACACACTAACACTCAATTCCGTCCAAGATTTGGATAGCAGATCACGGTTAAACGCTAGACAGAGCCGGGAGCTGCCTAGCGTGCCATGATTGTGCGCCTTACGCCGCCACCGCCATCGCAGCGGCGCCTCCGGTCAGCGCCATCCAGACACGCGCGAGGCTGCGGGCCGCGAGGGCCCACAGGAACGCCGTTAGATCGACGAGAAAGCCCAGGATGTAGCTCAGGTGATCCGCGTCATGGAATTCCATGACGGCCGCGACTCGCAGGCCGCCGCCCGGCGCATATTGAATGGCGCCATCGCGGCGCCGCGGTTGTTCGGACGGGCCACCGGCGATCCTCCTCAGAATTGGTACTTCAGGGTCAGCATCGCGTGCCGGGTCGGCGCGTAGATGCCGGTGTAGAAGGTCGTGTCCAGCCCCTGCAGGTACTTCTTGTCGAACACGTTGTTGACGTTGAGCGTGGCGGAAAGCTGGCGGTTGAAGTCGTAGCGCGCCATCAGGTTCGTGACGAAATAGGCGGGCTGTTCGCCGTTGAGGGTGATGCCGGGCAACGACCAGGTGGTGGCGCTGTAGTGGATGCGGCTTTGCCAGTTGACCCCGCCGCCCACGGTCAGGCGATGCCATGCGCCGGGCAGGCGATACGTGGTCCAGAGCTTGGCCATGTGGCGCGGGAAGATGGTGCGGATGGCCTGGCCGTCGGCGTCCTTGGTAATGCTGTAGCTGTAACTCAGCGCCGCCTGCCAGCCCGGGGTCAGCTCGCCGTTGAATTCGATGTCCAGGCCCGACGTCTTGGCGCCGTTTACCGCGCGATAAGCGGGCTCGTTCACGGTGCCCGGCACGGTCTGGCCCTGGTCCGCCTCGGCGAGGTTGTCCTGGCGGATCTGGTAGAGCGCGATGGCGCTGTTCAGGCGGCCGCCGAAAAATTCGCTTTTCAGGCCGATTTCATAGTTGTCGCCCGTGCGCGGATCGAGCACGTTGCCGTTGCGGTCGCGGGCGCTTTGCGGCTTGAAGATGCTGGTGTAGCTGGCGTAGACGGAGTGCTGATCGTTCAGGTCATAGACGACGCCGGCATAGGGGGTGACGACGCCGCTTTCGCTCATCTCCGTGATCTTATTGTTGCGCGCCAGCGCAGGCGACACATAGATCTGCGAGAGCTTGTAGCGGTAGTTGCTGACCCGCGCGCCCATGATGACGGCCAGGTTGTCCGTGGGTTTCAGGCGCAGCGCGGAGTAGACGCCTTGCTGCTTTTGCCAGCCGTCGTAGTCCATGAGCTTCTGGCCCGTCACGATCGGGCCGGCCGTCTGGTTGTCCCAGTCGTAGATATTGACTGCTCGGCCTTCGATGCCCGCACCCGACATCGGCTCGTGGAAATTCTTGAACTCGGACCAGTTCAGTCCGACCACGACTTCGTGCTTCCTGCCCCACAGTTCGAACGGCCCGGCTGCCTGTACATCGAAGCCCGACTGCCGCTGGCGGGCGCTGCCAAGCCCGCCGTAGAACCGGACGCCGTCGCCGCTGGCGCGGTCGACGAATCCCCAACTTGCATTCGCCGACGAAAACTCGCGCTCGCCATACATGTAGTTGCCCGAGAACTTGAGTTTCCAGTCGTTGACGAACCGGTGCTCCAGGTTCAGGAAGGCGTTGTAGACCTGGATTTTGTTGGTGCTCCAGCGGGCGGCGGCATTGTCGGAAGCGTCGAAGTCCGTCTGCTTGCCGTCGGTGTAGAACAAGGGCAGACCGGTGGACGACTGGCCGCGGGGATCGTTCTCCTGATAGTCCAGGCCCGCCGTCAGCAGGGTGTTGGGCGTCAGGTCCGCCTCCAGCACGCCATAGAGCACGGTCTTCTTTTCTTTGTAGTAGTCCATGTACGTGTTGCCCTGCTCGTGCGCGGCCACGAAGCGCCCGCGCAGCGTGCCGGCGCTATTGATGGGGCCGCCGACGTCCATCTCGCCACGGCCCCGGCCCCAGGTGCCTGCGCCGAGGCTGACGTAGCCCTGGAAGTCGCGCGTGGGCTTCTTGCGCACGAGGTTGATCGTGCCGGAGGGGTCGCCGGCGCCGGTGAGCAGGCCCGTCGCGCCGCGCAGGATTTCCACCCGGTCGTAGATCGCCAGGTCCGCCTGGCTTTGCGGAATGTTCTGCGACACGATGTCGGTGGCGGTAAGGACGCCATCGAACTGGTAGTTGTCGATGTTGTATCCGCGCGAGAGCACCGAAAAGCGGCTGGCGCCGATGTTCTGCACCGAGATGCCAGGCGTGCGGTCCAGCAGCGTCTCGATGCTGTCGATGCCTTCGTCCTCGATGCGCTGACGCGTCATGACGCTGACCGTCTGCGGCGTCTCGCGCAGCGTCAGCGGCAGGCCAGTGGCGACCGACATGGGGCCGGTCATGGCGTAGCTGTGGGTTCCTTCGGTGGCGTTGAACGAATCGGCCCGCACGGTCACGGGCTCCAGCGTCGACACGCCGCTGGCCGCCGCGCCGGGAATCCGATGCAGCACGTAGGCCCCCGCCTCGCCGGGCGCCGCCGCCAGTCCCGTTCCGGCCAGCAGCGCATTTAACGCCGCCTGCGCTTCCAGTTCGCCCGACACGCCCGGGCTGTTCCTGCCCTGCGCAAGCTCGCCGGCCCCCGCGACCAGGACGCCCGATTCGCTGACGAAGCGCGCCAGCACCGTGCCCAGGGGGCCGGCCGGGATGTCGTAGCGTTGCACCGCTTGCGCGGCCTGCCGCGCGGGAACCGTCTGCGCCGCAGCGTCGCGCTGCCCGCCGGCCAGTATCAGGATGCTGCCCACGAACACCGTCTGGAGCAGGCGAGCCGTCCAGGTCAGGCGTAGCGGAACGGCCTGGCGGTGCAACGGACGCAGGGAGATGGGCGCCGGGTGCAGCGCGGCGCGAGCGGATTGACGGGGCATGACGAACTTGGTTCCAGTAGGGTTGATCGACGAGAACGGTTCGACAGAAGCACGACAGGACTCGCTCTCATTAAGGGAATCGAATGAGCGGTCCAAAAGCGGAACCTGTTTGCCAAAAAAAGTTTTCGCGCGAGTCGGCGGCGCAGGGCCTTTGCTGCGGGGCCGCCACCCGGGCAGGGAATCAGCCGGCAATCAGAGGCTGGAAGCGGGAGCGTTTCGGGGCTCGATGCTGACCCACCACGGCAGGGTGCGCTTGACACGGATGGGCAGGACGGCCTCGAGCATGGCCAGTGCGCGGTCGGGGTCCGCGATGGGATAACTGCCGATGACGGGCAGGTGCGCGATTTCGGGATCGACCCGTAGCAGGCCCCCGCGATAGCGCTGCAGTTCGCGCGCCACTTCCGCCAGCGGCGTGTTGTTGGTGATCAGGATGCCGCGCGCCCACGCCTCGCGCGCCGGGTCGGCGGATTCTGTTCCGGTTAGCGTCTCGCCCGTGAAGCGCGTCTGCTGGCCCGTCTGGATGATGCGAGTACTGCCGGTGTCGGCGGTGCGGGCCTCGACCGCCCCTTTGTAGACGGCCACCAGCGTTTCGTCGCCGTCCAGGCGCACGGTGAAGCGCGTGCCCAGCGCACGCAGCCGGCCCTGTGGCGTATCGACCACGAATGGCCGGACCGGATCGGGGGCGGTCTGTATCAGTATTTCACCGGCGAGCAGACGCAGGCGGCGCAGGGCGCCGCCGAAATCCTGGTCGAACGCGCTGGCCGCGCTTAGCCAGACCTGCGAGCCATCGGCCAACTCGACGTGGCGCACTTCGCCCGTGGCGCCGCGATAGTCCGCGGACCAGGCGAGCACCATCCCGGGCAGCGGCGTCAGCCGCCATGCCGCCAGACCCGATAGGCCGGTTCCGGCCAGGGCGCCGAGGCCGAGCAGCATCTGGCGGCGGCGCGCCATGCGGGTGTTGGCCGCACAGAAGCCCTTGGCGGCGGCTTCGCGGCTGGGGCTTGCCTGCAGGGGCTTGAATTGGCCGCTGATGCGCTCGACATAGCGCCAGGCCGTACGATGTTCCTGCGCCCCGTCCAGCCAGGTCTGCCAACGCCGCTGTTCCTCGTCGGTGGCTTCGCCGGATCGCAGCAGCGCAAACCATTCCGCGGCCTGCTCCAGGGTCCGGTGCGAAGGCTCCGACGCCTGCGGCGAAAAAGAGAGTTCGGTTTTCATGGGGACGGCGCGTCAGGTGGATCCCGGCTCCATCATCGCCGGCCGGGATGCGTGCGCCGGCAATTCGGCCGCCACGCCGCGCGCTTCCAGCGTCAGGCAATGCAGCATGGCCTGGGCCACGTACTTGCGCACCATGCGGGTGGAAACGCCGAGTTCCTCGGCCACTTCCCTGTCGGTCATGTCGCACGCGACGGCCATCACGAAGGCATTGGCGGCCTTGACCGGCATGCTGCGCAGCATGGCGTCGATTTCCAGCAGCGCCTGGATCACCATCGCCTGGTGCTCCGCCGACGGCGCGACCGCTTCGGGCCGGGCGGCCAGTTCGTCGAGCCACGTCTGCTCGATCTGGCGGCGGCGCCACAGGTCCACGCACATGCCGTTGGCCATCGCGCGCAGATAGGCGCGGGCTTCCGGCTCGCTGGCGAAGCGGCGGGGCTTCTGGATCAGCCGGAGGAAGGCGTCATGCGCCAGATCGGCCGCGTCGGACGAATCGGCCAGGCGCCTGCGCAGCCAGCCCTGCAGCCAGCCGTGATGGCTGCTATAGAGGGATTCGATGTTCGAAGCAGGGGTCTCGCTGGCCACGGCGGTAAGGGACCTCGCGCCATCCTGAGACGCTCAAAGATCTAAATAAGAATTACTATTAATTATCAACAAAACCTCTGTGTTTTGCAACGCGGGCGTCGAAGTTCATTCAACTTGAGATTCGGTTCCCTGAATTGAGGCGGCGCGCGGGTGGTGGCGCAGGACAACCAATTTCAGACCAATGTCGCTTGCCGAGCACTTCGCAGCGGACGACCTTTCAGATGGACTTGTGATTTATTGAACTTGGGAGACCGCCGATTTCGAGACGGCAAGTGCGTCGGAACAATCTATGTACAAGCCCAGCGTCCAGAGGTAATTGATGATCGTTATTTTTATGCTGAAAACTTGAAACGGCCGCAAATGGCCGCGTGGTCGGACGCTCGGTCAGGTAGCCCCGCCAGATACCATGGCTCCAGGCTCGGTCCCATCATCTGCGCGCCCGCGGCGGCTCAGCGCGGGCACGGTTTGTTCATTCTCTCGCGCTTATTAAAACCGTCCACGCACCGTGAAGATGGCCGCGCGCGGATCGCCGTAGAAGTTCAGGAAGCCGCCATAGCCGACGTTGCGCAGATACGTGCGGTCTAACAGATTGGTCACCAGCAATGACGCATCCCAATTGGCGTTGATGCGGTAGCCGACCCTGGCCGAGTAGATCGCATAACCGCCGCCGTGCTTGACTCCGCCCTGGCGCGCGCTGCTGGTGTAGATGTCGCTCTGGGCATTCATGCCGCCGCCCACGCTCCAACCAGACAGGGCGCCACCGAACTCATCGGGACCGAAACTGTAGTTGGTCCAGAGCTTGAACATATGCTGAGGAATCAGGTCTGCGTTGAATCGCTTTCCTACGTTGTCGGGATTGGTGTCGCTGAGGTACTTGGCGCGCGAATAGGTATAGCCCGCCGAGATGTCCCAATTAGGCGTGATCCTGCCCACCAGCTCCAGATCGAGGCCGTCGCTCTGCACCTCGCCCGCCGAGCGGTAGCACGTGCCGTTGGTCGAACCGCCGCAACCGACGTGGTCGCCATCGACCATGGAGCGATTCTTGTCGCGGATGCGGTAGAGGGCCATGTTGAAGAAGAGGCGGTCTCGGACCAGTTGAACCTTCGCGCCCACCTCGGTCTGCCAGCCGACGCGCGGCTTGAGGACATTGCCCTGGTAGTCCTCCTGCGTCTGCGGGACAAAGGTGTCTGCGTAGCTGGCGTACAGCGTGACACGATCGTTCACATCCCACAGCAGCCCGCCGTAGGGCGTGAACTCCTTGCTGGCCTTGCCCGCGCTGCGGACCCAGTCGGTGTTGGTGGCCGCGACGGTCCTGCTTTTGCTGCGATAGCTGGTCCAGCGGCCGCCGATCACGAGCTTGAGCGGATCCGCCAGCGCGATCTGCGCGGACGTATACAGGCCTGATTGCTCGGTAATGGTCTGTCGGCGGGAAGCCACATTGCGGTCGATTATCGCGCTGTAGTCGTGGTCATTGAAGACGTCCCAGTTTTTGGCCGAGAACGACGTTGATCCCAACAGATTGTCCGACCTGGACAGGTTGTATCCCACGGTCAGCCGGTGCCGCAGTCCAAAGGCGTCGATCGGACCCGTGACGTTGAAGTCGGCGCTGTCCCATTTCGTCTGCTTCTGGTAGTACCCGTAGGAGCTGGAGATATCCGCGAGCCCGGTAGCGATATTCACCGGCGCCGTCGTGACGATGCCCACGTAGTCGGCATCCAACTCGCGATGACTGTAGGCTGCGCGGGCGGTCCAGTCATTGGCGAAGCGATGGGTCAGGTCGGCCGAAGCTTCCTTGATGCGGTAGACGGAGTCTTCATCCGAGCCCATGAAGGTGCGGCGAGAGGGCAGGGTGCCGTCGCTCATCAGCGGCAGGCCCCAGAAGGTGTTGGTCGTCCACTGGGAATAGGTGCCGGAAATGCCAAAGGTGGTGTGCGGCGTCAGGTCGTATTCCACGATGCCGTAGGCAACCTCGTCGCGGCTCTTGGCGTCGTCGTAGAACTTGTCCTCGTCGTGCCTGACCAGCACGGTGCGGGCGCGCAGGGAGCCGTCCTTGTTCAGCGGCGTGTTGAGGTCAATCTCGGCGCGGCGCCGGTTATTCGAGCCCGTGGACAAGGCGCCCGAACCGCCCAGCTCGGCGTAGGGCCGTTTGCGCACGAAGTTGACCGTTCCGCCGGGTTCGCCGCTGCCCGTCAGCAGGCCCGAGGGGCCACGCAGCACTTCGACGCGGTCGTACAGCGCCATATCGGTGAAGGGATTGTTGGTCATGCCGACGACGGGCACGCCGTCGGCCTGGGCATTGGCGGTGTAGCCGCGCACCATGATAGATTCGGTCCGGTCATAGCCGGTGGTGCTGACACCGGTTACTTGATTCAACGCTGCAGCCGCCGTGGTCAGATTCTGGTCGTCCATCTGCTGACGCGTCAACACCGAGACTGACTGCGGGATGTCGCGCAACGACGTCGCGCCCTTGAACATGGAGACGTTCGGCGAGGCGTAAGAGTCCAGCCCTTCGGTCGTCACGAGGTCGGCGCTGCCAACGACGCTGACCGGCGCCAATTCCACGGCTGCGCTCGGGCCCCGGGCGATCGGCTTCAAGGTGTAGCCGCCGTTGGACATTGCTGTGGGCTCAAGGCCCGTGCCGGCAAGCAGCGTCATAAGTGCGTCCTCGGCGGCGTACCGGCCGTTCACGCCCGCGCTGCGCTTTCCCGCGATGTCCTCGGCCGAATAGAAGATCATCAGACCGCTGGCCTGGCCAAACGCGCTCAGCACAGCTTGTAGATTGCCCGGCGCGACGGCATAGGTCCGTATGTCCTGCGGCGGCGCGCTCTGCGCTTGCGCGTTGGACGCTGCCAGCGCAGGCAGCAGCGTGGCCGGCACAACGGAAAATGCTGCCAGCGATATGGCGGCGGTGCGCGCTCGAGCGCGCTGCATGAATTGACCCATCAGACTTGCCTTCCCACGAAACAGAGTGATTTCTGCCTGGTATGTCACTCAGCTCGAGGAAAACCCCTCAGTTTTCGGGGTGGCGAGCCAAAAAAAGTTGTAACTGCCGCGCAGGGCTAGATGCTGGCCTGCACCGTGACCCAGTAGCGGGTCCGTGTGCGCACCTTCACTGGCAAGGTTTTGCCGAGCATGTCCAACACGCGCTCGGTATCGTCAACAGGAAAGATGCCGGACACGGACAGGTGGGCGACGGCGGGGTCGCAGCCCAGATGGCCGCTGCGATATCGCGCCAGCTCGGCGACGAACTCGCCCAGCGGCATGCGATGGACGATGAGCATGCCGTTGGACCACGCGCCGGCCGCGGGGTCGGCGTCCGTGTTGCTCAACATCTGCCAGCGATCGAAACGCGCCTGTCGGCCGGTCTCCACCACGAACGCCCGGTCCGGTGCGCTGAGAGGCTTGACCTCGACTGCGCCCTCCAGGACGGCGAGCTCGCATGCGTCGTCGAATTGGCGGACGGTGAAACGCGTGCCGAGGGCCCGAAGAACCCCCTGAGCCGTTTCGACCAGGAAGGGCGGCGCAGGCGCTCCGTGGTCCGCGCCGGTGGTGATCAGCATCTCGCCGCGCAGCATCTGCAGCAACCGGCGGTGCTCATCGAAGCGGACATTGACAGCGCTGTCGGTATTGAGCACGACTTCGCCGCCGTCCGGGAGCGCGATGCGGTGGCGCTTGCCGACTGCGGTGTGATAATCGGCGCGCCATGCCCGCCAGCCGGCGCTGTCTTGCAGCGCCCACACGCTGGCCGCCGACACGACCCCGCCCGCCAGCAACTGCAGCGCGCGGCGGCGGCCCTGCTTGACCGACGCGTCCGGTTCCACGAGGGTCGCGCGAACGATGGCCGGGTTCATCTGCCCCAGGCATAGCTCCATCTTCTGCAGATGCGCCCATGCGCGGGCATGCGCGTTATCGGCCTGCAGCCAGACGCGCCATTGTTCGTGTGTTTGCTGCGTCGCCTGTGGCGCGTTCAGGGCGATGAACCAGCGCACCGCCGCTCGGCTGACGGCAACCGGGATGGGCGCGCCATGCACGCGAGGCATCGCGGGGAGGGTCTCGGGCGGTTCCATAAGAGTCAACCGAAACAGACCTGATGGATGGCTCGCTCTAGGTAACGCTGCACCGTGGCCACCGACACGCTCAGCGCCTGCGCGACTTCCACTTGGGTCATGCCTTCGACCTGGTGCATCAGGAACGCCCGGCGAGCCGCCAACTTCAACGTCGACAGGCGCTTGTCGATCTCAAACAGGGTTTCGAGCAGCAGTGCGCGCGTCTCGGGGCCCGGCACTTCTGGTTCGGGCAATACGGCCAGGGTGGCGAGATAGGCTTCTTCGATCCGGCGGCGTCGATAGAAATTGGCGACTACTCGGCGGGCGATGGTGGTGAGTAACGCCCGGGGCTCGCGAATGCTCAGGGGGGCTTCGTTGGTGAGCAGCTTCAGGAACGTATCCTGGGCCAGGTCGGCGGCGTCCAAATTGTTGCCCATGCGACCGCGCAGCCAACCCTGCAACCAGCCATGATGCGCGCTGTATAGCGCTTCTACTTCAATTGAAGAAGGTTGATCGTGCACAACCGCAACCCTAGTGTTGATAATAAATAGAAATGAGAAACAGTTCTAATTATGCATCAACAGGTTGGTTCGCGGCTGAATTCCGCAGGTAGGTAGCCCCGATGTCAGTTTGGCGATGCGGGACGAATGCTCCCGAACTTAACCAAAAACAGTCGCTGCCTGCGCTTGGCTCAATGCTGTCTGAAAGGCCGTTGATATAGGAGGGAGGGCTGCTTTCGTGTGACGAGACAAAGCGGCGCCTAAGTTCAATGAGCTTCTTGGTTTGCCTTGATGCGATTTGCATTCGCGTTGCATACGCGCTGGATACCGGCTTCGGGCAAGGTTGACTGTATCGCCAAGCCGGTCTGTTCCGCGATGGCCTGCAGATGGTGGTGGCAGATATCGCGGAGCGCGATCCTAGGGGCGGCGACGAGCTCTATCTCATACATCGGCCGTGATCAGGCGCAGCAGCGCGGCGGCGCGCTGCAACAACTGGGTCCTTCTGATGGCGCTGCGTTCGGCTTGGGTTGGCATATTTTTCACTATATGGACCTTATGCAAGGGCCAATTATGCGATCTCCCGCTAGCATTTGGGTGGAGTGAATATTTAATCAAATCATAATAGTCCAAATGCTGGACTCATCGAGGGTGAGGGCAATCGTATGACGCCTACTGAACAGATTGGGGTATTTTCCGCGGCATTTAATGCCCACTCTCTGACACCCGCACTGCGACATGAATGCGCGCGTTCTCTACTGGACACCTATGCGGTGGGTGTGGCCGGCAAGAGCGAACCGGCATCCCTGCGCGCCATGGCCTATCTGACGACGTTGGGATCCGCCGGCGACGCATCGCTCTGGGGCTGTAATGAACGCGCGACTGCGGAAGCGGCAGCGTTCTACAACGGCGTCGCTGCGCACGTGCTTGACTACGACGACGTGACATCTCCATTGCGCGGCCATCCCAGCGTGGTGCTGTGGCCGGCGCTGCTTGCGTTGGCTGAGGCAGAGTCCATCGACATGGGGCGGATGCAGTCGGCGTATGTGGTGGGCTTCGAGGTGATGTGTAAGCTGGCCAAGGCGACTGCCGTCCAGGCGTACGCAAAGGGATGGCATGTCACGGCCAGCATTGGGATCATCGGCGCGACGGCCGCCGTCGCGCATCTCCTGCGACTGGACGCGCAGCAGACGGCTTATGCCATAGGCATCGCTATCGCGCAGGCGGCAGGCACGCGCGCGAACTTCGGATCGGATGCGAAATCCTTCCAGGCTGGACACGCCAACGCGGCGGCCATCCGCGCTGCCCGCCTGGCGCAGGCGGGTTTTACCTCCTCTCCCGATGCCATGGATGCCCAGCAAGGCTATGCCGCGCTCTACGGGCAGGGGCAGGACCTTTCGGCCGCGTTGGAAACGTTGGGCCAGGCGCCGCTCGAACTGAGCGCGAGCGGGCTGGAGGTAAAGAAGTATCCCCTGTGCTATGCCACCCATAGAACGCTGGACGGCCTGCTGGATTTGCGCAAGGAGCACGGCATCACGCTGGCGGACGTGGAACGCGTGGAAATCGAAACCAGCCCTGGCGCGTTGGTTCCGCTCATTCATCACCGGCCGACGACTGGCCTGCAGGGCAAGTTCAGCCTGGAGTATGCGGTCGCGGCGGCGTTGCTGGACGGTCATATCGGCCTGGCGACCTTCAAGGACGAAAACGTACAACGCGCCGCCATTCAGGACTTCCTGCCGTTTGTGCAGGGGCGTAGTGCGCAAGGTGAATCGATCATGCCGCGCTGGGCGTTCGTGAGCGTCTACCTGCGCGACGGCAAGCGCCTCGAGCGCAGGATTGATGCGCTGCGCGGGTCCGCGAGCCTGCCTTTGACGGACGAGGAACTCATGCTCAAGGCCATGGACTGCTGCGGCTGGGCAGGATTGGAGGGAGATGCCGGCGCGCTGTTGGCGGCGGCGTCGAATTCAAAAGCACGCGCCGGGGACTTCCTCGCCATTGTGCGCTGACAACAAAAAAGCCAAACCAGAAAGGAGCAAGGAGCAGACATGGATTTCACTTTGCCTGAAACCACCCGGATGATTCGGGACACGGTGCGGAACTTCACGCAGCGCGAACTGATTCCGCACGAACCTCTGATCATTCGGCGCGAGGCCGAGCGCGGCATGGGAGACGATGCGCTGATTCCTCCCGAGCTGGAGAAGGTGCTGCAGCAGAAGGCACGTGAGGTGGGGCTGTGGGGCATTGACGTGCCCGAGGAGTTCGGCGGCCAGGAATTCGGCATGCTGGCCAAGTGCGTGGTGATCGAGCAGCTCAAGAATTCGATCGTGCCCTTCGTGCCGCCGCCGGAGAGCCCCAATCTTCATCTGCTGAAGGCCTTGTGCAAGGGGCCGCAGATCGACAAGTACCTGTTGCCCTACGCCAGCGGCGCCAAGAAGAGCTGCATCGCGCTGTCGGAAGAAGGTGCGGGTTCCGACGCGGCCAACATCAAGATGAGGGCCGAGCGCAAGAACGGAAAATGGGTGCTGAATGGCGCCAAGATGTGGATCAGCCGCGCGCGCGAGGCCGACTTCATGATCGTCGTGGCCGTAACCGATACCAAGCTGAAGTCCCGGGGCGGCATGACGGCCTTCCTGGTAGACAAGGGGACGCCCGGCGTTAGCATTCCGACCTCTTATCCCATGATTGGCGAGTTCCACCCTTACCAGGTGTTCTTCGACGAGGTGGAGCTGGAGGACAGCCAGGTGCTGGGCGAAGTGGGCAATGTGTTCGTGCCGCTCACCAACCGCTTGGGCATACGCCGGCTGGACATCGCTTCCCGCTGCGTGGGATTGGCCAGCCGCTGCCTTGAAATGATGATCGAGCAGGCCAATACGCGGCAGACCTTCGGTTCCCCCCTGGCCGACAAGCAGGCAATCCAGTGGTGGATCGCCGACAGCTACCAGGAAATCGAGATGGTGCGCCTGACGATCCATCGTCTGGCCTGGAAGATCGACCAGGGCGTGGCGGACTTCCGGCGTGACGGCTCCATGGTCAAGGTGCAGGCGACCGAGCTGATCCAGCGCGTCGTCGACCGGGCTATCCAGCTTTTCGGCGGAATGGGGCTGTCCAAGGAGCTGCCGCTGGAATACATCGCCCGCATGTGCCGAGTGCTGCGCATCGTCGAAGGCCCGAGCGAGGTTCATCGTTGGGTTATCGCGCGCGACCTGCTGCGCAACGGCCTGCCACAACAATAAAACGGCTGGCTACCCCTGGGTTTTGAGTGGCCCCGTATCGAATGCATGCGGTGGCCGCGCTTTGGAGGAGACAAAAAATGCATAAGAACAAGCGGTTCTGGCGGTGGAAGGCGGTCGGAAAACTGACTGGCGTCGTTGCTGTGGCGCTCGGGAGCGTGTATGCGGCACCGGCGACGGCGCAGCAGTTTCCGGGCCGCCCCATCAGTCTGGTGGTGCCCTATGAACCGGGTGCAACCACGGACCAGATCGCGCGCGCCGTGGGCGAGCGCATGGGGCGCGAACTGGGAGTGCCAGTCGTGGTGGAAAACAAGACAGGGGGCAACGGCATCATCGCCGCGCTGCATATCTCGCGCTCAAAGGGTGATGGCTACTCGATCATGCTGGCATCGGATTCCACGGCGGTCCTGAATCCTCTGCTGTACAAGAAGCTTTCCTACAACCCCGACAAAGATTTGACGCCCATCGGCCTGGTGAGCGATCTGCCCCTGGTAATGCTGGTCAATGCGTCGCTGCCCGTGCATAACCTGAAGGAGTTCGTGTCCTACGCGAAGTCGCATCCCGGTCAGTTGAACTTCTCTTCCACGGGCACGGGCGGTACTTTCCATCTCTCGGGCGAACTGTTCAGCCAGATGGCCGGTATACAGATGACCCATGTTCCCTACAAGGGGGGCGCGCCGGCCATGCAGGCCCTGGTGGCAAAGGAAGTGCAGGCGCTGTTCGGAGTGGTCGGATCCGCGTTGCCACAGATCAAGGCAGGCAATGTCCGGGCCCTGGCCGTGGCCTCAAAGGAGAGGCTGCCCCTATTGCCAGACGTTCCGACTTTCGCGGAGCTCGGTTACCCGGACTTCGTCGTGACGGTACGCTACGGCTTTATGGCGCCAGCCGCGACGCCGCCCGAGCGGATATCCATATTGGCGTCGGCCATGAACAAGGCCTTGGGCGCCGAGCCTTTGCGTCAGACGTTCGGCAATCTGGGATTCGTGCTGCCCGAGAAGAGCAGTCCGGAGGACTATGCGGCCCTGATCCGGTCGGACCGCAAGTTGTGGGCCGAGGTTATCAAGGCCAAGAGCATCTCCTTGGACAACTGATCGACCGGGCGCTTGTGCCCGGGACCATGCGGCTTCCCGGTTTCAGCGTCGGGAGGCCGTATTCATGACGCGATGTTGCGTAGCGCCTGCTGACTCAGCCAGCGTTCAAGATTGTCTAGAAAACAGGCAAAGGCCCGCTCGTTGAAGTCGGCAATGCGGGCCGCCGAATGCGGTGTGATGATGGCGTTGTCCAGTTCCCAGAAACCGGACTCGGGCGGAAGAGGTTCGCGCTCGAAAACGTCGAGGTAGGCGCCGGCGATCCGCTTGCCGCGCAGAGCCTGTAGCAGGGCCAATTCATCGACGATACCGCCTCGCCCGACATTGATGAGATGTGCTGTCTGAGGCAGGGCGGCGAGCCGGTCCGCGCTGACGAGGTTGCGGGTTTCCTCGGTCAGCGGGCAGCAGATGATCAGCCAGTCGGCCCTGCCAATGACGCTGTCGAGCGCGGATTGCGGCAGGGTTTCATCGAAACCGGGGACCGCTTTGCCGCTGCGATTGATGCCGATGGTGCGCAGTGCGAGGGCTTGCAGGTATTTCGCCAACGCGGCGCCGATGTGCCCCGTGCCGATGAGAACGGCGGTCTGGCGGTCCAGTGGAAGCGGGCAGCGCTCATCGGGCACGGCCCGCCATGTGCGCCCCGACTGGTTGGCGTAGTGCCACGGGAGATGCTTGTTCAGCGCCAGGATGCCGGCCAGGGCGCTGGTGCCGACGGCATGGCCGCTGGCATCCGGGCTGGTGGTGACGGAAACGCCGCGGGCCTGGAGTTCCTTGAATTTCGGCCGGTCCGAACCTGCGGAAAAAATATGTAGCCACTGCAATCCAGTGCATGCATCCAGTTGGCGGAAGAACAGCCGCGTTGCGCCGTTGGAGGGCGGGCTGCCCGGCATGGAATGGATGTCGCGGCTGAAAAAGGCGGCGTCGATACCGGCCAGTGTCTGTTCCGTGAGGTCGGGCGCGGCCGCGATCAGTGTCACCTCAACGCCTAGCCCAGCGCCCAGTCCGGAGATGGCCTCGCTACCCGTCTCTTTGATATGCGGTGAGACCAGCACACGTAGGTTCCGGCCGGTGGTTAGCTTGGTCATGTTTCTTTCCGTGGAGAAGGCTCTTATCGGGAGTCCGACGATTCTGCGCGAGGGTGTGCCCGCCGTCCACCGCCCAGTGGCTCTATTAGTCTACTTTGTGAGATTATTTTTGTTGTCTTTCCCGTAGTGGTCCAACAGTGCGCTAAAAAGTAGTTCATATAGTGGTCGCTTCGGCGTTGCCTGAAACTGCGTGCCTCCCTAATATCTGGACGCTTCGCCGCTCGTGTGGAGGGGGCAATTGCGATACGCATTCGATTTATGAATTCAACAAGAAAACAGGAGACAACGATGTTTTCCATGAAGCAGCGGATCCAGATACTGTTCGGCGCGGTCAGCCTCGCGCTCGTCGCCCAGGCGGGCGCGGCCGATATCGACGCCTATCCGACGGACCCAGTCAAGCTGATCGTGCCGTACGTGGCTGGCGCCAGCACGGACGCCTTGGCCCGCATGGTGGGGCAGGATCTCGGCGCGGAGTTCAAGAAGCCGGTGATCGTGGAGAACCGCCCTGGCGCGGGTGGAACGATCGCCGCAGACTTTATCCGCCGCCAGGCGCCCGATGGCTATACCATGGGCTTTACGACTGACGGCATCATGGCGGTCAATCCCGCCGTGTACAAGAAGCTGAACTATGACTCGCTGAAGGATTTCACGCCGCTGTCGATCGCCGTGAATGCGCCCATCGTGCTGGTGGTGCGCACGGATTCTCAATTCAAGTCGGCGCAGGAACTCCTCGCCTACGCCAAGGCGAATCCCGAGGGGCTGAGCTACGGATCGGCCGGCCTGGGCAGCTCCCAGCACATGGCTGGCGAACTGTTCAAGAGCATGGCGGACGTAAAGATCCTTCATGTTCCGTATCGCGGCGGCGAACCGGCAATGACGGACCTGCTGGGCGGGCAGACTAGCATGATGTTTGTGCAATCCGCCTCGGCAAAGGAACTCGTGGCGGCCGGCAAGATCCGCATCTTGGCTATCGGCAGCCCGAAGCGCAACAAACAATTTCCGAACATCCCGACGCTCGACGAGATCGGCCTGAAGGGCTACGACTCCGACACCTGGTACGGCTTCAATATGCCGGCCAATGTCGATCCGAAGATCGTGGAGAAGCTCAGCTCGGCCATCATCCGTTCGCTGAAGAAGCGCCAGACACAGCTGGAGGGCCTGGGCTACGAGGTGGTAGCAAGCACCCCGGAAGAGCAGCGCAAGAACATCGAGCAGAACCTGCGGAAGTGGGCGGACGTTGCCAAGAAGGCAGGCGTCTACCACGCGCAATAACGCTACCTGCGCGCCAGGACACGATCTCTGCAACGCTGGACACAATACATGACATCGACGCCAAATGCCGCCGCGCTGGCCGGCATCACCGTACTTGACGTCGCGGGCCCCCTGGGGAACTACTGCGGCAAGTTGTTTAGTGACCTGGGGGCCAGGGTCATCCTGGTCGAGCCGCCCGAAGGGGCGCCGACCAGGCACGTAGAACCCCGGATTTCCGGTCGGGACGATCTGGATTCCAGTCTGACATTCCAGTATCAGAACACCAACAAGGAAAGCATCGCGCTGGATCTGGATAGCGCGGCTGGTCAAGAAGTTTTCCGCACGCTGGCCAGCCAGGCGGCCCTGATCATCGAGAGCGAACAGCCCGGCGTCATGGCGCGGCGTGGCCTGGGCTTTGCCGATCTGAACAAGATCAACCCCTCGCTCACGCTGACCAGCATTACGGCGTTCGGCCAGTCAGGGCCATTCTGCCACTGGCTGGCCACCGACCTCACGGCTATGGGCATGGGCGGCATGATGTATCTGGCCGGCTATCCCGACACGGCGCCTATGGTGGCCTGTGGAGAGCAAGCCGTGGGCGCGGCCAACGTGTTCGCGGGGGTGGCCTCCATGGCCGCGGTGTACGACGCGGAAGCCAGTAATGCCGGCCAGCATGTGGACGTGTCCATGCAGGAATGCGTGGTGCTGGGGATGGAGAACGCCGTCCAGTTCTATGACTTGGAGGGTTCCATCCGCAAACGCAACGCCGGTACGCAGCGCCTGGCCGGGACCGGCGTATTCGAGTGCCGGGACGGCTACATCTACCTGATGGCGGGCGGCGTGGGCAGCAATAAGTTCTGGGCCGTGACGACGGACTGGCTGATCGCCGAAAACGTCACCGGCGCCGAGGAGTTGCGCGAGCCGCGCTGGCTGGATCAGGCATTTCTCGTGACCGATGAGGCCAAGCAGCTGTTTGGCCGCATCTTCACTCCGTACGCCCGCTCGCTGACAAAGGCCGAGCTGCATGCAAAGGGGCGCGAACGCCGCATTCCCCTGGCGCCCATCTGCGATGCCCGCGATATCAGCCAGAGCCCGCAGCGCGAGCATCGCGGCTACTTCGTAGAGGTGGACGACGCGCATGGCACCCGCCTGCGCATGCCAGGTGCGCCATACAAGTTGTCCGAAACGCCGTGGGCGCTGCGCAAACGGGCGCCGCAACTTGGTGAGCACACCCTGGATGTGCTGGCCTGGGCCGGCTACAGCCAGGATCAGCAGGAAGCGCTGCGGCGGCAGGGAGCTGTGCGATGAGATCTCTATTGGCAGGTGTGCGCGTTATAGATTTTTCGTGGATAGGCGCGGGTTCCTATACGACAAAGATCCTGGCCGACCTGGGCGCGGACGTGATCAAGATCGAGTCTTCCCTGCGCCTGGATACGCTGCGGGTGACGAAGCCGTTCAAGGACGGCGTGCCGGGCGTCAATCGTAGTGGGTATTTTGCGGACCGAAATTCGAGCAAGCGCAGCATTACGCTGAACGTCAAGGATCCGCGCGGCCTGGACATGGCCAAGCGCCTGATCGCGGATGCTGATCTCGTCACGAATAACTTCACCCCTGGGGTGATGGACAAGCTGGGTCTGGGTTACGACGTGGCCAGGTCCCTCTCCGAGCGCATCGTCTATGCGTCGATGTCCATGCAGGGCGCCGACGGACCGGAAAAGAACGACCTGGGCTACGGCTTGACCATAGCCGCGTTGACCGGCCTGCAGCACATGACCGGGTTGCCTGACCGTGAGCCTGCCGGAACCGGCACGAACTATCCCGACCACATTCCGAATCCGGGCCACACGGCGTTCGCCATCTTGGCGGCCTTGCGCCATCAGCGCCGCACCGGGCGAGGCCAGTTCATCGACCTGGCGCAGATGGAACCCACCCTGGCGTTCATCGGGCCGTCCCTGATGAACTACATGGTCAACGGTGTCATCGAATCGCGCCAGGGCAACGCGCGGCCGGGCCACGCGCCCAGCGGTGTCTATCGCTGCGCCGGCGACGACCGGTGGATCGCCATTGAGGTCTGCGACGACGCGCAATGGGAAAGCCTGGCGTCGGTGCTGGGCCTTCCCGAGCAGGCCGGGTGGTCTGGCATGGCAGGGCGCCTGCAGGATCGCGAGGCGATCGACGCGGAGATCTCCAAGTGTACGGCGGCGCAGGACATGGCCAAGCTGATGCAGACGCTGCAGGATGCTGGCGTGCCAGCGGGCGCAGTCTATGACGCGCGCGACGTGGTGAATGATCCGCAGTTGGAAGATCGCCGCCACTGGGTGATCCTGAACCATCTTGAAGTTGGCCCCAGCACCTACAACGCGCCGCCATACCGCTTTTCAAGTGCGCATTCCGAGCCGTCCTTGCCCGCTCCGCTCCTTGGTCAGCATACGGCCGAGATCTGCCGAGATCTGCTGGGCATGAACGACGCGGAGATAGCGGAACTGAGCGCCGACGGCGTTCTGTCCTGAACACCGCGCCGGACGAAACCATATTCAAAAGGATAGAACCATGGCATTAGATATTGTGGTCCAGGACCATGTCGCTACGTTGACCTTGAACCGCCCCGAGGCGATGAACAGCATCGACCCCGGGATGCGCGAGCAACTGCACGCCGCCTGGAAACGCATCAAAGAAGACGATGACATCCGCGTCGTGATCCTGACCGCCGCCGGACAGAAGGCTTTCTGCACCGGTTCCGACCTGAAGAAGACCATGCCGCCGAAGGAAAGCTTCGCCGAGCTGACCTTCGGCCGGGCCCATTCGGACCACCTGCTGGCGGGGCTGGATACCGACAAGCCGCTGATCTGCGCGGTTAACGGCTACGCGATGGGCGGCGGTATGGAACTGGCGCTGGCCTGCGACATCCGCGTGGCGTCGGACAATGCAGTGTTCGCGCTGTCCGAGGTGCGCATCGGCAGCATTCCGGGCGCAGGCGGCACGCAGCGCCTGCCGCGCGCGATCGGTTCGTCCAATGCCATGCTGATGCTGCTGACCGGCGACCGCGTGGACGCCGCCGAAGCGCTGCGCATTGGCCTGGTCAGCAAAGTTGTCAGCCGCGAGGAATTGCTCCCGGCTGCGCAGGAGATCGCGCGCCGCATCGCCCAGAACGCGCCGCTTTCGGTGCGATCCATCAAGCGTCTGGTCGTCAGTGGCGCGGACATGCCTTTGCCCGCCGCGCTGGATAACGAGCGCTACGTATTTGGCCTGTTGCGCGACACGGAAGACCGCATCGAAGGGCGCCGCGCCTTTCAGGAAAAGCGTTCGCCTGTCTATCAGGGCCGCTGACGCAAAGACCATCAGGAGAAAAAATTGGATTTTGAATTGCCGGAATCGTCGCGCATGGTGCGCGATACCGTGGCGCGCTTCGTTCTGGAAGAACTGGCTCCCCACGAACCCTTGATCATCCGTCGCGAGGCTGAGCGCGGTTTCACCGACGCTCCCCTCATTCCGCCCGAGCTGGAAGCCTCCCTGCAGGAGAAGGCGCGCAATATCGGGCTCTGGGGCATAGATGTGCCGGAGGAGTTCGGCGGCCAGGACCTGGGCATGCTGACCAAGTGCCTGGTAATTGAGCAGCTCAAGAACAGCATTGTGCCGTTCGTGCTGCCCCCGGAAAGCCCCAATCTGTTCATGCTCAAGGAACTTTGCAAGGGCGACCAGGTGGACCGCTATCTGCTGCCCTATTCGCGTGGCGAGAAAAAGAGCTGCCTGGCTTTGTCCGAACCGGGCGCGGGCTCCGACGCGGCGGCTATCAAGACCCGCGCCGAACGCAAGAACGGAAAGTGGGTTCTGAACGGCACCAAGCTGTGGATCAGCGGCGCGCGCCGCGCCGATTTCATGATCGTGATGGCGGTGACGGACGCGACGGCCGAAAAGCGCTCCAAGTTCACCGCCTTCCTGGTCGACAAGGGCACGCCGGGCGTGACCATTCCGACCTCGTTCCCCATGATCGGTGAATACCATCCCTATGAGGTGGTGTTCGACAACGTCGAGCTGGACGACAGCCAGGTGTTGGGCGAGGTTGGCGCCGGTTTCGCTCCCCTGTCCAAGCGCCTGGGCGTGCGCCGCCTTGAGATCGCCTCGCGCTGCCTGGGCCTGGCCACGCGCTGCCTGAACATGATGATCGACCAGGCCAACACGCGCCAGACCTTCGGCGCACCGTTGGCCGATCGCCAGGCCGTGCAATGGTGGATCTCCGACAGCTATCAGGAAATAGAAATGGTCCGCCTGATGGTCTACCAAATGGCCTGGAAGATGGACGCCGGCAAGGATTCTCGCCTGGACGGTTCGATGGTGAAGGTGCAGGGCACCGAGATGATTACCCGGGTCGTGGACCGCGCCATGCAGCTGTTCGGCGGCATGGGCGTTTCGAAGGAACTGCCGCTCGAGTACATCTCGCGCATGTGCCGCGTAATGCGCATCGTGGAAGGTCCGAGCGAAGTGCATCGCTGGGTCGTGGCGCGCGAGCTGCTGCGCAGCGGCATTCCCGCCGTTTGACCTGTCAGGGGGAGCGCATGGAGACGTTTTCTTCGATTGCTCCCGGAGTCCGGGTTCACGCGGGGGAGGACGCTCTGCATCTGCTCCCCCGCGAGGCCGAACGGCTGGGCGCGAAGCGCGCCTTTGTCGTTTGCGGCAACAGCGTGGCGACTCGCACGCCCTTGCTGGCCCGGATCCGCGACCTGCTCGGCGATCGCTATTCCGGGGCCTACTCCGGTCTGGGCAAGGATGCCCCGCTGGAGGACGTAGAGGAGGCGGTCCGGCAGGCCCGCGCGTGCCAGGTGGACCTGCTCATCGCTGTTGGCGCGGGCAGCGTGCTAAAAGGGGCGCGTGTCATCGCGATGGCGCTTGGCGAGGGCGGCCATCTAGCCGCGCTCGCCACGCAGTATCCCGAGAACGGCGCGCCGGTGAGTCCGCGTCTGCGGCAGCCCAAGCCGCCGATCATCAATGTGCTTACCGCCGCGACCTCGGCCCAGAATCGGGCCGGGGCTGCGCTGCGGCGCAGTAACGGCGGCCCGCGCCTGGAGTTCTTCGATCCCAAAACCCGGCCAGCCGCCATTTTCTGGGATGAACAGGCCCTGGCGAGCGCGCCGCCCTCGCTGGCGCTGTCCACCGGGCTGGGCGTGTTCTGGCGCGCCCTGATGAACATAGGCGCGGTGCAACAGGCCAACCCGCTGGTCCAGGCTTCCCGGCTGCACGCCTACGCTTTGTCGCGCGCGGCATTGCCACGCATGACGGATCCCCTCGATACGCAGGCCCGGTTGGATATGTGCGCCGCCGCCTTGCTGCAGAACCGGGACGAGGACGATGGTGGCCGACCGTTCGATGCGCACTGGGTAGCGCGTTCCGTCTATGCCTTGGGCGCTGCGTTGTTCAATTCCGTGCCGCACCTGGACCAGGGCTCAACCCATGTTGTGCTGACGGTTCCCGCGATCCGCCACTTCGCGGAGCTGTGCCCGGATGCGCTCAGGCAGATGGGGCAGGCGCTGGGCGTATCCACGGCCGATGCAGCCCGGCCCGAATGCGTGATCGAGGCGCTTCAGAGCTTGATGCGGGGGCTGGGTGTGCCCGACAGCTTGGAGGGCGTTTCGGAGGCTGACCGCAGGCAGGCGCTGACATCTTCGCTTTTCAACTTCAATGCGGATCGTTCGCGCCAATTGAGCAAGCACCAGGAACGCCTGAGCGCCATTCTGCGGGAATCGACCTGATCCCGAGGCCGGTCGAGGGGCGAAGACTGCGCCTCTCAAGCAAACATGCTCGCCGCACGCTTGAAGCGTGTGGCGGGCATGTGGCGTTTCAGGCTGTGTTTTTAGCTTAGCTTGAACTTCGGCACGCGGTAGCCGTCGGGGTGGTCGGCGTAGATCATCCTGACCGGCGCATCCAGTTTGATCTGATCAAGCTCGGCGTGGTCCATGTACGACACCATGATGGGGCCTTCGTCGAGCTGCACGGCAACCACTAGATGGGGCGCGGGGTAGGCCGGGAGGTACTGGCGATGGAAGACCGTCCAGGCGATGATTCTGGCTTTGCCGGAAATCGGCGTCCATTCATATTCCATGCTCATGCTGACGGGACACATCGGACCCGGCGGGTAGCGGAACGTGCCTGATTCGGTGCAGCGCTGCAACTTCATCTGGCCTTCGGCAATGCTCTCCCACATGGGGGCGTCATAGGGAGAGTACAAGCGGGGCGATTTGCTCATGATCCGGGCCTCCTTCATTGTCCATAGATAATGGACATTGCCTTGCCAGCCACGTCCGAAACATATTGCACGTAACGGCAGTCAGGCACTTGCCGCTTGCCCTCGTTGCCGCGAGCCTGGCGTACCGCTTCGATCTGGTGGTTCCAGCCTTGCATGTACGACTCCGAGATGTGACCGCCGTGCGTGTTGACGGGCAACTTGCCGCCCACGCCGATGCCGTTGTCGGCGATGAACTTGGCGGCCTCGCCAGGGTTGCAAAAGCCGAATCCTTCCAGCGCGAAGAAGATGTGCGGGCTGAAGCTGTCGTAAACCAGCAGGGCGTCGACATCCTTGGGGCCGATTCCGGCGGCGGTATAGACCTGCTCGGCGGCGCCGCGTTGCGCCGGGAGATAAAAGTCCATCAGGCGCGGCCCGAGGCTGGTGGCGTTGTGGTTGAGGTCGCTGCGGCCCAAGCCGTGGATCGTCACTGCCTTGTTGTGGCCAAGACGGCGGGCGCGGCTCGCTTCCATGATGATGAGGGCCACGCCGCCATCGTTGATGAGGCAATAGTCGTTCATCCGTAGCGGTTCCGCGATGTACGGAGCGGCCAAGTAGTCTTCCAGGCTCAGCGGCTTATTGCGCATGATCGCGTTCGGGTTCAGGCTGGCCCACTGGCGCTGACCGACGGCCACCTGCCCGAGATCGCTGTCGCCGATGCCGTGCAATTGCTTGTAGCGCTGGAACATCAGCGCATATAGGGCGCCCTGCGAGGTCAGGCCCCAGGGGCTGTGATAGACATAGGACAGGAACGACCCCCCGCCCATCGCCTCAGGGCCGCCGTACTGAACGGCGGCCGAACGCTGGTCGTTGCCGTAGACCAGCGCCACGACTTCCGCCATGCCTGACTTGATCGCCATGACCGCCTGGAATACGGCTTGGACGGCATCGGCCTGACCGCCCCAGCGAGGGTCGATGTTCAGGATCTCGCCCATGCGCTCGTAGGCGGTGGTGGGGCCCACGATCAGGCCATCGACCTCGTCGCGCGATATGCCCGCGTCATCCAGCGCGCGCTTGAATGCGAGGGCTGCGTAGCCGTAGGAATCGTGCGGCTTTTCGCCGTTGCGCACGCGCTTGTAGTCTTCCACCCAATCGGTGTGGCCTATGCCCGCCACTGCCGAGATGCCGGCAGTGCTGGTGTCCAAGGTATCGGTTGTCACCTGATGAATCTCCCTTAATGTGGACTATTTTTTGAAAAATAGATATCGTTCGTCCATTATCTAGGGGGTGGGTGTGTTTTGACCACCTGCAAAAGTCTACAAAGTGAGATTCAGGAGGGTGCGATGAATGCAAGGTTCGAGGATAATGCCTTGACCGATGAGGGGCGTACCGGCACGCAGATGATCCATCGCTGCGCGAAGCTGCTGATGCTGATCACCACGCACAATCGGCTGGGAATGCGCCTGGTGGATTTGTACAAGGCGGCCGATCTGTCTCGGCCGACCACGCACCGGATCTTGCAGGCGCTGGTGACCGAGCGTCTGGTGCGCCAGGACGCCCGCAGCAAGAAGTACTACCTTGGTTCGCTGGTTTATGAGATGGGCCTGGCGGCGGCGCCGCAATTCGATCTGCGGGATGTGTGCCGCCCATATCTGCAGCGTGTAGCGGAAGCGACGGGCGATACCGTCTTCCTGACCATACGCTCCGGTTTCGACGGAGTCTGCGCCGCGCGCGCGGAAGGCGCGTACCCCGTCAAGGCGTTCGTGACGGACGTGGGCCGGCATCGTCCGCTGAATGTGGGCGGCGGCGCGGTTGCGTTGCTGAGCTGTCTGGACGATGACGAGATCGAGCGTATCTATCAGGCCAACAAGGGCCGCCTCGACAGGGACTATCCCAGGTTCAATACGGCGACCATGTGGGGGCATATTTCGCATGTGCGCAAGAAGGGGTACTTCATTAATGAGGTGCTCGAAGTGCAGGAAATCCTGTCGATGGCCATGCCGATCTGCGATCAGCACGGCATGCCGGTAGGCGCATTGAGTATTTCTGCACTGCGTAAGCGTTTCGCAGGCAGTTTTCTGCGGGAAAAGGTCGAGATACTGACCAAGGCGGTAAACGAGATCCAGGCTGCGCTGCAGTCGGAATGGAAGGAAGAAGCGGCGTAAGCCCGATCCGGAGTTTGATGAAAGTGGGAGCTATTGCATGAAGGTGTTGGTACCTGTCAAGCGCGTCGTTGACTACAACGTCAAGGTGCGCGTCAAGTCTGATCAGACCGGCGTGGATATCGCCAATGTGAAGATGTCCATGAACCCCTTTGACGAAATCGCCGTCGAAGAAGCGACCCGCCTGAAGGAAAAGGGCGCAGTCGCCGAAGTCGTGGCGGTTTCTTGCGGCGTTGCGCAATGCCAGGAGACTCTGCGCACCGCCATGGCCATCGGCGCCGATCGCGGCGTGCTGGTCCAGACCGACGCCGAACTGCAGCCGCTGGCCGTTGCCAAGCTGCTCAAGGCCCTGGTCGACAAGGAACAGCCGCAGCTCGTGATTCTGGGCAAGCAGGCCATCGACGACGATGCCAACCAGACCGGCCAGATGCTGGCCGCGCTGCTGGACTGGCCGCAAGCCACGTTCGCCAGCAAGGTTGAACTTGCCGACGGCAAGGTCACCGTGACGCGCGAAGTGGACGGCGGCCTGGAAACGCTGACCCTGAAGCTGCCGGCCATCGTCACCACCGACCTGCGCCTGAACGAGCCGCGCTACGTCACGCTGCCGAACATCATGAAGGC
>ENA-OWLM01000093-OWLM01000093.1-metagenome-genome-assembly--contig:-NODE-93-length-32754-cov-4.463714_pt1 | contig 32754 bp, 29 predicted proteins | sample MGYA00245349_ERZ651102 | MGnify/ENA primary metagenome ERZ651102 (study PRJEB26857, sample SAMEA4031759) | metagenome | biome: human; feature: oral; material: saliva | place: Philippines | collected 2014 | study... | reverse complement strand
GGCGTTAGGGGATGCGATGGGCATGCCGTCGGAGCTGTGGCCGAGAAAGCGCGTCAAGGCGCACTTCGGCTGGATCGACCGTTTCTTACCCGGCCCGGCTGAGAATAACGCGGCCTGCTATTTCAACCGGGCAGAGTTCACCGACGATACCTCGATGGCGCTGTGCCTGGCGGATGCGATTATCGAGTGCGACGGGCAGATTAACGCGGACGTTATCGGCAAGCATATTCTTCGCTGGGCGCTGGATTTCGACGCGTTTAATAAGAACGTGCTCGGCCCCACCTCCAAAATTGCCCTCAACGCCATTCGCGACGGCAAGCCGGTGAGCGAGTTGGAAAACAACGGCGTGACCAACGGGGCGGCGATGCGCGCCTCTCCGCTGGGCTGCCTGCTCCCGGCCACGCGTCTGGAGCATTTTGTTGAGCAGGTGGCGCTGGCCTCCAGCCCGACCCATAAATCCGATCTCGCCATTGCCGGTGCGGTGGTGATTGCCTGGGCGATTTCCCGCGCCGTCGACGGCGAAAGCTGGCAGAACATCGTTGATGCCCTGCCGGGGATCGCCCGCTTTGCGCAGGAGACGAAAACCACCACCTTCAGCGCGTCGCTCGCGGCGCGTATTGAACTCGCGCTGAAAACCGTACGAGAAGCCAACGGGATTGAGTCCGCCAGCGAGCAGGTGTATCAGCTCGTGGGTGCCGGAACCAGCACCATCGAATCCGTTCCGGCGGCCATTGCGATGGTTGAACTGGCGGGAACCGATCCAAACCGCTGCGCCATTTTGTGCGCCAACCTGGGCGGCGATACCGACACCATTGGCGCAATGGCCACAGCCATCTGCGGCGCATTGCACGGCGTGCAGGCCATTGACCCGACGCTGAAGGCCGAACTCGACGCCGTTAACCAGCTCGATTTCAGTCACTACTGCGAAAAACTTCTGCACTATCGGGAGCAACGGGAGGGCATATGACTTCGTTGGCTCAGCGCCTTGAAGCCTTGCACGCTACGCGCCCGGTGACGGTGCTCGGCGCGGCAGTGATAGACGTCATCGCCGACGCTTACGCCCTGCCCTGGCGCGGGTGCGATATTGAGCTTAAGCAGCAGGGCGTCAATATCGGCGGCTGCGCGCTCAATATCGCCATCGCCCTGAAACGGCTCGGCATTGCGGCGCAAAACGCCCTGCCCGTCGGCCACGGCGTGTGGGCGGATATTATCCGCAACGCCATGGCAAAGCAGGATCTGCACAGCGCGGTGGAAGCCGATACGGGTGATAACGGCTGGTGTCTGGCGCTGGTGGAGCCAGACGGCGAGCGTACCTTTATGTCCTTTAGCGGCGTGGAGAACCAGTGGCAGCAGCGCTGGCTGGATGCGCTTCAGGTTCCGCAAAACAGCCTGGTCTATTTGTCCGGCTATCAGCTGGCCTCGCCGTGCGGCGAGCTGCTGACACGCTGGCTGGAGGGGTTGCAGGACGTGACGGCCTTTATCGATTTCGGTCCCCGCATCGCGGATATCCCCGACGCGCTGATGGCGCGGATAATGGCCTGCAGACCAATTGTGTCACTCAATCGTCAGGAGGCGGAGCTTGCCGCAGAAAGACTGGGCGTTGAAGTGGAAACCCTCGGCACGCAGTGGCAGCAGCGTTTCGGTGCGGCGCTGATTGTGCGCCATGATAAAGACGGTGCCGCGTGGTATGACGGTAATACCTCGGGTGTCGTTCCGGCGTTCCCGGCGACGGTGGTGGACACCATTGGCGCTGGCGACAGCCACGCGGGCGGCACGCTTGCCGGGCTGGCGGCGGGATGGTCGCTGGCAGATGCGGTTCTGCTGGGGAATGCCGTGGCGTCCTGGGTGGTCAGCCACCGCGGCGGCGATTGCGCACCGACTCGCGAGGAATTACTCCTCGCACACAAAGACGTATAGGTCGCTGCGGCAGTAGCTGATGCTGTACTCAATCGGCCGGTGCTGTTGGTCAAGCGCAACCTGCTTGATCACCAGCACCGGTATTTTTTCGTCCATCTTAATGTGCGCCTGAAACTCGCTGTCCGGCATACGGGCGCTCACGCGCGAACGGGTGCGCTGCGGGAAGATATTCTGGCTGCGGAAGTAATCGTACAGCGAGACGCCAATCGCATCGGGGTCGTGGATGAATCCCGTCGGCACCCAGGACTCCTCAATCGAGACGGCGTCATCGTCAACGTAGCGAATACGCTTGAGCAGGAAAACCTCGCTCTCGGGGGGAATGGAAAGATGGTTCGCCACCTCTTCGGGACACTTCACCACCCGCTTGTTGACCCACAGCGTATTGGGCTTTTGACCGCGCAGGACCACCTGCTGGGAGAACCCGCGCGCCTCTTTCAGCGAATACTCGAAGATGTTATTGATTTGCGTGCCATAGCCACGGGAGCGCGTCACCACGCCCTCTTCCTCCAGCGCCTGCATCGCTTTACGCACGGTAATGCGCGACACGCCGGTTAACTGGCTCAGATCGCGCTCGCCGGGCAAAATGTTCCCGTGCTCCAGCATGCCGCTGCGCACCGCATTTTTTACCGTTTCGGCAAATTTCAGGTACAGCGGCGTGTTGTCCGGCGCGGCGATCCGTTCATTCAGTTGAGCGATTAACCGGGTATGCGCTTGTTCCATCTCTGTTTTCTCAGGCGTGGTGTTTCCTGCCAGTATACTGGGTTACCACCACGCATGAAAATGATGAACCGGCCCAATACCGTGACCCACTTCCAGAGTATCGGCTTTTGCCAGCGCCGCGGAGAGCCAGATTTTCGCTTCCCCCACCGTATCGGCCCAGCTTTCGTGCCGTGGACGCAGCGCCGCCAGCGCGGCAGAGAGCGTGCAGCCCGTACCGTGGGTGTTTTTGGTCTGCACGCGCGGTGCGGTAAAACGCATTTCGCCGTCGCGGATAAAGAGCCAGTCCGGGCTTTCGGCATCATCCAAATGCCCGCCCTTCATCAGCACCGCGCCACAGCCCATCGCCAGCAGCGCGTTCCCCTGCGCTTTCATCTCGCGTTCGTTTTGCGCATGCGATGTGCCTAACAGCGCGGCGGCTTCCGGCAGATTGGGCGTGATCAGCGCCACCTGCGGCAGCAGCTTTGTGCGCAGCGTCTCCACGGCGGAGGCGGAGAGCAGCGGGTCACCGCTTTTTGCCAGCATAACGGTATCCAGCACCACGTTTTGCACCTGATAACGCTTAAGCCGCTCGGCCACCGCCTCCACAATGTCCGTCTCGGCCAGCATGCCGATTTTGGTGGTATCAATACGCACGTCGCTGAACACCGAATCCAGCTGCGCGGCAACAAAATCCGGCTCGATACGGTAGACCGACTGCACCCCGCGCGTGTTTTGCGCCACCAGCGCGGTGATAACGGAACAGCCATATGCGCCAAGGGCCGAGAAGGTTTTCAGGTCAGCCTGGATACCCGCTCCGCCGCTGGGATCGGTACCGGCAATGGTCAGAGCGTTAATCCGCTTCATGCCTGCTCCTCCAGCGTATAGAGCGTATCCAGGAACGCGCTGGAAAAACTGCCTGGCCCTCGAGACTGCGCAACGGCCACCGTTCCGGCCCGCTTCATCCATCCGCAGGCGACCGTGACGTTATCCAGCCGGTCGCCCGGCAGCGAACAGCTCGCCGCGACGACGGCAGAAAGCGCGCACCCGGTGCCCACTACGCGCGCCATAAGCGGGTCACCGCCCGTTACGGTGCGCGTGCGCTGTCCGTCGGTGATGTAATCCACTTCTCCCGTGACCGCGACGACTGCATTCGTCTGACGCGCCAAAGCCTGCGCGGCAGGCACCGCGCTGGCCGCGGTGTCGGTGGTATCAACACCGCGCCCGCCCGCGCTCATTCCGGCAAGGGCAAGGATTTCAGAGGCATTGCCGCGAATGGCGGCCGGTTTCAGGGCAAGAATTTGATGGCAAAAGCGGGTGCGGAACGTCAGGCCGCCCACGGCAACCGGGTCCAGCGTCCAGGGCTTGCCTGCCGCCACCGCGCTCTCAATCGCCCGACGCATCGACTGGGCGCGTGGCGCGGTCAGCGTGCCAACGTTAACCAGCAGCGCATCGGCGATCGCGGCAAACTGTTCAGCCTCTTCGGCCTCAATCACCATCGCGGGGGATGCACCAAGCGCCAGAAGAACGTTGGCCGTGAAGGTCTGTACGACATCGTTAGTCATACAGTGCGTGAGCGGGGAACGGGTTCGGAACTGATGTAAAACATGTAAATCGAGCAGGTCAGGCTGCATGGGTTCGCTCCTGCCTTACGTGAAGAAGCGATGACCGGGAAGGCATCTGACTTCCCTACGCTGGCATTATCCAGATCAGGTAATACGGGTATTTCTCAGCCTTCACAAAGAAGGGCACCCCGAGTCAAAATACTTATAAAACAATTAATTACAGATCAACAGTTTGTGAGTATTTAGTGTAACCGGGGCCGTAGGCAGGGTGCAAGATTTTTCGATTTACCGCATCTGGAATAACTGAATCACACACGGCAGGAGCGAACACCAAAGACTAATAGTACCGAAAGGTATAAGTTAGAGCGACGATAAGAAGCAACACCGTAGATACGTATACGAAGTTAACGATTCTCTTTTATCTTTCCAGTTACATCCCTCTCTCTCATGGGTTATTCCTAAAACGTAAATTTTAATCACCGCGCATTTTAATGTTTACTTTCAACTTTAAAAGCTCTTCGTTTCAAATGAAATTAATCATTAAACAACCCTACTTCTTAACCAGTAAAATAAAAGACCTAAAAAAGTGAAATAAGATTCCATTACAATCACAAGCTTAATAAAAAGCCTTTTTCATAAAACCATTAACCCACTGATAAAAAAGAAAAATTAAAGGCATGCCACATCAGGCAACTTTAGCCATTGGTGCTTTACTTGACCTAAATCAATAATTTTAAGCGCGAATTATCTATAGTTCACTACCGTTACATAAAATAAATAGATGTTTATTTACGAAACTTGACATACTTTAACTTACGCTTTTTGCTCTGCTAGACCAAACGTTAGTAATAACACTATCGTTTATTTTATCTATAGAATATTGCGAGTCTTTACAATGAAATTCCTTAATAAATCAGCGATTGCTGTTGCTGTTTTTGGTGCTCTTTTTGCTGGTTCAATGAATATTGCTTATGCTGCTGATTTCGCCACTGATGCAAATGGCTCTACTCAATGGGCGGAAAACATTCAAGGTCAAGTAGATGGGCTTTCTAATGATGATTATCTAAACGGTGAAGCAATCAAAGCCGCTCAAACTACAGCTACTAATGCAGAAGGTAAAGCGGATAGCGCGATGAGTGAAGCTAGCTCTGCTCTTAGTCTGCTGGTAGCGCTAAAACTGATGCTAAAACTGCTCTTGATGCTGCTGACACTGTAGGTCAAAAATTAACTACTGTTGGTAACGCTCTGCAAGGTGAGATTAATCAAGAGAAAATTGATCGTGATAACGCCGATCACTTGATTATGACTACTGTTGATAATCATGATGTGCTGCTTGATGATCATGAAACACGTATTGCTGCACTGGAAAACCAGCCTACCCCGAAAGATGGTATTGGTGGTAAAAACGGGATCGATGGTAAAGATGGGGCTACAGGTGCGCAAGGTGTACAGGGTGTTGCTGGTAAAGATGGTGCTGATGGTAAAAATGGTATTGACGGTAAAGCAGGTAAAGACGGCGTAGACGGGAAAAACGGCGTTAACGGGAAAGATGGTAAGAATGGGTTAAATGGTAAAGATGGTGTGAATGGTAAGAACGGCGTTACAACCACCATCACTAAGAAAGAAGTCGATACTAAAACTATCAATCTGTTTAAGTCACTTAATACACAAACTACAGCGCAAGCTAAAGATCTGAAAGCTGCTCAACAAGTATTTGCACAAGCGCAATCCTCAAGCAATGCTCAATTCAAAAACCTGAAGGATGAAGTCGACGACAACAAGAAAGAAGCGCGTGGTGGAGTCGCCTCTGCCGTTGCGATTGCATCAATGCCACAGGTCGAAAAAGATCAAGCTATGATGTTCTCTGCTGGTGTAGGGTCATTTAAGAATGAGCAAGCTATCAGCGTTGGCGCTTCTTTCCATGCCAGTGAACATACAGTGATCAAAGCTGGCATTAGCGATTCGACTAATAACGATCTTGCTATGGGCGCGGGTATCGGGATCGGTTTTTGAATAAAACACCGCTGATACATATATAACCCGCTCGTCTCTGGTGAGAATAGCGATGATAGCAAAAAACATGTCCAGATATATATTCATCTCAGCCGTGCTGTACCTGATGCTAATTGGCGTCGGGATTTGGATAGGCGTGATGTATGTATCCTATTATCTGTGTAGTTTATAAAGGTTAAAATGAAAAAATTAATTATTACCGTGGCGGGTATATTTATACTTGCGGGGTGCGTATCGCCCGATCAGCGCATCGCAAACTGCACGGCGAAAGGCGTAAGTTATGACACGTGCTATTTGTCCGAACAGCAAAGACAACAAGGCATTAATAACGCTTCGCTCTCTGCCGCTTATGCGAATGCGGCAAGAGCGACAGAAAATGCACATAAACATGCTCACCACAACTAAGGTTAATTGATGAAAGCACAGTTAACAGTGATTGCTCTGTTGTTCACCCTCGCGGCGACCCCGGCACATGCCATCAACGCCCACTATCGCGCACAGTTGGAGCGCTCCGGATGCACCCAGATAAACGATGGCGATGGCTCTTGCGATATCACTAAAACGAAAGCGGAAAACGCAGCGCAACACGACCAAACGACGACCGTTCACGATCCAATGCGCGCGGCCACCTTTTCGTCATCAACCGTTAACGCCACGATTTCAAACGGCTTTTTTAGCGCCACTCTCAACGGCAAGAAAGCGACCGTAAAACGTCTGAATGCGGGTTTTTACGAGATTCACGGTAATGGCGTTGTTATATCGTTTAGCCTTGATGAGAACGGTATTACCGATGCCTCATGGAATAAAACGAAAGGCCGCGACCACGGCATTTTGCAGGTTAGGCAGAAATAACGTGTTCAAGGAGGCCATGCGCCTCCTTTTTCATCAGCGAAAAGCACGATTTGTCACACTCTTTTCTCTACTTTTACAGTTCTGACAAACCGATCATAAGCGGCTGTTTTTATTGTGCATAAAGTGCAACTTTCTTTCTGGAAACGGGGATAACCCTCCCCCTGTGCCCTCTGTCACAAAACAGTAAACAAATTAACCATTGAGCCCCGTGGCAAAAGGCTCTATATTGGCGGCGTTTTTTTCAGGCCCCCATCTGTTTTTTAACTTTTTATTCAATCGTGGCTCATAACGAAGCGGCGGTTGTAGGAGTGATATGATGACGGATAAAGTCCGTATTGACACCGTAGATGCCCACAAAAGCAACGAAACCTATCTGGCCCGTCAGGCCGAGTTTGAATCTAACGTCAGGAGTTATCCGCGCAAACTGCCTTTAGCCATCACTAAAGCAGAAGGCGTGTGGATCACCGATGCAGATAATAAAGAATACCTTGACTGTTTAGCAGGCGCGGGGACCCTTGCGCTTGGCCATAACCATCCTGATGTGCTGAAAAGCATCCAAAATGTCATTACCAGCGGCTTGCCGTTACATACCCTGGATCTGACTACGCCTCTGAAAGACGCGTTTTCTGAATACCTGCTCTCTCTGCTGCCTGGTCAGGGCAAAGAGTACTGCCTGCAGTTCACCGGTCCATCCGGTGCGGACGCCGTTGAAGCAGCGCTGAAGCTGGCGAAAAAAGTGACCGGTCGTAGCGGTATCATCAGCTTCTCTGGTGGTTACCACGGTATGACCCACGGCGCACTGTCCGTGACCGGCAACCTGTCTCCGAAAGAAGCGGTTGACGGTATGATGCCAGAAGTGCAGTTCATGCCTTACCCGCACGAGTACCGTTGCCCGCTGGGTATCGGTGGTGAAGCGGGCGTGAAAGCGCTGACTTACTACTTCGATAACCTGATCAACGACGTTGAAAGCGGCGTGCGCAAACCTGCAGCGGTGATTCTGGAAGCCGTTCAGGGCGAAGGCGGCGTGAACCCGGCTCCGGCTGAGTGGCTGCAGCGCATCCGTAAAGTGACTCAGGAACACGGCATTCTGCTGATCCTCGACGAAGTTCAGGCTGGCTTTGCCCGTACCGGTAAATTCTTCGCCTTCGAACACGCGGGTATTGAGCCAGACATCATCGTGATGTCTAAAGCAGTGGGTGGCGGTCTGCCGCTGGCCGTGCTCGGTATCAAAAAGCAGTTCGATGCATGGGCACCAGGTCACCACACCGGCACCTTCCGCGGCAACCAGCTGGCGATGGCAACCGGTCTGACGACGCTGAAAATCCTGAAAGACCAGAACATCGCTGGCAAAGTGGCTGCACAGGGCGAATGGCTGAAAGGCCAGCTGAAAGAGATGGCGAAACGCTACCCGGTGATTGGCCACGTTCGCGGTCTGGGCATGATGATCGGTATTGAGATCGTTAAGCCACACGAAGCGGCTGACCACATGGGCTGCTTCCCTGGCGACGGCGAGCTGTCTGCGCTGATTCAGAAGAAGTGCTTCGAAGCCGGTCTGATTCTGGAGCGCGGTGGTCGTAACGGTATCGTTCTGCGTCTGCTGCCGTCTCTGCTGATCAGCGACGAAGAGCTGAAAATCTTCCTGGATAAATTTGAGCAGGCACTGCTTGCTGCGGGCGTTCGCCCGGCGTAACCGGAGTTGTTGATTACGATGTCTGATTCAAACCCAATTTTGTTCTCCTCTGCGCAGAGCATTGAAGCTTACCAGCAGGCGATTGAACAAAGCACTCAGGCTGTGATGCAGTGGCTGAAACAGCCTGAGATGTACCAGGGCAAAACGGTCGCGGAACTGCGCGACCGTATTAAGCTGGATTTCAACCCGAAAGGGCTGGGCAACGAAGCGGCGATTGAACGCGCCGTGGAGTTCTTCCTGAAAGACAGTTTGTCCGTTCATCACCCGCAGTGTGTGGCGCACCTGCACTGTCCAAGCCTGGTCGTAAGCCAGGCGGCGGAAGTGCTGATCAACGCCACTAACCAGAGTATGGACTCCTGGGATCAAAGCCCGTCCGCAACCATTATCGAAATCAAACTGATCGAGTGGCTGCGTACCCGCGTGGGTTATCAGGCTGGCGACGCAGGTGTCTTCACCAGCGGCGGCACCCAGAGCAACCTGATGGGCCTGATGCTGGCACGCGATGCATTCTTCGCGCGTCAGGGTCACTCCGTTCAGCAGGATGGCCTGGTTGGCGATCTGCGCAAAATTCGCGTGCTGTGCTCCGAGAATGCCCACTTCTCCGTGCAGAAAAACATGGCGCTGATGGGTCTGGGCTACCAGTCCGTGGTGCAGGTGAAAACTGACGAATTCTCCCGCATGGATCTGACCGATCTGGCGGCGAAAATTGAGCAGTGCAACGCGAACGGCGAGCAGATTCTGGCGATCGTCGCGACGGCTGGTACCACCGATGCCGGTGCTATCGACCCGCTGCGTGCCATTGCCGAACTGGCGGCGAAACAGAACATCTGGGTACATGTTGATGCGGCCTGGGGCGGCGCGCTGCTGATGTCCGAGCAGTATCGTCACTACCTGGACGGCATTGAGCTGGTGGATTCCATTACCCTGGACTTCCACAAGCAGTTCTTCCAGACCATCAGCTGCGGCGCGTTCCTGCTGAAAGAAGCGCGTCACTATGAGCTGATGCGCTATCAGGCGGCTTACCTGAACTCTGAGTTCGACGAAGAAGCGGGCGTGCCTAACCTGGTGTCCAAATCTCTGCAGACCACCCGTCGTTTCGACGCGCTGAAGCTGTGGATGAGCCTGGAAGCACTGGGTCAGGAGCAGTATGCGGCGATCATCGATCACGGTGTGACCCTGGCGCAGCAGGTTGCGGGCTACGTGAAAGAGCAGTCTGCTCTGGAGCTGGTGATGCAGCCACAGCTGGCGAGCGTGCTGTTCCGCTTCCGTCCTCAGGCGCAGATGGATGATGCCGGTATCGCCCTGCTGAACCAGAAGATTGGTGATGCACTGCTGGAATCCGGCCGTGCTAACGTCGGCGTGACCGAGCATAACGGTATCACCTGCCTGAAGCTGACCCTGCTGAACCCAACCGTGACGCTGGAGGACGTAAAAGTTCTGCTGTCTCTGGTTGAGCGTACCGCACAGGAAGTTCTGGCTAAGTAATGCTTATCCCTCTCCCGTTCGGGAGAGGGTATTTTCCCCTGCCCTATCCCCTCAGTATGTCCTCAAGGTTTCAACCATTAGCGTGAAGCAAGATTCGATAAGCGTCGGTAACGGCTGTGGCGCACGCATCAATGCCACCGTTCGGGCTACTGCCGGTTGCTGAAGCTGAACCACCTTAAGCTGCGGATCCTGAAGATGCGTGGTATAGAGTTGCGGCAGTATCGCTACGGCCAGTCGGGAACGCACCAGACCGTACAGCGTTTCGATATAATCCACCTGATAACGTGTCTGCAACGACAAACGATGGCTTTCAGCGAGCGCGCCGACCAGGCGTTGGATGTTACCTTTCGAAAACACGGCGATATCTCGCCCCACAAGCTGCTTCCAGGGTAAATGCGCCGACGCCGCCAGCGGATCGTCACAATGAATCACCGCAACAAAAGGATCCTCCTGCAGGGGGAAGACCGACAGTTGTTCTGGCACAGAACTGTCCAGCGCGCCAATGCCAAAATCAATCTGCCCTTTCAGCAACTGCGCCACCAGCGCATCATTGGTTTGATCGTGAAACTCTACCTTAAGACGCGGAAAAGCCTGCGCCAGCGTTTGGGGCAACTGCGGGAACAAAAGCGAGCTAACGGATGGCACCAGCCCAATGCGCACCGTGCCGTCACCGCCTGCCTGCACAATCTGCTGCATATCGTCAAAGGCAAGCTGAGCCACGCTAAGCACCCGCTGGGCGTGCGGCAGGATGGCGTTGCCCAGCTCCGTCAGCGTCACCGCTGAGGCGGTACGGTTCACCAGCTTGCCGCCGAGCACCGTTTCGATCTGCCGCAATGCGCTGCTGAGCGCAGGCTGGCTGATCGCCAGCTTGCTGGCGGTGTCGGTGAAATGACGCAGCTGCGCCAGGGTGACAAAATACTGTAGCTGTCGCAGTGAGAGCGCGGGCAGGCGCTGCCAGGGTTCCATCGTCATTATCGTTTACACGCGTCGCAGAATAAGCCGGGGTTATCGGGTGATAAATTTTATCAGCTGGGCAAACGTTTGCCGCGTGCATAGAGTAACGTCATTATTTTCATGCTGGAACCGTTAATTACATGAGTGCCGAAACCCGACGCCGTGCCGTCCAGGCTGCACGCGGTGAAATGCCGTTCGACCTGCTGCTTACACACACCCGCATTGTGGATATGGCCACGGGCGAGATCCGCGACGCCGATGTCGGCATCGTGGACGGCCTTATCGCCAGCGTTCATCCGCGCAGCAGCCGCAGCGATGCGCGCGAGACGCACGATCTGAACAACCGGTATCTCTCTCCGGGACTGATGGATACGCATGTGCATCTGGAGAGTTCACACCTGCTTCCCGCTCGTTATGCAGAGATTGTGCTGGCACAGGGCACCACCGCCGTATTCTGGGATCCGCATGAGCTGGCGAACGTGCTGGGCATTGCAGGCGTTCGTTTTGCCATTGAGGCCAGCCGTAACCTGCCGCTGCAGGTGATGGTCGCTGCGCCATCAAGCGTGCCATCGACACCGGGGCTGGAGATGTCTGGCGCAGACTTCGCCGGAGAGGAGATGAATACCCTGCTCGGCTGGCCGGAAGTGCGCGGCGTGGCGGAAGTGATGGATATGCACGGCGTGCTTAACGGCAGCCAACGCATGCTGGAGATTATGCAGGCAGGGCTCGAGAGCGGAAAGCTGATTGAAGGCCACGCGCGCGGGCTTCACGGTGCGGATTTACAGGCTTATCTCGCCGCAGGCGTGACCTCCGATCACGAGCTGACTTCCGCAGACGACGCGCTGGAAAAACTGCGCGCCGGACTGACGCTGGAGATCCGCGGCTCGCATCCTTATCTCCTGCCCGATATCGTAAGCGCCCTGAAATCCCTGCCCCACCTTTCTTCACAAATTACGGTTTGCACCGACGATGTACCGCCTGACGTGCTGCTGGAAAAAGGCGGAATTATCGCACTGCTGAACCTGCTGATTGAACACGGATTACCGGCAACGCACGCGCTGCGTTTCGCCACGCTGAACGCCGCTATACGCCTGCAGCGTAACGATCTGGGGCTGATTGCCGCCGGGCGTCGCGCGGATCTGGTGGCGTTTGACTCTCTTGAAAAGCTCACGGCTCGTCAGGTGTACGTCGCCGGTAAGCTGGTTGCGCGCGACGGGGCAATGATTGAACCCATCGTTGATACGATATTGCCCCTCCCACGCGATACCGTGCGACTGTCTGCTCTGGCGGACGATGATTTCCGTATGAAAATCGACAACGCGAAACACGGCGTGGCGCGCCTGCGCCATATCAGCGGCGCACGCTTCACGCAGTGGGGGGAAGTTGACGCGCAGGTTCGTCACGGCATAGTGGCGATCCCGGATGGCTTTAGCCTGATCTGGGTTCAGCATCGCCACGCGCGCCATGCGGCGAAACCGCAACTCGCCCTGCTCGAAGGCTGGGGTGAACTGCGTGGGGCAATTGCCACCAGCTATTCTCACGACTCTCACAATCTGGTGGTGCTGGGGCGCGATCCGCACGACATGGCGCAGGCAGCCAACATGCTTATCCAGAGCGGCGGCGGGATGGCGCTGGTACAGAATGGCGACGTCATCGCCCACGTTGCCATGCCGATTGCGGGGATGCTTTCGGAACTGCCGCCTGATGAGCTGGCCAGCCAGTTCCGAGAACTGCGCGAACGTAGCAATTTGATAGCCGACTGGGAACCGCCGTATCGGGTCTTTAAAGCCATAGAGGGCACCTGTCTTGCCTGCAACGCCGGTCCGCATTTGACCGATCTTGGACTGACCGATGGCACCACGCGCCAGATTGTCGATCCGTTAATTTCTTACCGGGAAACCCCGGACAACACACAATAATGCCGAAGGAGAGCCGGATAATGGCCGACAACACCGTTAATTCGCCAGCACCAGGGAGCTGGCTGGAACGCCGTTTTGCACTGCATGCGCGTGGCAGTACCGTACGCACCGAGTGCCTGGCTGGCATCACCGGTTTTCTCGCCGCCGCCTACCTGCTGGTGGTGATCCCGGGGCTGCTGGCAGTCGGGGGAATGGATAAAGGCGCGGCAACAACGGGGACCATTCTGGTCTTCGTTGCCGGAACGCTGCTGATGGCGTTCTATGCCAACCTGCCCTTTATCGTCGGGCCCGGTATTGGCGGTTCGGTCCTGGTCGGCGTCACGCTTGCGGGCAGCGAAGGTATTGGCTGGCAAATTGGTCTCGGCATCGCCTGCTGGTCAGGGATTTTATTCTTCCTGCTGACCCGCTTTGGGCTGCGTGAAGTCGTCACCCGTTCTGTCCCGCAGTCCATCAAGCTGGGGTTGACGGCCTCCATCGGCCTGTTTGTCGCCGTGCTCGGCTTTCGTAACGCCGGGCTGGTGTTGGCAAACGCGAAAACGAATGCCCTGATGCTGGGAGATTTCCTGTCACCGGCGGCGCTGGTCGCGTTAGCGGGCCTCTTCCTCGCCATCGCGTTACAGGCGCGCCGCATTCCTGGCGCAATACTGTGGGCCATTCTGTTCGCCACCCTGGTCGGTATACCGCTGGGCGTGACAAAACTGCCTGGTCATTTTATTGATATGCCGCATTCTCTGGCCCCGGTTATCGGCCACATTGATATGCTCGGGGCGCTGAACATTGCCTTCCTGCCCTTCCTGTTTGTCTTCTTTGCGTCGGAATTTTTCTCCACCATGGGCACCACGCTGGCTGTCGGTGGTGAGGCGGGATTACTGGATGACGAAGGCAATATGCCGCATATCAACCGTCCGTTTATGGTGGACTCTATTGCCGCTGCGGTCGGTCCATGGGTCGGTATTCCTGCCGCGACGGCGCTGATCGAATCTTCGGCTGCTGCTGAAGCAGGGGGTAAAACGGGCATGACGGCACTGGCTGCGGCGGTGATGTTCCTGCTGATGTTGCTGTTTACGCCAGTTGCTCTGATGATCCCAAAAGAAGCCACCGCACCTGCGCTGATCCTCATTGGACTGAATATGTTCAGCGGCTTACGAAAGGTTGACCTGGCGAACTTCACCGACGGCCTGCCGGTGCTGATGATGGTCATGATTACGCTGATTGCCAACAGCTTCGGAACGGGAATTGCTGGCGGATTGCTGTTTTACATCGTGATCAAAGCGATCGCCGGGAAATGGCGCGAAATCCCCGTTGGTCTGTGGATCCTCGCCATTCCCCTGGTTTACTACTTCGCTACGCTGGTGAAGCACTAACCCTCACGCCGCTTTTCCTTCGGGGTATAGCCGTAGTCGTAATGGCTGTACCCCGAGTTGTAATAGAGCGAGGCGGACTTCACGATATCATTAAGAATAGCGCCATTTACCTGCACGCCCGTCTGCAGCAAACGTTTTACGCTTTTCTCAATTTCTTTCGCACTGGTTTTACCGAAGCGGGCAACCAGTAAGGTTGTCGACGCTAATCGGGCTACCAGCTCTGCATCCGTAACCGCAAGCACTGGCGGGGTATCCACAATCACAATGTCATAGTGTTCGTTAATCCATGCCATCACGGCCTGGAAGCGTTCACTCATTAGCAGTTCTGATGGGCGCAAGGGCAGCAGGCCGCAAGTCAAAACATCTATTCCAGCGCTCTCAACGTGTTGAATTGCCTCTGCCCACTCCACCGTGCCCTCCAGCACATTGGATAACCCACAATGATTGTCGATCTCGAAGATATTATGCACGTATCCCTTGCGCATATCCGCATCGATAAACAGCACACGCTGTCCAGCCTGGGCGGCTACCGCCGCCAGCGATGTGCTAACCAACGTTTTTCCGCAGTCTTGTGTCGGCCCGGAAATCATCACAATCCGATTGGTGGCATCCATTAAGGTGAAGTGCAGACTGGTTCGCAGTCCACGAATTGCCTCGACAAAGATATCAGTAGGCCGATCGACAGGCAGAAAAGGAACGTTCGACGTCCTGTGTTTCCAGTGGGAGGCAAACAAATATTTCCCGCGCAGATGCGTTTTTTTCCAGAGCCATACCGAGCGCGGCAGCGTAGCAAGGACCGGCATCCCCTGCCCTTCCAGTTGCTCAGACGAGGTGATCCCACGCTTAAACGCTACACGTATTAGCACCCACCCCATAGAAAGCATCAGTCCCAACAGAACGCCAAGAACGATAATAAGGGCTTTCCGTGGTTTTATGGGTTCAGGTTGCGTAACCGCTGCGTCAATGATCCGCACGTTTCCGATCGCGCTGGAGCGAGAGATATTGAGCTCTTGCTGACGCGTTAGTAACTGCAGGTAAATGGCGCGCCCGGATTCAACATCCCGGCTCAACCGCAAAATTTCCTGCTGTGTGGAAGGCATGGTTGATACGCGTTCGTTCAGGCGGGCACGCTGCTTCTCGAGGGTTTGGCGCTTCTCGCGTAATGCGCGATAGGTTGGGTGATCCTTTTTGAAAAGCTGAGAGATCTCCGCTTCGCGGAACGTCAGCTCGTTGAGCTGGTTCTCCACATTAACAACCTGATCGAGAACGGACTTCGCCTCCAGGGATAAATCGACGGAATCGCGCTGCTCACGGTATACATTCAGTCGCGCTTCGGCCTGATCCAGTTCGTGACTGATTTTCGGTAACTGATGCTGTAAAAAGGTCAGGCTGCGGGAATCCTGGGCTTCCTGACGTTCAATATTCTGATTGAGGAAATTTTCCGCAATCGTATTCAGTATCAGGGCAATCTTACCCGGATCTTCGCCCGTCAGCGTTAACGCGATCATTCCGCTCTGTTTCGCGGATTCCGCAACGGTGAGCAGTTTCTGAAGTGCGTTGATGGCTTCAAGCTTTGTAATGGTTTTGAGCGAGAACTGCGTCCCGGGTGCAGCGCTGAGAGATGTCACCAGAAGAGAGACACCGTCTTTAAGCAGCGTTTTTCCGACCGTACCCACAGCCTCGAAGCTTTCGCCCTCAAGGTGATATCTTCCCTGCTCCAGCACGGTCAGCACAAGATCTTGCGGTTTGCCATCCAGTCGGGGGAGGGTAAGTTCACCGATGGTCAGGCGTCCTGGCTTGCTGGGGCGAAAACGAGCCCACAGATGCCCCACGATCGGGGTAACACGCTGCTTAACCCGGTACGTCAGCCCCAGTTCATCCACGGTCTTCCCGAGGATCATTCGCGATTTTATCAGCAAGATTTCCGGTGCAACGTCTGGCGAAAGATCGGAGCCGAACTGGCTTAAGCTTTTCAGCAATGAGTTATCCTGCTTCGCTTCTATCTGCACAAGAGCGTCAGCCTGATAGACAGGGGAGGCAGAAAACGCATAGAGCCCCGCGCACACCGTAAACAGGAGTGTTACCAGGACTATCATCACCCGATGATCGAATATCTCAGCAAGCAGTTGCAGAAGATCAATGTCATTATTTTGCGGTGCCGCTGCACCATATGTATCTGAAGTATAAGATGGCATTACTGCTTTATTCCTTTTGACTCAAACGACGAGCCCATTCCTGACTGGCTTTTCCCAACTGCGCGAAAACGTATTCGAAAGCATCACGGCTTTTGCGGTAGGGATCGGGAATAGCCTTTGTCTCCAGCCATTGTCCAAATAGCAGTGATTTCCCACGGTTCTCCGGGGCCATAGCAGCAATAAAACGAAGATGTTCCGGCTCCATCACCAGAATCAGATCGGATTTTTGCAGCAGGCCGCGCGTCAGCTTGCGCCCCACGTGATCGTCTAGCGAGACACCATGATGCCAGGCAACATCCTGAGCAACCGCATCTGCCGGATGTCCCTCAAGCCCGAAAATACCTGCTGAGGTCACCTGTTTTCCGGGTAATTGCTGACGCAACAGCCGCTCCCCCATCGGGGAGCGGCAAATATTGCCCGTGCAAACCACTAAGATTGAGTTGAACATTATTGCGGCCAGGATCGGATGTAACGAACCGTTTCGGTCAGGTCATGTACACCACTGATGGTCGGCACAAGTTGCGTAATAACGCGATTCCAGCGCGACAACGGTGCCGTTGTCACGTAGACAATGTCATACGGCTCAAGCTGGAATTCAGTGCCCAATACCATCGCTGACGCATCTTTCGCATTGAGCTGATAGATCTTCGCAATGATGTCCGTCTGGCTTTTTTGATGCACTGAGCGAATGACAAAAATGCCGGTGGCATCAGCCATGTTCTGGTTCAGGCCGCCCGCATTGCCCAGCGCTTCCGCCAGCGTCATCCCACTGCGATCCATCTTCAGCGTGCTCTGCTTAACCACCTCGCCCATGACAAAGACTTTCAGGGCATCATTACGCGGGACAAACAGGATATCGCCAGGATAGAGCAGCTTGTTCTGTGTTAAATCGCCGAGTTGCATCAGGGCATACAGCGAGAGGCGTGAATCCTGGCCATTATGGGTGAGAACGACGTTGCGCCAGTCGGCATCCGCTGAAAGCCCGCCTGCGGCATTGACCGCATCCATCACGGTCAAGGGAATGTTGGTGATGGGTTGTTGGCCAGATTTCGCAACTTCTCCCGTCACGTAGGCTTTTTGCGAACGGAAAGAGGCAATGCTGACATCCACCTGGGGGCTCTCAATGAATTTATCCAGTCTCGCGGTAATCTCTTCTCGGACCTGCGAAACCGTTTTTCCTGCCACATGCAGTTTCCCAACGTAGGGATAAAAAAGCGTACCGTCCGCGTTGACCCAGTTTCCCGCGTCACTCGCGCTACGGTACTGGCCTGCAGGTGTCGTTAACTCAGGATGATCCCAGACGGTGACCGTCAGGATGTCTCCGGTGCCGATTCGGTATTCCCAGTTTTTCACCAGCTCATCCAGATTAGGATTTGCCTGAGATTTCGAAACGGGCGGGCGCAATTGTTCAATTAACATTGGGGTCAGTGGATAAATTTCCACGTGTTTATCAAGCTGATAATCTTTATCTTCTGTTGCAATAATATTTTTTCCGGTCATGGCCAAATTCTGGCCCGGTGTAAATACACAGCCTGTTAACTGGCTTATTGCAATAAATAAAAAGGAAAATACCGTTGTGTTTTTCATTTATATAAACATATCTTTTATCGTTGTGTTTATCGTACGGACGACAATTTTATTTAACAAAAATAATCAGGTAATTCATTGCGTTAAATGAATCACCAGGAGTTAATAAAGCGTGTTTCCAGGGCAGTTACCGGGTACTAAATCGCCAAAGCCGACCCGCAATCTCGAACCGGAAATCAGACGTCATAGCATATCGTGCCGGGCCGATATTAAATGTTCCACAGTGGGAAAGCATGCGCTTAACGGTCCAATTTTGAAGTCGCGGTGCGTTTTCAGAATTAATTAATAAATACATTAAATATAAAATACAAATATCATTCACGGCCGTTATGCACTTTCTATGTTGCGACTACACAAAACCTTTCAGTTTTGTTACATTTTTTTTCAAACACACCATGTTTTGATACTTAAAATGGACCGTCTGCCGCGCATACTGAAACCCGCAGACAAAATGTATCTGTAACGATATTACGGGAGAAAAAATGGCTAAGCGTAAATTGCTGCTTTTGGGTGTACTACTGTCTCTGGCGGGTTCCGCATTTTCTGCTCCGCAAACGGCTGCAGCACCTTCTGGCATCAAAGCCTATGAAGAACAAGAGTTCATCGCTGACTTCACGAAATTCAAGATCGGCGACACGGCGCCAGCGCAGTATCAAACGCCCGAGTACACCATCAAACAGTACCAGTTGCGTAACCTGCCCGCGCCGGATGCCGGAACACACTGGACCTACATGGGTGAAAACTACGTGCTGATTGGTGATGCCGATGGAAAAATCCATAAGGCCTATAACGGAGATATCTTCTATCACCGCTAATACGATCCTCGTACGCCGCTGGCAGGAGAGCGATCGCCCTTTCCTGCGCACGATTTACCTGCATGCCCGGCGCGACGCCTGGCCGTGGTTGGACGGTGCAGAATGGCGGCTTGAGGACTTTGACGCCGCAATCCTGGACGAAGAGGTTTGGGTTGCGGTCCAGGACGGGCATCGACTTGGCTTCGCCTCAGTCTGGACGAACGATAATTTTCTGCACAACCTGTTTGTTGACCCGCAGTATCAGAGCCTGGGCGTCGGGCGTGTGTTGCTGGAGCAGGTACAGAAGACGTTCACCAGTACGGGGGCGCTGAAATGTCTGGTTAAGAATGCGCGTGCTGTTGCGTTTTACCAGCGACACGGCTGGCACATTGAGGCGACGGGTGATTCTCCGGACGGGGAGTATTATCTGATGCATTATCGGCTTGGGTAAAGTCAGGTGGCGCTTCGCTTACCTGACCTACAAACCCAAGCGTCGTAGGCCGGGTAAGGCGAAGTCGCCACCCGGCACTCAAGCGCAGAGGAATTACACCGCGCGGAACGCGATTTCGCTCGGAATGACTTCGCCCTGCCAGTAGAGCTGCGCCGCAACGCGCCCGGCCAGCTGGCGATACATATCCGCAAATTCGCTGTCCGGACGGCTCACCACGGTTGGTTTCCCGCTGTCCAGATCTTCACGCAGCGTGATGTGCAGCGGCATCTGGCCCAGCAGCTGAGTGTGATACTGTGCGGCCAGCTTCTCTGCACCACCGGTACCGAAAATAGGCTCATGGTGTCCGCAGTTGCTGCAGATATGCATGCTCATGTTCTCAACGATACCCAGCACCGGTACTTCTACCTTCTCGAACATCACGATGCCTTTTTTGGCGTCGATCAGCGCGATGTCCTGCGGCGTGGTCACGACGACCGCTCCCGTGACCGGAATGTTCTGTGCCAGTGTCAGCTGAATGTCACCCGTGCCCGGCGGCATGTCCAGCACCAGATAATCCAGATCCGGCCACATGGTTTCCTGCAGCATCTGCATCAGCGCCTTGCTGGCCATCGGGCCGCGCCAGACCATCGCGTTATCGTCGGTGACCAGATAACCAATCGAGTTAGTTGCCAGACCGTGCGCCATGATTGGCGCCATGTGGGTGCCGTCCGGCGAGGTTGGACGCTGGTTTTCCGCGCCCAGCATGTTTGGAATGGACGGGCCATAAATGTCCGCATCCAGAATACCGACTTTTGCCCCTTCCGCTGCCAGCGCGAGCGCCAGGTTTACAGCCGTGGAGGATTTACCCACCCCGCCCTTACCCGAGCTGACGGCAATAATGTTTTTTACGCCGTTCACGCCAGGCTGGTTTTTCACGCGCTTCAGCGTGGCGATACTGTGGCTCAGCTTCCAGTCAATCGCCTTCGCACCGGTGATGCGCAGCAGCTCCGAGCTGGTTTGCTCTTTTAGCGCGTCGAAGGCGCTGGTCCAGACGAACGGCATCTGCAGCTCAATGTGCAGCGTATCGTCCAGCCAGGCAACGTGATGTAACGCTTTCAGCGTCGTAAGATTGTGCTTCAGGGTTGGATGCTGAAAGTTAGCCAGCGTCCCGGCGACCATTGCTCGTAAGGCTTCCGGTGATTTGGCCTGGGATTGAGAACTCATCCCGACTCCTTTGTTCTTGTGAATAAGACCTTAGATGAACAAGTTTACCTGAAAGCCCGTGGTTTGTGCTTACTTAATAATGCCCCTTTTGGTAATATCAAAAACCCTTTTCACAGTTAAAAGAAGTAATGCCTACTATGACTCAAGTCGCGAAAAAAATTCTGGTAACGTGCGCACTGCCGTACGCCAACGGCTCAATCCACCTCGGCCACATGCTGGAGCATATCCAGGCTGATGTCTGGGTCCGTTACCAGCGAATGCGCGGCCACGAGGTTAACTTCATCTGTGCGGACGATGCCCACGGCACGCCGATCATGCTGAAAGCGCAGCAGCTGGGGGTCTCCCCGGAGCAGATGATTGCCGAAATGAGTCAGGAGCATCAGACTGATTTTGCTGGCTTTGACATCAGCTATGACAACTATCACTCCACGCACAGCGATGAAAACCGCGAGCTGTCGGAGCTGATCTACACCCGTCTGAAAGAGAACGGTTTTATCAAAAACCGCACCATCTCTCAGCTGTACGATCCGGAAAAAGGCATGTTCCTGCCGGACCGCTTCGTCAAAGGCACCTGCCCGAAATGTAAATCCCCGGACCAGTACGGCGATAACTGCGAAGTGTGCGGCGCGACCTACAGCCCGACCGAGCTTATCGAGCCGAAATCCGTGGTATCCGGTGCAACGCCTGTGATGCGTGACTCCGAGCACTTCTTCTTCGACCTGCCGTCCTTCAGCGAAATGCTGCAGGCGTGGACCCGCAGCGGCGCGCTGCAGGAGCAGGTAGCGAACAAAATGCAGGAGTGGTTCGAATCCGGCCTGCAGCAGTGGGATATCTCCCGCGATGCGCCATACTTCGGCTTCGAAATCCCGAACGCGCCGGGCAAATACTTCTACGTCTGGCTGGACGCGCCAATCGGCTACATGGGCTCCTTCAAGAACCTGTGCGACAAGCGCGGCGACACCGTCAGCTTCGATGAATACTGGAAGAAAGATTCCACTGCCGAGCTGTATCACTTCATCGGTAAAGACATCGTTTACTTCCACAGCCTGTTCTGGCCGGCGATGCTGGAAGGCAGCAACTTCCGCAAGCCAACCAACCTGTTCGTACACGGCTACGTGACGGTGAACGGCGCGAAGATGTCCAAATCTCGCGGGACGTTCATTAAGGCCAGCACCTGGCTGAACCACTTCGACGCGGACAGCCTGCGCTACTACTACACCGCGAAGCTCTCTTCCCGCATCGACGATATCGACCTGAACCTGGAAGATTTCGTGCAGCGCGTGAATGCGGACATCGTCAACAAGGTGGTGAACCTGGCGTCCCGTAACGCGGGCTTTATCGCCAAGCGTTTTGACGGCGTCATGGCGGCTGAACTGGCCGATCCTGCCCTCTACCAAACCTTCACCGACGCGGCGGCGACCATTGGCGAAGCCTGGGAAGCGCGCGAGTTCGGTAAAGCAGTGCGTGAGATTATGGCGCTGGCCGACCTGGCGAACCGCTATGTCGACGAGCAGGCACCGTGGGTGGTGGCGAAACAGGAAGGCCGCGATACCGACCTTCAGGCCATCTGCTCCATGGGCATCAACCTGTTCCGCGTGCTGATGACCTACCTGAAGCCGGTTCTGCCACAGCTGGCAGCCCGCGCTGAAGCGTTCCTGAACACCGAACTGACCTGGGATGCAATGGCGCAGCCGCTGCTCGGCCACAAGGTGAACACCTTCAAGGCGCTGTACAACCGCATCGAGATGAAGCAGGTTGAAGCCCTGGTGGAAGCGTCCAAAGAAGAGGTGAAGGCGGCTGCAGCACCGGTCACCGGCCCGCTGGCGGACGATCCGATTCAGGAAACCATTACCTTTGATGATTTCGCGAAAGTCGACCTGCGCGTGGCGCTGATCGAGAACGCGGAGTTCGTGGAAGGCTCTGACAAGCTGCTGCGTCTGACGCTGGATCTGGGCGGCGAGAAGCGTAACGTCTTCTCCGGCATCCGCTCTGCGTATCCGGACCCGCAGGTGCTGATCGGTCGTCAGACCGTGATGGTGGCAAACCTGGCACCGCGCAAAATGCGCTTCGGCATCTCCGAGGGGATGGTGATGGCCGCAGGCCCTGGCGGAAAAGATATCTTCCTGTTAAGCCCTGACGAAGGCGCGAAGCCGGGACAGCAGGTGAAATAAGAAAAAAGCCGGATTCTTATCCGGCTTTTTTTTTGCCGGGTAGCGGCTTCGCCTTACCCGGCCTACAAAACCCGTAGGCCCTGCAAGCGCAGCGCCGCTGGGCAAATTACACTTTCGGGTGATGCACCCGGTGAGTTAACCCGCGCAGGAAATTACGCAGGAACTGGTCGCCGCACTCGCGGTAGTTTTTATGATCCGGCGCGCGCATCATGGCGGTCACTTCCGGCACGGATACACGATATTTTTGCTCGGTCATGATCGCCACAATATCGTCCGTTTTCAGCGAGAACGCGATGCGCAGCTTTTTCAGCACCGTGTTGTTGTTCACGCGACGCTCCAGCGCCAGCTCGGGCGCAGACTCATCTTTGCCACGTTTGTCGTAAATCAGGCCGTTCAGGAATCCCGACAGAATGATGTCAGGGCAGCGGACAAACCCCTCTTCGTCTTCTTTAGTCATCCAGGTATCGAAACCCGCAGACGTGGCTTCCATGTCGGACAACGCAAGAATGCGCACCATGTCGTTATTGTTTGCTTTCAGGGTGTAGCGCAGGCTACGAAGAATGTCATTACTAATCATGAGTGCCTTTAACTGTCGATGATGCAATGGCGCGCAGTGTACCAGTTTTACAGGCCAATCGCCTCTTTCAAACTCTTCAGGTAGCGACGGCTGACGGGCACCGTTTGCCCGGCACGCAGCACCAGTTCGGCCTGGCCGTTATCTTCCAGGCGGATCTCCTTCAGCTGTGCCATGTTCACCAGATACTGGCGATGGCAGCGGATCAGCGGCGTGCGGCTCTCCAGGGTGCGAAGCGTTAGCTCGGTAAAGCCTTCATTTCCCTCCGCGCTGGTGACATATACCCCGCTCAGGCGGCTGCTAACAAACGCCACGTCATCCATCTGCAGAAGGTAGATTCGGCTGTGCCCGGTACAGGGAATAAACTTCAGCGGCTGCTGATTTTCCGGCAGCAGCGTCATATCCTGCACGGTGCGCTCCTGGCGTAAACGGGTGAGCGTTTTATCCAGCCGCTTCTCTTCAATCGGTTTCAGCAGATAATCAAAGGCATGTTCTTCAAATGCCTTCACGGCATATTCATCAAACGCTGTCAGAAAGACGATATAGGGGCGGTGCTCGGGATCAAGCATCCCGACCATCTCCAGCCCGCTGATGCGCGGCATCTGAATGTCGAGGAACAGCACCTCCGGACGCAGTTTATGCACTGCGCCGATGGCCTCAATGGCGTTTGCACACTCACCCACCACCTCGATATCACTCTGCTCCTGCAATAGCACGCGCAGGTTTTCCCGTGCCAGCGGCTCGTCATCCACAATCAGCACTCTCAGCATGCGTTTTCCTCCAGCGGCAGTCGTAAGGTGATACGGGTAAATCGGTCGGGTTCGCAGGCGACGGTAATGCCACAGTCGTCACCGAAGTGCGCACGCAGGCGTTTATCCACCAGACTCATCCCTAACCCACCCGAGGCGGAAGGGACGTAGAGCCCGGCGTTATCTTCAATATCCAGCACCAGATGGTGGTTAAACTGGGTAGCAGAAATGGTGATCTCCCCGATGCCCAGCAGCTGCGATGTGCCGTGCTTGATGGCATTTTCCACGATAGGCTGCAGGGTAAAGGCCGGAAGATGCTGGTACGCCAGCGCGTCCGGGACGGAGAGCGACACCTGCAGGCGAGACTGGAAGCGTGCCTGTTCAATCTGCAGGTACGCGTTAACGTGTTCAATCTCGTCGGCCAGGGTCACGATTTCGGAAGGCCGTTTCAGGTTCTTGCGGAAAAAGGTCGACAGAAACTGCACCAGCTGCGCGGCCTGATCGCTGTCGCGGCGGATCACCGCCTTCAGCGTATTAAGCGCGTTAAACAGGAAATGCGGATTGACCTGGGCGTGCAGGAGTTTGATCTCTGACTGCGTCAGCAGCGCTTTCTGCCGCTCATACTGACCCGCCAGAATTTGTGCGGACAGCAGCTGGGCAATCCCCTCCCCCAGCGTGCGGTTGATCGAGCTGAACAGGCGGTTTTTCGCTTCGTAGAGCTTAATCGTCCCCATCACCCGCTGATTTTCACCGCGTAGCGGGATCACCAGCGTCGAGCCAAGCTTGCACTGCGGATGGAGCGAACAGCGGTAGGGGATCTCATTCCCGTCCGCATACACCACTTCACCGGTTTCAATGGCGCGCAGGGTGTAGGTTGATGAGATCGGTTTGCCCGGCAGATGGTGGTCGTCTCCGGTACCGGTAAACGCCAGCAGCTTTTCGCGGTCGGTAATGGCAACGGCACCGATATCCAGCTCCTTGTAGAGCACCTGCGCCACCTTCATGCTGTTTTCTTCGTTGAATCCCTGACGCAGGATCCCCTCCGTTGAAGCTGCAACTTTCAGGGCCGTCGCGGAAAACGCCGAGGTGTATTTCTCAAACATGGCGCGCTTGTCGAGCAGAATACGCATAAACAGCGCCGCGCCCACGGTATTGGTCACCATCATCGGAGCTGCAATATTGCTTACCAGGTGCAGCGCATCGTCAAACGGACGGGCAATCAGCAGGATAATCGCCATCTGCGCCATCTCCGCCACGAAGGTAATCGCGCCGGCGGTGAGCGGACTAAATACCTTATCCGGGCGACCGCGTTTGATCATGTAGCTGTGGACGAGACCACCCAGCAGTCCTTCGACGATCGTGGAGATCATACAGCTCAGCGCCGTCATGCCGCCCATGGAATAGCGGTGCAGACCGCCGGTAAGCCCAACAAGGCCGCCGACAACGGGACCGCCAAGCAGGCCGCCCATCACCGCACCGATGGCGCGCGTATTGGCAATGGAATCTTCGATATGGAGGCCAAAGTAGGTCCCCATAATGCAGAAAATGGAGAAGGTCACATAGCAAAGCAGCTTGTGCGGCAGACGGACGGTGACCTGCATCAGCGGAATGAACAGGCGCGTTTTACTCATCAACCAGGCGATGACAAGAAACACACACATCTGCTGAAGCAACAACAGCACCAGATTAAACTCGTACATACTGACAAACCGCACATTCTAAAAACGCGTAACATACACTGATGCAGGTAAACTTTCTTTGAAGCGCGCCAAAAAAGCTGCAAATCGTGTCCGTCATCACAGCTTTTGCCGAACATCACGCATGCTTCGCATTATTTGTTCAAAAAACGATCAACCCTTCCTGGTTCGGCAAAGTGGGTCTACAGTTAAGCTGGGGACGCGTAAGCCAGGGGGCGAATATGGCGCTTTACACAATCGGTGAAGTGGCACTCCTTTGTGATATCAATCCCGTTACCCTACGGGCGTGGCAGCGACGGTATGGATTACTTAAACCGCAGAGAACGGACGGTGGGCATCGTCTGTTCAACGAGGCCGATATCGACCGGATCCGCGAGATAAAAAGCTGGATCGACAACGGTGTGCAGGTCGGCAAAGTGAAATCCTTGCTTAGCCATGACGATCCGGACACCCAGCATCTCTGGCGTGAGCAACAGGAAGCACTGCTGCGGCTCCTGCAGGCGGGTAATCTGCAGCGCCTGCGCGCGTGGATAAAAGATCAAGGGCGTGATTACCCCGCACAAACGCTGATCACCCACCTTTTCATTCCGCTCCGTCGACGCCTCCAGTGCCAGCAGTCTACCCTGCAGGCGCTGCTCAGCATGCTCGACGGGGTACTGATCAACTATATTGCCGTCTGCCTTGCCTCGGCGAAGAACAAGGCCGGAAAAGATGCGCTGGTGGTTGGCTGGAACGTGCACGACACCACGCGTCTGTGGCTGGAAGCCTGGATTGCCACCCAAAAAGGCTGGCGCGTGGATGTACTCGCGCACTCGCTGGCCCAGCTACGGCCCGAGTTTTTTGACGGTCAAACCCTGCTGGTCTGGTGTGGTGAAGTGCCGTCCGCCACGCAGCAACAGCTGCTGACGGAATGGCGCGAGAATGGGTATCCGGTTTATTCCCTGGGCCCGGATGAGCCCTAACGGCATTTAATGGTTCATTAACAGCTGCGCTTCACCGTATAATTGTTCCGTTAACAACAGGAGCACATGATGAAGGCAACTAAACTGGCGGTAATTACCCTTTTTGTCCTGATGGCCGTAAGCGGTATCGGCGGCGTGATGCTGGCGGGTTACTCGTTTATCGTCCGTGGCGGTGTCGGCTGAGGTACAGCGCCAGGCGCTCGAAAAGGCGATCGACCACAATCGCCGCCAGCGCAACCAGTAGCGCACCCTGAATAATGTAGGCCGTATTAAATCCGCTTAAGCCGATAATAATCGGCGTTCCCAGCGTGTTTGCCCCCACCGTCGAGGCGATTGTCGCTGTACCGATGTTGATAATCACCGACGTGCGGATCCCGGCGATAATGACCGGTGCCGCGAGCGGCAGTTCCACCTTGCGCAACCGCTGCCATGCGCTCATGCCCATCCCTTCTGCTACGCTCAGCACCGATGCAGGCACCGCCGCAATGCCGGCCAGGGTTCCCTGAAGTATCGGCAGCACCCCGTATAAAATCAGCGCAATTATCGCCGGCTGCTGCCCAAAGCCAATAACCGGTACCGCTATCGCCAGCACCGCCACCGGCGGAAACGTCTGACCGATCGCCGCAATCGTCTCCACCAGCGGACGAAACTCGCGTCCCGATGGCCGTGTTACCGCGATCCCAGCCCCCACGCCGAGGACGATGGCAATGACGCTTGAGATCGCCACCAGCCAGGCGTGCGCCAGCGCAAGGTTAATAAAACTCTCCTGCTGATAGACCGGCCGCGGCAGGTCAGGAAAGAGCGAACTGAACAGCGCCGCGCTGTGCGGCATCAGAAGCAGCAGGCCGACGAAGAGCAGCGCCAGCCAGAGCAGCGGATCACGCATGACCTTCACGCGTCACCTCCCCGGCCAGCAGATCGCGAAAGTGCAATGCACCACAGGTTGTTCCCTGGCTGTTGGTCACCGGCAGGATCTCACATTGTCTGGCAACGAAAGCAGACAGCGCATCCCGCAGGCTCATCTGCGCCTGTAACGGTTCACCGCTTAGCGGCGCATCCTGTCGGCGCATATAATCGCCAACGGTGCGCAAAGAGAGCAGCCTGACGCCCAGCTCGCTGCGCCCAAAAAATTCGCGCACAAAATCGTTCTTCGGCTGGCTCAACAGCGCAAGCGGCGTGCCCTGCTGTACCACCTCACCGTGGTCCATCAGCACCAGATGGTCGGCCAGGCGCAGCGCCTCATCAATGTCGTGCGTCACCAGGATAATGGTGCGCCCCAGAATGCGGTGGATGCGGGTCATCTCCGCCTGCAGCGCACCGCGCGTGACCGGATCCAGCGCGCCAAAAGGTTCATCCATCAGCAACACCTGCGGATTAGCCGCCAGCGCGCGCGCGACCCCAACCCGCTGCTGCTGTCCGCCGGAAAGCTGATGCGGGTAGCGGTCACGCAGTGTCGGCTCTAATCCCAGCAGGGCCATCAGCTCATCCACCCGCGCATGGGTTTTCGCCCGCGTCCATTTTTCCAGCTGCAGCACGGTGGCAATATTCTGCGCCACCGTCCAGTGGGGGAACAGCCCGATAGACTGAATGGCATAGCCCATACGACGCCGCAGCTCCAGCACCGGCAGGCTGCGGATCTCTTCCCCGGCAAAGCGAATCATCCCGCTGTCGTGCTCCACCAGCCGGTTGATCATCTTCAGGGTGGTGGATTTTCCCGACCCGGATGTGCCGATCAATACCGAAAACGCCCCCTCGGCAAAATGCAGGTTCAGGTGGCTTGCCGCCGGACGACCGGCAAAGGTTTTACTGACATCATGAAATTCAATCATTGGCTCTTCTCCCGAGCAGCGCGAGCCACAGGGCAAATAACGCATCCAAAACAACCGCCAGCGCGATAGTGGGCACCACGCCCAACAGGACCAGATCCAGCGCGCTGCTGAGCAGCCCCTGGAATACCAGCGCACCAAAACCGCCCGCGCCGATGAGCGCTGCAATCACCGCCATCCCCACGGTTTGCACCGTCACTACCCGCAGGCTGCGAATTAACAGCGGAAGCGCAAGGGGTAACTGTATTTTCCAGAAACACTGCCGCGCGCTCATCCCCATCGCATGGGCGCTTTCCAGCACGTCCGGCGCAACCTGGCTTAAGCCCGCCACCACACCGCGCACCAGCGGCAGCAGCGCATAGAGCACCAGCGCAATCAGCGCGGGCGTGAGTCCGGTACCGGCAATGCCGATTTCCCCCAACGCGGGAAATGACCTCGCCAGACCGGCCAGCGGAGCAATGAGCAATCCAAACAGGGCAACGGAGGGAACCGTCTGAATGACGTTGAGAACGGTGAACACGCTCCCCTGACGCGCCGGATGGCGATAGCACCAGATGCCCAGCGGGACGCCCAGAAGCAGCGCCGGGAAAAGCGTGCCGAAGAGGATCGTCAGATGTTGTGAGAGCGCGTCGTCAAACACCTCCTGGCGATTGGCGTACTCTTTTAGCAACGAGAGATTATTCAGCTCACCGCTAAACAGCAGGACCAGCGGGATGAGCCAGATTTGCGCGTTCAGCAGCCAACGCCAGACGGGCACTGGCGTCAGGCGGCGAATGGCATCGCTACAGGCCAGCAGGCAGAGCGCCAGCCATAGCCACAGACCGCTGCCGATGGACGTACGCGCCAGCGGGCTTTCTGCAGACATCATGAGCGTCGCCGACTGCCCTGCGCTCCAGAACAGCCCCAGGAAAAGGGCTTCACAGAGGAGCAGCGTCAGCCAGTGCGCGGTACGTCCTGACCAGAGCGACAGGATGACGGCCGCGCCCAGCGCCACCGACAGCAGCGCGGGCGAAAACGACCAAATCTGCCAGAGCGCGCGCCCTTCACCCGACATCAGCCGGTTAGGCGCAACGTTCACAAAAGGTAACGCGACCGCCGCGATGGCCACACAGGCCAACAGCAGCAGCACGCGGTTATGACATTGTATTGGCACAGCTTTATCCTGTTACTTCACAAGCCCTTGTTGTTTCAGGAAGTCGGCCGCCACTTTTTTGGCATCCAGTCCCTCAACGGCAATGCTGGCGTTCAGCTGCTGCAGCGTTTTTTCATCCAGTTTTTCAAAGACCGGTTTGAGCCATTCTGCAATATCCGGGTAGGCTTTCAGCACCGCTTCGCGCACCACCGGGGTCGGGGCGTAAATCGGCTGGACGCCTTTCGGGTCGGTTAGGGTTTGCAGTCCAAGGGCCGCAACCGGGCCGTCGGTGCCGTAGGCCATCGCGGCATTCACGCCGGAGGTTTGCTGCGCGGCGGCTTTGATGGTCACTGCCGTATCCCCGCCTGCCAGCGAGAGCAGTTGGGCCTGGTCAAGCTTGAAGTCGTAGGCTTTTTCGAAAGCAGGCAGCGCGTCAGGACGTTCGATAAATTCAGCCGACGCAGCGAGTTTGAAATCGCCCTTCTCTTTCAGATAGCGGCTGAGGTCCGCAAGCGAGGTCAGCTTGCCCTTCTCCGCCACGTCCTTACGCACCGCGATGGTCCAGGTGTTGTTCGCAGGCGCAGGCGTCAACCAGACCAGCTTGTTCTGCTCCGCGTCCAGCTTTTTGACCTTCTCATAGCCCGCTTTGGCGTTTTTCCACGCCGCATCGTTCTCATCTTTGAAGAAGAATGCGCCGTTGCCGGTGTATTCCGGGTAGATATCCAGCTCGCCGGAGGTAATAGCACCGCGCACGACGGGCGTTGTACCGAGCTGAACTTTGTTGACCGTTTTGACCCCGTGGTTCTCAAGCACCTGCAAAATAATATTGCCGAGCAGCGCCCCTTCGGTATCAATCTTTGATCCCACTTTGACAGGCTCAGCCGCCTGAAGCGGCAGGCTAAGCGCGGCCAGTAACACCGCAGAGCCAAACATCCCCTTTTTAATCGTCATTCCGCTGTCCTCATTTTTTTATCGCCTTTTTCAGAGGCTTGAGAGAAAAGCGTAGCTTAAAACGGCGTGTTTAACCGTCAAAATGCCTTTTTAGCATAAGGTAAGACGCATCCCCCGTGAGGTGGGGGATGCAAAGGAAGGGAAGATTACTGCAGTTCGAACTCGCCTTTATTCACCCGGGCGGAATCCACGCCGATGAATACGTTAAACTTGCCGGGTTCCACAACGTATTTCATCTGCTGGTTCCAGAACTTCAGCGCATCGACGTCGATCGGGAAGCTTACGGTTTTGGTTTCGCCAGGCTTGAGCGACACCTTGTCGAAACCGCGCAGCTGCTTCACCGGACGGCTCATGGACGCGGTAACATCCTGAACGTACATCTGGATCACCGTCGCGCCTTCGCGCTTGCCGGTGTTGGTCACGTCCACGCTGGCGGTCACCTTGCCGTCACGCTTCATCGTAGGCGCTGACATTTTCACGTCAGAGACCTTAAAGGTGGTGTAGCTCAGACCGTAACCAAACGGATACAGCGGGCCGTTGGCTTCATCGAAGTAGCGAGAGGTGTACTTGTTCGGCTTGTCGGCGTTATATGGACGACCGGTGTTCAGGTGGCTGTAGTACACCGGGATCTGCCCGACCGAGCGCGGGAAGGACATCGGCAGCTTGCCCGACGGGTTGTAATCGCCAAACAGCACGTCGGCGATGGCGTTACCGCCTTCAGTACCGGCGAACCAGGTTTCCAGAATAGCATCAGCCTGCTGATCTTCTTTCACCAGCGCCAGCGGACGACCGTTCATCAGCACCAGCACCAGCGGTTTGCCGGTCGCTTTCAGGGCGGCGATCAGGTCGCGCTGGCTTTGCGGAAGGGTGATATCGGTACGGCTGGAGGCCTCGTGCGCCATCCCCTGCGCTTCACCCACGACCGCGACAACGACGTCAGACGTCTTCGCCGCGTTAACCGCTTCGTCAATCATCTCTTTCGGCGTGCGCGGATCCACCTTCACCGCTTCCTCGTACTGATTGAGGAAGGTCACGATGTCTTTGTCGTCAGTGACGTTCGCCCCTTTGGCGTACACCACTTTTGCGTTTTGACCCACGGCGCTCTTAATGCCGGTCAGCACGGTGACGGACTGATCGGCCACGCCCGCGGCGGACCAGCTGCCCATCACGTCACGCTTGCTGTCGGCCAGCGGGCCCACCACGGCAATGGTGCCGGATTTTTTCAGCGGCAGCGTGTCGAGGCGGTTTTTCAGCAACACCAGGCTTTCGCGCGCCACTTCACGCGCCTCTTTGCGGTGCAGGCGGCTTTCGGCATTGGTGTCAGCCGGGTCAGAATCTTTCGGGCCCAGATGGCTGTAAGGATCGTTAAACAGCCCCATGTCGTATTTCACGTTCAGCACGTGGCGCGTGGCATCGTCCAGCTCCGCCATCGTCACCTTGCCGCTCTTCACCAGCCCCGGCAGGTATTTGCTGTAGTACTCGTCGCTCATGCTCATGTTGATGCCGGACTTGAGCGCCACGCGCACCGCGTCTTCCGGATCGGACGCCGTGCCGTGTTTGATCAGCTCTTTAATCGCGCCGTGGTCAGAGACGGTAATGCCCTTGAAGCCCCACTGGTCACGCAGCACGTCTTTCAGCAGCCAGGAATCGGAGGTGGCTGGCGTGCCGTTCAGCGAGTTCAGCGCCACCATCACCGCGCCGCTCCCCGCATCCAGCCCTGCCTTGTACGGCGGCATGTAGTCGTTGAACAGGCGCTGCGGGCTCATGTCGACGGTGTTGTACTCTTTACCGCCTTCAACCGCGCCGTAGGCCGCAAAATGCTTCACGCTGGTCATCACCGAGTAGCGGTCCGCCGGGCTTTTGCCCTGCATCGCTTCCACCATGGTTTTACCCATTGTGGCCGTTAAATACGTATCTTCACCGAAGCCTTCCGACGCGCGGCCCCAGCGCGGATCGCGGGAGACGTCGACCATCGGCGCCCAGGTCATGTTCAGGCCATCATCCGCC
>ENA-OWLM01000092-OWLM01000092.1-metagenome-genome-assembly--contig:-NODE-92-length-32832-cov-4.681637_pt1 | contig 32832 bp, 29 predicted proteins | sample MGYA00245349_ERZ651102 | MGnify/ENA primary metagenome ERZ651102 (study PRJEB26857, sample SAMEA4031759) | metagenome | biome: human; feature: oral; material: saliva | place: Philippines | collected 2014 | study... | reverse complement strand
CGCTGCACCTGAAAACCAAAGGCAAGAACGATCACCACCGCGTGGAGAGCCTGTTCAAAGCCTTTGGGCGTACGCTGCGCCAGGCGATCCGCGTTGAGGGTGACGCCCTTCCCTCGTCGAAAGGAGTGTTGTAATGAACGTGGTGATTCTGGATACCGGATGCGCCAACCTGAACTCCGTGAAGTCGGCGATTGCCCGCCACGGCTACGAGCCGGTGGTGAGCCGTGACCCGGACGTGGTGCTGCGCGCCGACAAACTCTTTTTACCCGGCGTGGGCACCGCGCAGGCGGCGATGGATCAGATTCGCGAACGCGAGCTGGTCGATCTGATCAAAGCCTGCACCCAACCGGTGCTCGGCATTTGCCTGGGTATGCAGATCCTGGGCCGCCGCAGCGAAGAGAGCAACGGCGTCGACCTGCTGGGCATTGTTGACGAAGACGTGCCGAAAATGAACGACCACGGTTTACCGCTGCCGCACATGGGCTGGAACCGCGTCTACCCGAAGGCAGGCAACAGGCTGTTCCAGGGGATTGAAGACGGCGCGTACTTTTACTTTGTACACAGCTACGCCATGCCGGTGATCGCAAACACCATTGCCCAGTGCAGCTACGGCGAGGCGTTTACCGCAGCGGTACAGAAAGATAATTTCTACGGCGTGCAGTTTCACCCGGAACGCTCTGGTGCCGCAGGCGCACAGCTGCTGAAAAACTTCCTGGAGATGTGATGATTATTCCCGCTTTAGATTTAATTGACGGCACGGTTGTTCGTCTCCACCAGGGCGATTACGGCCAGCAGCGCGACTACGGTAACGACCCGCTGCCGCGCCTGCAGGATTATGCGGCGCAGGGCGCTGAGGTGCTGCACCTGGTCGACCTGACCGGTGCGAAAGATCCGGCAAAACGCCAGATCCCTCTGCTCAAAAAGCTGGTTGCTGGGGTGGATGTCCCGGTGCAGGTTGGCGGCGGCGTGCGTACGGAAGACGATGTTGCCGCCCTGCTGGACGCGGGCGTGGCGCGCGTCGTGGTCGGTTCAACCGCCGTGAAAGATCCTGAGACAGTTAAGGGCTGGTTCCACCGCTTCGGCGCCGATGCGCTGGTGCTGGCGCTGGACGTTCGCATTGATGAACAGGGTAACAAGCAGGTTGCCGTTAGCGGCTGGCAGGAAAACTCCGGCGTAACGCTGGAAGAGCTGGTCGATATTTATCTTCCCGTTGGCCTGAAGCACGTGCTGTGCACGGATATCTCACGCGATGGCACGCTGGCCGGTTCTAACGTTTCGCTGTACGAAGAGGTCTGCGCGCGCTATCCGCAGGTGGCGTTCCAGTCTTCCGGCGGGATCGGTGATATTGGCGACGTGGCCGCGCTGCGCGGTACCGGTGTGCAGGGCGTGATTGTGGGACGGGCCTTACTGGAAGGCAAATTTACGGTGACGGAGGCGATTCAATGCTGGCAAAACGGATAATCCCTTGCCTGGACGTGCGTGACGGCCAGGTGGTGAAAGGCGTGCAGTTCCGCAACCACGAGATCATTGGCGACATCGTTCCGCTGGCAAAACGCTATGCCGATGAAGGTGCCGATGAGCTGGTATTTTATGACATCACCGCCTCCAGCGATGGACGCGTGGTCGACAAAAGCTGGGTCGCACGCGTGGCAGAAGTGATCGACATCCCGTTCTGCGTGGCAGGGGGAATCAAATCCGCTGACGACGCGGCCAAAATTCTCTCGTTTGGCGCGGACAAAATTTCCATCAACTCCCCTGCGCTGGCCGATCCGGAACTCATCACTCGCCTGGCCGATCGCTTTGGCGTGCAGTGTATTGTGGTCGGCATCGACACCTGGTTTGACGATGCCACCGGCAAGTACCATGTCAACCAGTACACCGGCGACGAAAGCCGCACCCGCGTTACCCAGTGGGAGACGCTGGACTGGGTGCAGGAAGTGCAGAAGCGCGGCGCGGGCGAGATTGTCCTGAACATGATGAACCAGGACGGCGTGCGTAATGGCTACGACCTGGAGCAGCTGAAAAAAGTGCGCGCCGTGTGCCATGTGCCGCTGATCGCCTCCGGCGGCGCGGGCACCATGGCGCACTTCCTGGAAGCCTTCCGCGACGCGAACGTGGACGGCGCGCTGGCCGCGTCCGTGTTCCACAAACAAATTATCAATATTGGTGAGTTAAAAACGTACCTGGCCGACCAGGGCGTGGAGATTAGGGTATGTTAACAGAGCAACAACAGGCGCAGCTGGACTGGGAAAAAACGGACGGATTATTGCCGGTAGTTGTACAGCATGCTGTTTCAGGTGAAGTGCTGATGCTGGGGTATATGAACCCGGACGCGCTGGCAAAAACGCTCGACAGCGGTAAGGTCACCTTTTTCTCGCGCACCAAACAACGCCTGTGGACCAAAGGCGAAACCTCGGGTCATTTCCTGAACGTGGTCAGCATTACCCCTGACTGCGATAACGATACCCTGCTGGTGCTGGCAAATCCGATTGGCCCGACGTGCCACAAGGGTACCAGCAGCTGCTTTGGTGAGGCGAGCCACCAGTGGTTGTTCCTTTACCAGCTTGAGCAGCTTCTGGCTGAACGTAAAATGGCCGATCCTGAAAGTTCGTATACCGCGAAGCTGTACGCCAGCGGAACCAAGCGCATCGCGCAGAAAGTGGGCGAAGAAGGCGTCGAGACGGCGCTGGCGGCGACGGTGCATGACCGGGAAGAGCTGACTAACGAGGCGTCGGATTTGATGTACCACCTGCTGGTACTGCTGCAGGATCAGGAGCTGGATTTAACGGCGGTGATTGAGAACTTACGTAAGCGCCATAAATAAAAAAAGACCGGGGAAACCCGGTCTTTTTTTGTCTGCGAATCAGGCTTTTGGCTTGTAGTTACGCAGCGCGTTGCGGCCCAGTACCACACCAGAACCGATAATCCCGCCCAGCAGTACGGCGAGAATCAGGGTGATGGCTTTTTTCGGGCTATCGCGATGGATAGGGAGATCGGGCTTCATGACGTAACGGTAAACATGAATGGTATCCGGATTCACGTTCAGCTTCTGGATATCCAGCAAGTTTTGTTTGGTCTGATAGTACGCAGCCGAGAAGACCAGCGGTCGAGACGCTTCGTTATCAATCATTGACTTCAGCGCTTCGCTCCCCAGCAGGAACATGGTTTCTTGGGTGACATCCTGGGTTTGCTGAATCTGCGGCGTCGTGAGTTTTGCGGCTTCAGCGTTTTTAAGCGCCTCGGTGATCTGTTTGATGCGCAGATCTTTTTGCTCCTGAGAGACCTTCTCTTGGTTTTCCAGGGAGTCATTCAGAGTGGTGATCTGTTGCTTGATGTTGTCTCGAAGGTCAAGCGTCAACTCTTTTGCGGTTTGCTCGTCAATCTGCTGGATATACTGCGCAAGCTGCTTCTGAGCAGCTTCGGCTGATTCGCCCTGATAGGTTACGGTTAATGGTAATGGTTGACCTTTGACAGTAGGCTCAATGGTCAGTTTCTCTGGTTCTTCCTGATTATCAAGTGCTTGAGCTAATGCAGAAAAGGATGAATTAAAACGTCCGATCGCACGACTCTGAATGTCAAGCATTGAGGGCGCAGCACTGCCATAAAGGATATTCAACGCATTCGCATAAGTGGCAATCTGAGCCGCATCGGGCTGGGCAATGATAGCAGATGAGGTCCATTTCTCTTTTGCTACCGTGATGTACACGCCCGCTAATACGATAAAAACAGCGATAAACGCCCCTATTACCCACTTTCCGCGCCAAAGTTGCAGCACTAAATCAAGTAAATCAATTTGCTCCGGGTCAGTACTACGCGTGACCAGGCTATTGTTGTTTTGTGTCATACAATCCCTAACAGATGAAAAGGGCAAAAAAATTATGTTTACGTAGTTTATCTGTTGCTGGAGATTTTTCTATAGGAATTCGATGAGTTATATCGGAAAGATAGGTTATGTAACTGATGCGCTACGCGCTATCATAGACAAATTCTGATGACTCAGGCATCAACAAGAACGAAGCGTTAACGAGGAAAGATATGAAATTTTTGGTAACGGGCGCAGCAGGCTTTATCGGTTCACATGTCAGCAAGCGACTACTGGACGCAGGTCATCAGGTCGTCGGTATTGATAATCTGAATGACTATTATGATCCAAACCTAAAGCTGGCACGTCTGGAGCTGCTCAACTCCGATAATTTCACCTTTCACAAGCTGGATTTGGCCGACCGTGAAGGTATGGCCGCGCTTTTCGCCAACGAGAAATTTGACCGTGTGATCCATCTGGCCGCGCAGGCAGGCGTACGCTACTCGTTGGAAAACCCGCACGCCTACGCAGATGCTAACCTGGTTGGCCATCTCAACGTGCTGGAAGGCTGCCGCCATAACAAGGTTCAGCACCTCCTGTATGCTTCCTCCAGCTCCGTTTACGGCCTGAACCGTAAGATGCCGTTCTCAACTGACGACTCAGTGGATCACCCGGTTTCACTGTACGCGGCGACCAAAAAAGCCAATGAGCTGATGTCGCACACATACTCGCATCTCTATAACCTGCCGACAACCGGGCTTCGCTTCTTTACGGTGTACGGTCCATGGGGACGCCCGGACATGGCGCTGTTCAAGTTCACCAAAGCGATGATTGAAGGCAAGAGTATTGACGTCTACAACTACGGCAAGATGAAACGTGACTTCACCTACATCGATGATATCGCTGAAGCGATCATCCGCCTGCAGGATGTGATCCCTCAGGCCGATGCGAACTGGACCGTCGAGACCGGGTCGCCAGCGACCAGCTCCGCACCCTATCGCGTCTACAACATCGGCAACAGCTCGCCTGTCGAGCTGATGGATTACATTACCGCGCTGGAAGACGCGTTAGGTAAAGTGGCAGAGAAAAACATGATGCCCATCCAGCCCGGTGACGTGCTGGAAACCAGCGCCGATACGAAGGCGTTATATGACGTGATTGGTTTTAAACCGCAGACCTCGGTAAAAGACGGAGTGAAGAACTTTGTCGACTGGTACCGTAATTTCTATAAGGTTTAATACAAAAAAACCCGGCGCATGAGCCGGGTTTTTTATGTGCGGTAGAAAGGAGATTAGTCGCTACCAAACAGATCGCGGGTATAAACCTTATCCGCCACGTCTGCCAGCTCTTCCGCCATACGGTTCGAGATAATCACATCCGCTTCTTTCTTGAAAGCGTCCAGATCGCGGACCACGCGGGAGTGGAAGAACTCGTCTTCCTGCATCGCGGGTTCATAGATAATGACCTGCACGCCTTTCGCCTTAATACGCTTCATGATCCCCTGAATAGAAGAAGCGCGGAAGTTATCAGAGCCGCTCTTCATGATCAGACGATAGACGCCCACCACTTTCGGCTGACGCGCAAGGATCGAATCAGAGATGAAGTCTTTACGCGTGCGGTTGGCATCGACAATCGCGGAAATCAGGTTGTTTGGCACCGCCTGATAGTTTGCCAGCAGCTGCTTGGTATCTTTTGGCAGGCAGTAACCGCCGTAGCCAAATGACGGGTTGTTGTAATGGTTACCGATACGCGGGTCAAGGCACACGCCTTCGATGATCTGGCGGGTGTTCAGGCCCAGACTCTCTGCATAGCTGTCCAGCTCGTTGAAGTAGGCCACGCGCATTGCCAGATAGGTATTGGCGAAGAGCTTGATCGCCTCGGCTTCGGTGGAGTCAGTGAACAGTACCGGAATATCTTTCTTGATTGCGCCTTCCTGCAGCAGTGCGGCAAAACGTTCCGCACGCTCAGAGCGCTCACCGATCACGATACGGGATGGGTGCAGGTTATCGTATAACGCCCTGCCCTCGCGCAGAAACTCTGGCGAGAAGAAGACATTATCAATACCCAACTCTTCTTTAATCGATTTGGTGAAGCCTACCGGAATGGTCGATTTGATGATCATCACCGCTTTTGGGTTGATTGCGATAACGTCTTTGATCACCGCTTCTACGGTTGAGGTGTTGAAGTAGTTAGTTTTAGGGTCGTAATCCGTTGGTGTGGCGATGATGACGAAATCTGCGTCGCGGTAGGCGTCTTCTTTGTCCGTCGTGGCACGGAAATTCAGCGGTTTATTAGCAAGGTATTCCTGGATTTCTTTATCGACAATCGGGGATTGCTTTTGATTAAGCATATCCACTTTGGACTGAACAATATCCAACGCCACCACTTCATGGTTTTGTGCGATCAGAATGCCGTTTGATAGGCCTACATAGCCTGTTCCGGAGATAGTTATTTTCATTCGTTCAACTTCTTCAAGTTTAAGTTTCAGGAGGCGTAAGCACACCACCGCAATAAACAACTGTTGAGGTTTTTACCTCTTATGTTGAGCGGCTGTCAAGGCGAATGCCTGGCTGCAGAAATGAGAAAACGCAGTGGTTTATCGGGTGTTGAAAGACACTCGCTGGACAAAGCAAGTACAGATGGGCTTATCCGCTATAAAAAAAGCCCGGTGAGCATCACCGGGCTTTGTTATCAGGCTGAGTTAAATCAGATTAATCCAGCCATTCGGTGTGGAACACACCTTCTTTATCGGTACGTTTATACGTATGCGCACCGAAGTAATCACGCTGCGCCTGGATCAGGTTCGCTGGCAGTACGGCAGCACGGTAGCTGTCATAGTACGCCACCGCAGCGGAGAAGGTCGGAACAGGAATACCGTTCTGCACAGCGTAAGCAACCACGTCACGCAGCGCCTGCTGGTATTCGTCAGCGATTTTCTTGAAGTACGGTGCCAGCAGCAGATTCGCGATACCGGCATTTTCTGCGTACGCATCAGTAATTTTCTGCAGGAACTGAGCGCGGATAATGCAACCAGCACGGAAGATCTTCGCGATTTCGCCGTAGTTCAGATCCCAGTTGTTTTCGTCTGAAGCGGCACGCAGCTGAGAGAAACCTTGTGCATAAGAGACGATTTTACCCAGATACAGCGCACGACGAACTTTCTCAACGAATTCAGCTTTATCGCCAGCTGGCTTGGCCTGAGGGCCAGACAGTACTTTTGAAGCGGCAACTCGCTGCTCTTTCAGAGAGGAAATGTAACGTGCAAACACAGATTCGGTGATCAGGGACAGAGGCTCGCCCAGATCCAGAGAGCTCTGGCTGGTCCATTTACCGGTACCTTTGTTCGCTGCTTCATCCAGAATCACATCAACCAGGTATTTACCCTCTTCATCTTTTTTAGTGAAGATATCTTTGGTGATGTCGATCAGGTAGCTGTTCAGCTCGCCTTTGTTCCACTCGGTGAAGGTCTCGGCGAGTTCTTCGTTAGAGAGGTTCAGGCCGCCTTTCAGTAAGGAGTAAGCTTCAGCAATCAGCTGCATATCGCCGTATTCGATGCCGTTGTGGACCATCTTCACGTAGTGGCCAGCACCGTCAGGACCGATATAGGTCACGCACGGCTCGCCGTCTTCAGCAACGGCTGCAATTTTGGTCAGGATAGGCGCGACCAGTTCGTACGCTTCTTTCTGGCCGCCTGGCATGATAGATGGGCCTTTCAGTGCGCCTTCTTCACCACCAGAAACGCCGGTACCGATGAAGTTAAAGCCTTCTGCAGACAGTTCACGGTTACGACGAATGGTGTCGTGGAAGAAGGTATTACCGCCATCAATGATGATGTCGCCTTTATCCAGATATGGTTTCAGGGAATCGATAGCAGCATCGGTACCCGCGCCCGCTTTCACCATTAACAGGATACGACGAGGCGTTTCCAGAGACTCAACGAACTCTTTAACCGTATAGAATGGAACCAGTTTCTTGCCTGGATTCTCAGCGATGACTTCTTCAGTCTTATCACGGGAGCGGTTGAAAACGGAGACGGTATAACCACGGCTTTCGATGTTGAGCGCCAGGTTGCGCCCCATCACTGCCATACCGACAACGCCGATCTGTTGCTTGGACATTACATACTCCTGTCAGGTGTGGTCGCCGCGACTATTGCGCGGCTTGAATGTGTCAATCATGTTAACTCAAACAGAAAGCATAACGAAAGCATCGCGTGTAGTTTGATTTAACAATCTATGCTAAAGCTTTAATTAAGTAAATTTTCATACTGGCGACGAATTTTATCCCAAGTATAATTTTCCTCAGCGATGCGCTTCAGCATAACTCCTTTATTATTGTCTGCAAAGGTAGCAATCTTCGAATTGAGGTCGCCGCTAGTGGAAAAATAATCAGACATATCGTGTGTGGTATATCTATTATACTTACAATCAAAACAAATTATCGGTTTAGCGAAAAACATCATTTCGACTAATGACGGATTAGTGCCTCCGGCAGAGTGCCCATGAATGTAAACGGAGCAATTTCTGCGTATTACATCAAGTTTAGCAATGTCATAGATAGGATCTATCAACTCAATATTGGGGAGCCCTTGATACTTATTTTTTAATTTTTTACCATACTCACTATTAGACCAATTGCCAATAAATTTTAGGTTTTTACCAACACCTACAAACGCATCTAATATGACATGTACATTATTCTCTGGTTCTATACGACATAGTGCGAGGGCATAACCATTTTTTTCAGCGGCTTCCGTTTCTAAATTTGAAGTGTGGGCTATGGCATGGTCACCACCATATGCAATAACAGTACATGGTTTATTGTATTCTGCTAAAACGTAATTTGAGATTTCTTGATTATCAGCAATGATGACATCAGAATATCTTACAGCTATTTTCTCAGACCATTTTAAGAATCGTTTCGCATTCTTACTCCACTTATCTCTTTTCCATTCAAGCCCATCAATATTTGTGCATATTTTGACCGGTGAAATTTTCTTTATGAATGGTAGTATAAGGCAACCAGAAACCCCGAGAATCAGTAGGCTCTTTACTTTTTTGAAAAAAACCGCATGGATAATACTGAAAATATCATAAAATATGCTTGAAACGCCGTTTGCATCCAAAGGCATATATACTAATTCAGCACCTTTGTAAGTTCTTTTCTTTTGAGAATATTTCTTTGAAGAACAATAAACCACATAACGAAGCTGATCGTTTTCAATTATATTTTCAACAAGTGTTTCAAATCCGCCATAAGAGGCTGGCACACCCACAGTACCGATAATTCCTGTTGAAGATTCACTGCGTTGTTTATCTTTCATAATAGCAACTAATTTTGTTGTTAACGGTTAGACATTTCATTAATACTAGTATTAGAAATAAAGGTTCAAAGAAGAAATTATTGAGAAGTGCAATCGTCATACTTACTGCAATCAATGACAAACACAAATATATCTCATTTCTTAAATAAATATCATTTGAAAATCTTTTCAAACCTGACATTAAAGAGGAAAACATCAACATCCAGCAAAGAAGATAAAAAATTAGAAGTATTAGCCCTCCCTGATTCAGCAAATACAGATACCCATTATCGACATAGAAATTATCATTATTCTCACCTAGTCCTTGTACTAAGCCAGTACCTAACAATAAATCTTTAATGTTATCTATTTTTAATACTATTATCCAAGCTTCAATACGAGATAACAGAGTACTTACTTTTGTCAGTGCAGTTTCATCTCGCGCGCCACCAATATTTGAAAAAATTGAATCACTAAAATAAAAAAGTATCAATGGCAAAATGCATAAGGTTGACAACACAAAATAAAAATATGTTGCCAATAATTTTGAGTATGCTTTCGCGAAATATTTATCAGTCACAATAAATATCGTGCCTAGTAAAAAAGCAATAATTCCATTCCTATTATAAGTTAAGATAACTATTAAAAATAACAATAAGTACATTAATAGAAATTTAGATTTACTGCATGCATGCCTGAAATAAAGATAATTAATTGCTACGCAGCAAAAAGATGCCAATAAAAAACCAGAGTTAAAGATACCACTAAACCTTATAGCTATGCCTTCAACGCTAGTTTGAAAAGGATTTATAATCACCCCACCAGCCAATAAATTACCATAGAAGGTCAAAACACTTTGATAATTTACATTCACAGCAATCAAATATATCCCGAACACTAAAATATTTGCTTTTAAAATCAAATCAACAATATTATCTAATACAAAATTATTTCGCGTCATTTTATTTGTACTTGCAAATAAAATAAGACAGACAGGAACAATAGATTGCATCAAAAGAGCTAAAAAAAGCTGCATGTCAGTATAGTTATTATCCTGATATGCATTATTTATAAGAAAAAACAAACCAGATAAAATAAAAAATATTAAGAATAACGTTGATGAACTATTAAACCTTAATTTAGAGCCTAGTGCTAGCGTAAACAACCCTAGACAAAGAAATGCTGGCACTAACAGATAGTTGAGATTTAAATCTATATATAATGAAGCAGCTTTAAATAGACCAGAAAACAATAGACTTAACAGCAAAAATCTTATCGATGATATGAGCATATTAGCACTTTTGATCGCAAGTTGTGTTGTTTAAAAAGTTCAAGAGTTTTTCGAAATTAAGGTCTAAATTTAACATCGAGACGACCGACTTGCTACTCACTCTGGAAAAATCAGCAAGAGAAGACTCTATTTTAATCATATCAAATATGATTTTGACAAACGCATCACTAACTTTTTCAGGAATCAGGAAACCATTTTTTTCATGTTGTATATATTGTTCTACACCACCATTTTTTGTTGAAAGAACAATCTCACCAGCGAAAGCAGCTTCAGCAGGAGTGAGACCAAAGCCCTCATAGTCACTGCTGCATATAAAGAACCTATTATTATTATATAACTCGTTTAAATCAGCTACTTTTGGACGGTAGACGTAATTAATAAATGGGGGGAAATCTCTAGGCTTAGGATAAGCGCTGAAACAGCTAAACTTTGCATTACCGTTGTCCTTGTTAACTTTACGCACCCCCTCAAGCAATGCATCACATCCTTTGCGTTTATTGGGATGATAGAGAAATAAAAAAGACGAATCTGGCCTAGACTCCCAAGGTTTGTAATTATAAAAATCTGCCTTATTTATTCCATTATAAAGAACCAAGACAACGTTACCCCCAGCCTGGATAATTTTTTGGCTAAGATCATCACTAATGGTTATATAATCAATATCTTTATGTGATAACGTTTCGTTAAGTTTATCTATATCTACATTCCAGCATTCATAATCTTGCACGAAATAAATTATTTTATTCCGTTTCAGGGTAGTTTCTTCACTAATATATATGAAAGATTCAACCGAAGAGCATACGACTTTATCATAACACTCAAATGAATCAAAGTCCATTTCATTAGTAACTTTGTGTGTTATATACATTGATCTGAAGGTAAACCAATTCGGAGTGAAGAATTTCGAAAAAATTATTTTTTTTATTAGCCCTTTAACACCTGAAAATCTTGAATTACAGACCATGTCATTTGTTAAATATATGAAATCAACGTGCCAGCCATTAGAAGCTAAATGATCGCCATACTGATACAACACCTTATAGCCACCGACAGGTTCTCTTCTAGGGCCGGGTAAAATAATTGCTAGTTTTTTCATTTATAACCTAAATTTATATCCACATTTAACCGCAAGGTAATACATACTTGAAAGGATTGAAATCTGTATTAACAACGAAGCGATGACGACACCATTCAAGCCAAAAATGTTACCAAAAACACCCATAGATAAAAGACTAAGCAAACCATTAGTAGCAATAATTTTAGAGAATTTTTTATCTTTCCCCATATTTAAGCCTATCTGAGTTCCATATAAATTATTAAGGAAAACAAAAAGCACATTAAATAAAAGTATGGCGAGAGTCTGATAAAGCTCAATAGATATCTTGTCAAAAAGAACATTAATTATTTTATTACCAAATGCCAGAAAAATCATATAACAAAGGACATATAAAACCAGACTACTAATTGCAACCTTACTTATGATGTTAAAAGCTTTAATTCTATCCTTTAGTATCAACTGGGATATGTGTGGGAATAATACATTAAGAACAGGTGTGGTCGTGATGGAAAGGACTTTTACTATGCGATCAGCCGTCGAAAAGACAACAAACGCCTTAGCATCTAAAACAAATGGTAGAATGAAAACATTAGCATAAGATAATAATGTTACACTTGCCTGTGAAACAAATACATACCATCCCCGACGGAAAAAAAGTATTGTTTTATGAGATAGATTGTTTAATCTAAAACCTATATTCCTTAGGTCATGTAATGCATGGGAAAGCATACCAATATTAGTTATGTAATTTGCTGCTCCGCATAATAAAAGATAAATCCACGCATCGTGGTCGTTTTCTACCAAAACAAACACAAGTGGATATAGCGCCAATTTTGGCACTAAACCATAAATCGTAATTCTTTTAAAGTCTCCGATTCCTTGATAATACCAGTTAAACTGAAAAATAAAGCTTGATAACCATAGATAACACAAAGACCAAAAAATGAAATTATAGTTTGTAAGTACAACAAGTGAGACACTTAATGCAAGCGCCGCGGCAATAAATAATATACACCTAGCAATCAAGGATATGATTATAAAATTTTTACATTTACTTTGACTATCTTTTGAATTACTTATGTATCTGACACCAAAGAGATCTAGCCCATAGTTTATCAGTACAGCGAAAAAAATAACAAGAGTTTGTATTATAACAAAATCTTTATAAACGGTAAGAGAAAGTTTATTTATAAGAAATGGTATTATAAGAAAGGGGAGTATATAATTACCAAATTGAAAAATAAACTGACTGAATATTTTTCCTAACACTATCCTTCCTCATTCAAATTTACTAACTATTGCTTTTATCTTATTTTCAAAATACCATTCACTTTTGATAGACTCTCGTATTTCATCCGAGCCGCTTTCCTTTATAAATTCTTTTATTTTATTATCGAGCTCAAGAACGTCAATGTTACTATATTTCCAAAACCATTTGCTTTCAATTTCAAATTTCATTGATGAAATACATGGCAGGCTATGCTTAAAGTATTCATACATTTTTAAAGGTGATTCATCATGAGACTTACTTTCCAAATAAGGTAATAAACCAACTTTGAATGTTTTCATTATTCTTGGTAAGTCAGAATATTTAAAACTTCCGGCAATCTTAATGTTTTTATTTAATTTTGCCATCACATTTCCATCAAAAAACTTACCCCAAATAACAATACTGAAATTTTCAGAAAGATTATTAATAAAATCCACGTCAAACTTGTCAGTTATAAAACCAACAAAACCTAAATCATAAATTCCTTCAAATCTTATAGGGGACGAATCAACACTCGTTTTTGATTCAAGATAAACCCCATTTGGCATGACATGAGTATTGGGATTGGTGAACCCCATAATAGACTTATCTGATACTCCAGTGATTAAATCCGCATGCTCATCAACGTAAGCATACTTTTCCTTGACCAATTTCTTTTCAGTTTCAGAGAATCGATTGTGTATTGCAAAATTATCGATTAAATCATACCAATAATATACATTTTGCTTCTTAATATATTGCATTTTAGCCAATGGCGTAAAATCAATAACTACAACCTTATCTTCATAGTTATTTGTATATTTTTCTAAAACCTTGTGAAATAACTTACAATAACATTTCTCAGTCCAAACCCTGCCCTTTAGTGGCCCAATGAAATCGAAGCTAGTAGTATCTATAAATGTTATTTTCTGCGAATAGTGTTTATAAACTGACTTTACTTTCCTTTTATTTAACAGTCTTTCATAAATTGATACTGGTCTGTTTATAAAAATCACTTCATTCTCTCTGGATAAGACTTCAGCAATCTGCAAATCTCTTACAGATGTTCCGAATTCATTCCAAAAATATGCGTCTCTATAACCAACTAAAATAAATCTCATTATTTGTTGCTCTTATAGTGTTTTCCACTAATTAGCGCGGAAATAAATACAAAAAAATTAATATCACTTTTATTCAAAAAAATGCACCCTAATATTTTTTTGAACGTCGTAATAAAGGTAAAAAGTGAGAAATAGTATCTTAGTGTTAGAGCCTGGTCATAACTTCTTTCTTTTTTCCTGAACTTTTTAATTGCCACACTTTCTTTTTCGAATTTCGATAAAGAGTGTGTGATGATATTTTTACTTACTTTTATTTTTTTAGCTAAACCAATTTTATTTAATCGTAAGAAAAATGTCGAATCGACACCGTAAAGATAAAATCTCTCGTCGAATACCGTGCTAAACTTCTCCTTAATAACATTGCATGCTTCATTAGATAGACAAATACCACTACCAATCCCAAGCAATGTTTCATTTCCTATGTAAGACCTAAGTTTGTATACCTTAGGGCTTTGTACCCCATATTGTGTCACAACAGTCGGTATCATATATTCAAACGATTCATTCAAGCATTGTTTTAAATATTCGATACTAACCAAAGAATCATGATCTAAAATAATATATTTTTCGGAATCATACTTTCCAAGAAATTGATTATATATACAACTCAATGATTCATTATGTATCGTTTCTATAACAGATGTATCGTAGTGCGGTGATTTGAAATCAATATCACTGCTTAATTTATCAGGGCCATTATTCCATAAACAAACTTTGATATTATTGCAAGACGTCGATAATTCTTGTAATGCTTTATCTAAACTAATGAAACTGGTACTTTCCGATGGTTTTCTGTTGTAAAGTAAAACCAGAATAGCTAAACGGAAGTTATGAACTTGCAAAATAAAATTCTCCAGTTCAGATTTCACTAAACTTACGCTGGTTCATATCTTTTTGTGAAAGTAATGGTTCACTATCACACCCCCAGTCAATAGCAATATCAGGATCATTCCAGATTATGCCTCGGTCGCTTTCAGGATGATAGTAGTTTGTAGTTTTATACACAAACTCTGCTGTTTCACTAATTACCAAAAATCCATGAGCAAACCCTTCAGGGATCCATAACTGACGTTTATTCTCAGCTGAAAGATTCACGCCAACCCATTTTCCAAAAGTCGGAGAGGATTTACGAATATCAACCGCAACATCAAATACTTCACCGGCGACACAGCGCACCAGTTTTCCCTGCGCATACGGCTCCAGTTGATAATGTAAACCGCGAAGCACGCCCTTGCAGGATTTAGAGTGATTATCCTGCACGAACTCAACTTTACGCCCTACTGCCTCTTCAAATACTTTCTGACTGAAACTCTCAAAGAAAAAACCACGATCGTCACCAAAAACTTTCGGCTCAAAAATAAGTACATCTGGGATATCAGTTTTAATAACGTTCATGTCTTAGTAACCTTTAATCATCTTCAGCAGGTATTGCCCATAGGCATTTTTCTTCAACGGTTCAGCCAGCTTCTTCACCTGCTCCGCATCAATAAACCCTTTGCGATACGCAATCTCTTCCGGACAGGAGACTTTCAGCCCCTGGCGCTCTTCAATTGTCGCAATAAAGTTACTCGCCTCGATCAGGCTCTGGTGTGTACCGGTATCCAGCCAGGCATAGCCACGCCCCATCATGGCAACGGACATACGGCCCTGTTCCATATATATACGGTTGATATCTGTAATCTCCAGCTCGCCACGTGCTGAAGGCTTCAGATTTTTAGCCATCTCAACTACGTCGTTATCATAGAAATAGAGGCCTGTAACCGCATAGTTGCTCTTCGGCTCCAGCGGCTTTTCTTCCAGGCTGATGGCCGTACCGTTTTTATCAAACTCCACAACGCCATAGCGTTCAGGGTCGTTAACGTGATAGGCAAATACCGTTGCACCATCATCTTTATTCAACGCAGCTTCAAGCTGTTTTGGCAGGTCATGACCATAGAAAATGTTATCGCCCAGGACCAGCGCGCAGCTATCGTCACCAATGAACTCTTCGCCAATAATAAAGGCCTGCGCCAGTCCGTCCGGGCTTGGCTGCACTTTATATTGAAGGTTTAACCCCCACTGGCTACCGTCACCCAGCAGTTGTTCAAAACGTGGCGTGTCCTGCGGGGTACTGATGATGAGGATGTCTTTAATCCCCGCCAACATCAGCGTTGACAGCGGATAATAAATCATCGGTTTGTCATAAATCGGCAGCAGTTGCTTGCTCACAGCCATAGTAACCGGATAGAGACGAGTGCCGGATCCACCAGCAAGAATAATACCTTTACGTGTAGCCATTGTAATTTCTCTATAAATGCAAATTGCCCGAATCCGGGCAATTATTTAATGATTAGATTGATTCAGCGGAAAAAAGCTCGGCGAGCATTCGCTTAACGCCCACATCCCATGCCGGTAATACCAGGCCAAAGTTATGCTGGAATTTCTCTGTATTTAAACGCGAATTCTGCGGACGACGCGCAGGCGTAGGATACGAGGTGGTTGGAACGGCATTGAGTTTTTCAATTTCCAGTTCAATCCCCGCCTTTCTGGCTTCATCAAACACTAACGCGGCATAGTCATACCAGGTGGTGGTGTCCGATGCGACCAGATGATAAAGACCAGCCACTTCCGGTTTAACCATCGCCACACGAATTGCATGGGCGGTACAGTCAGCCAGTAACTCAGCGCCTGTTGGCGCACCAACCTGATCGTTGATCACGGAAAGTTCTTTACGCGTTTTCGCCAGGCGAAGCATCGTTTTTGCAAAGTTATTGCCTTTGCCGGCGTAAACCCAACTTGTACGGAAAATCAGGTGATTAGCGCAGTGTGCCTGGAGCGCTTTTTCGCCGTCGAGCTTGGTCTGACCATATACATTGAGTGGTGCGGTCGCATCCGTTTCACGCCATGGCGTTTCGCCATCGCCTGGAAAAACGTAATCGGTTGAATAGTGAACCACCCAGGCACCGATTTTCGCCGCTTCCTTTGCGATCGCCTCGACGCTGGTTGCGTTGAGCAACTGCGCGAACGCCTGCTCGGATTCCGCTTTATCCACTGCAGTATGCGCCGCTGCGTTGACGATGACGTCAGGTCTGATGGTGCGGACGGTTTCAGCGATGCCTTCCGGATTGCTAAAATCACCACAGTACTCTCTGGAATGCACGTCAAGTGCAATCACGTTCCCTAACGGTGCGAGTGCGCGCTGGAGTTCCCAACCTACCTGCCCTGTCTTGCCGAACAGAAGAATGTTCATTATTGACGTTCTCCGTAATTCTGTTCGATCCAGGTCTTATAGGCACCGCTTTTAACGTTGTTAACCCAGTCCTGGTTGCTCAGGTACCATTCCACGGTCTTACGGATACCGCTTTCGAAGGTCTCTTCTGGCTTCCATCCCAGCTCAACGCCAATTTTATGTGCATCAATCGCGTAGCGGCGGTCATGCCCCGGGCGGTCAGCGACGTAGGTGATCTGATCGCGATAGGAGCCTTCTTTCGGCACGATTTCATCCAGCAGATCGCAAATGGTGTGCACCACGTCTAGGTTTTGCTTTTCGTTATGCCCGCCGATGTTGTATGTCTCACCCGGTTTACCCTGGGTTACGACGGTGTACAGCGCACGCGCATGGTCTTCAACATACAGCCAGTCGCGGATCTGGTCGCCTTTGCCGTAAATAGGCAGCGCTTTACCGTCCAGGGCATTCAAAATCACCAGCGGGATCAGCTTCTCAGGGAAGTGATACGGGCCGTAGTTATTGGAGCAGTTGGTGACGATTGTCGGGAAACCGTAGGTTCGCAGCCATGCGCGAACCAGGTGATCGCTGGACGCTTTAGACGCAGAATACGGGCTGCTCGGCGCATAGGCTGTGGTTTCTGTAAACAGCGGCAACTCTGCAGAGGCAGGATGTTCATCAGGATGAGGTAAATCACCGTACACTTCATCCGTAGAGATGTGGTGGAAGCGAAACGCCGCTTTAGCCGCGTCATCCAGCGTCGACCAGTAAGCCCGTGCGGCTTCCAGAAGCACATAGGTACCGACAATATTGGTCTCAATAAATGCAGCGGGGCCGGTAATAGAACGGTCAACGTGACTTTCTGCTGCAAGGTGCATCACCGCATCCGGTTTGTGCTCGGCGAAAATGCGATCCATTGCCGCTTTATCGCAAATATCCGCATGTTCAAAGACATAACGATCGCTATCATTAACGTCGGTCAGTGACTCCAGGTTACCGGCATACGTCAGTTTATCCACATTGACGACTGCATCCTGGGTATTTTTAATAATATGTCGCACAACCGCTGAGCCGATAAAACCGGCACCGCCCGTAACAAGAATTTTCACGTTAGCTATTCCATCTAATGGGTATATCGAGATATTGATGCTCTGGAAACCAATTAATAATAACGGTTTCAGAAATTTTGCACGCTACCGCCCCTGGCTTAACAGCTACCAGTGCACTGAGCGAATGTTGAATAAAGGATTTTGAGGTCTGATTACAGACAAAAAACTGGCGTTAATTGTCGTCCTAAATGGACTCGGAAACAAGCACAAATCGTTACAAATCAGTCCACATTTGAATCAGATAACTCCATGTTATCACTAGAATTAATAACAAAAAACGGCAGTTACCATTTTGGTTATGTTTGCACATACCAAATGATAACTGCCGCTTATTCAAACAGACAGCGACGAATCAGTCGTTAGCCAGCAACTTCTCAATGCGGCTTCTGAACTTCGCCCCTTCCTTCAGGTTACGCAGACCGTAGTTCACAAACGCCTGCATATACCCCATTTTCTTACCGCAGTCGTAGCTGTCGCCGGTCATCAGCATGGCATCTACGGACTGTTTCTTCGCCAGCTCAGCGATCGCATCGGTCAGCTGGATACGGTCCCAGGCGCCTGGCTCCGTTTTTTCCAGCTCGGCCCAGATATCCGCGTTCAGAACATAGCGGCCAACGGCCATCAGATCGGAGTCCAGCGTCTGAGGCTGATCCGGCTTTTCGATGAACTCAACAATGCGGCTCACCTGCCCTTCCGTCTCCAGCGCTTCTTTGGTCTGAATGACAGAGTACTCAGAGAGATCGCCATCCATGCGCTTCGCCAGCACCTGGCTGCGGCCCGTCTCGTTGAAACGCGCCACCATTGCCGCCAGGTTGTAACGCAGCGGGTCCGCAGACGCGGTATCAATAATGATATCCGGCAGAACGACGATGAACGGGTTATCACCCACAACCGGACGCGCGCACAGAATCGAGTGGCCCAGACCCAGCGGCTGCGCCTGGCGCACGTTCATGATGGTCACGCCCGGCGGGCAGATAGACTGTACTTCTGCCAACAGCTGACGCTTAACGCGCTGCTCAAGCAACGCTTCGAGTTCGTAAGAGGTGTCGAAGTGGTTTTCAACCGCATTCTTCGAGGAGTGCGTAACCAGAACGATTTCTTTGATCCCTGCAGCAACAATTTCGTCGACGATGTACTGAATCATCGGCTTGTCGACGATCGGCAGCATCTCTTTAGGAATTGCCTTGGTGGCTGGCAGCATATGCATGCCCAGACCCGCTACCGGAATGACTGCTTTCAAATTAATCATTATATCTTCCACCTTAAAATGGTTGACGAATTATAGCTTTTAAACCTGTTTTCGCCAGTACGTTTTGCTGTAATTCTGGATTCATGTTACGCCCAGGCACCACAAATTACAGTAGTTGTAATCTGAATAGATCACATTATCCAACCAGGAATCGTCGCAAAATTGCCCGCGGGTGATTATCTACTCGGTAACGCAAAATTCAGCCGTTCCGTATTCACAACATGCTGGTCAACCCGGTCAATATCCACCGAGCTTTGCCCCTTTTCATTGACGGCCTTAATGTTTGCCAGCGACAGCAGCGTTTCGTCTTTGGCCATAAACTTGCCCCGCACGTCCTTACGCAAGTCGAATTTGATTTTCAGCGCCGGCCCCACGGCCGCTTCCTGCATCACATTGATGTTACGCAAGAAAAGATGCTGGGGCTTGTTATGAAGCTCTAGCGTCGCACGCTGCATGTCAACGTTGGTGATGGCGACAAACGAGGTCGCGTTGCCGGATGAAATTTGTATACCGCGCAGCTTATAGGCAAGTTGCCGATTATCCAGGCGAATATCGTTGAGCTTAAAATTCTGCGGGATCGACAGGTAATTGCCTTTAATTACGCCATAACCGATTAACATTCCAGCACTATTGACCATGTCGACATTATCAATAACGAAATTATCACAGCCGTAAATCGCTACCGTGGCGTTATCTATTCCCGCTTTTTTGCTGAAGTCGGGAGTGATGTTTTTAGCCTTAATATTGCGAATAACAAAGTGTTTACCGTTTTCGACATGGACTAACTGACGACAGTTGCTGCCCGTTATATTGGCCACCACGAAGTTCTTCACGGTTTGCTTTTCAGGGTAGTCATTGTCGTAGGTACTGCCCGCAAGCCCGATGCCAATCCCCCAGTTGATTTTACCGTTGGTGCAGTTGATGTTGTCGATCACATGGTCAGAGATCAGAATGTTAAGGTCGTTGATCGCCACGTTCCACTCAATCGCGTCACCCTGCAGGTGGCTAAATCGACTGTTGGTAATGCGCGCACCGTCCACCTGATTATGGAAGCCCTGTCGCAAAATGGCGTAGTTGGCCTGGCTCACGTTGATATTATCGATGAGGAGGTTACGCATCACCCTCGGCTTTTTGCCGCCGATGTAGATCTGCGTGACGGGGCCAAAGCCGCTCATCGCCAGACCTTTGATGACGCAATCGGAGCCGCGGACATCCAGCGTAATGTTGTGCGTGCGCCCTTCTCCCTCACCGATGACTTTACTGCCTTCCTGAAGCACAAAGCGCCCGCGCCCGTTACCTTTGAGCCCACCCCGTATCAGGAGCGTTTTACCGTCGGGGATGAAAATCCCGGTATTGATGTTGTCGCAGACGAGATCGGCGGGAACCACAACGGTGTCGGCCTCGGAAAACGCCTGCTTAAAGGCGGCGATCCAGTCGCTGTTGTTGTACTGTTCCACGGAGACCGTCCTCCCGGAGGCTGCCCGCGCGGCGCGCGGTGACAGCAGCGGCATTGCCGCCAGAACGGATAAGGAAGAGACAAAATGGCGTCGGGTAATCTTTTTCAGCATACAACCTCGGCGTTACAGCGTTTGCAGCAGGCTCGCTAACTGGCGATTAATCACCTGCTGGTTAAATTCTGTTTCGACTTTTTGTCGGGCATTTTGCAGCACCGGTACCAGCTCCTGCTGGTCGATGTCGCTGAAGGCCGCTAAGCGGTCGGCCAGGGCGAACGCATTATTTTCAGGCACCAGCCAGCCGGAATATTCAGACCTGATCAGTTCCGGGATCCCGCTGTGCAGCGTCGACACAACCGGAATGCCCACGGCCATGGCCTCCATCAGCGCGACCGGAATACCTTCCATATCACCGTCTGCACCGGTCACGGAGGGCAGCAGGAAAACGTCCGCCTCGTCGAGCATCGCCTTCACCTCGTGGCTTGGCTTGAAGCCCGGCATCTCCACGCAGCCTTCCAGCTGGTACTGTTCGATCAGCGTGCGCAGTCGGCGCTCCCAGGGGCCGATACCTAAAATGCGATAGTGGAAATCGACTCCACGCGCTTTTAGCTGGCGGCAGGCTTCAATCGCGACGTGCAGCCCTTTCTTCTCGGTTAAACGCGCGACCGAGATAATCTGCAGCGGTTTCCCCGGCACCTTCACCGGGCGCTGGGTGAAGCGCTCCATATCGACGCCCATCCGCGAAACGGTAATTTTTTCGCTCGGGCAGCCCATGGTTTTCAGCCGTCCGGCCCACAGCTCGCTGATGGGCAACATCATGTCACCACGGCGGAAAAGCTGTTGATACTCCGGGGTATAGTGGTTCAACACCTCCCGGCTGGAGATATCGATACCGTGGAAAATGGTCGCGATTTTGCCGTCAATCACCCCCAGCTCGCGCAGCTTCGCGGCGGTCACGCCCGCCGGGCCGAAGTGGGCGATAAACACATCCGCCCGATACGGCTGCGCCGTTTGCCCGCAAATGGCGGAGAGGATCAGATTGCGGGATTCCGCCCCGTAGCGTGACACGTTCAGCGCCCGCCACGTCGAGAGACGATGCAGCCCGCGCAGCGTCTGGCTGGCGCGGTAGCGCAGTTTGTTCAGCCGCCCGCCCGGCTCATCCTGCAGCCAGCGGGTTTTGGCTTCCAGCCCATACTGGGTGTACGCCGCATGGGTGTTTTGAGTATCGCCCTTTTGCAGGGCGATAATCTCCACGTCATATCCCATATCGATAAACGCGGTGATTTGGTTCAATACAAAGGTCTCAGACGACAGCGGAAATTTCAGTAAGAAGAAACCAACCTTCATTTCCCCTCCCCGACGCGGTCGAGCACCGATTTCACCATGCCGATCCCTTTTTCGCGCTCGGCTTTCACCGCCACGGCCAGGCGTTCGTTAATCGCAGGCAGCTGTCCCAGCGTGTCGCCGACCATCGCACCCAGCGAACCGTCGAGAAGATGACGAATATCGACCGCCATTTCCGGCATGCCGAGCTGCTGCATAATGCCCGCTGATTTGTGCTCGTAGTTGATGGCAATCGCTGGCGTGCCGAAGTTCATGGAGATAATGGCCGAGTGCAGGCGCGTGCCGACGGTGAGGTCGCAGGCGGAGAGCAGTTTGCCCATCTCCAGGTCGTTCAGCTCGTCCATCACCACGTGGTAGCGCGACGGGTCGTTCACCAGGTGACTCAGGTTAAGCGCCACCATGCGGTCATCTTTGTTGTAGCTGTCGATACCGGTACAGGTGGAGAGCGCCAGTACCTGGTAGCCGCTGTCCAGCACGCGGTTCACCACGTCGGCAAAGGCTTTCTCGTAGGCCGCCTGCGTGGTGCCAAGACGTTTATCAAATGGCGCGAGCTCGCGCAGGGTGATGGCGACGGTTTTCTGTTTCGCCGCCACGTCAAGCCAGTGCTGCACCGCGTAGCTCGGCTGGAAATTATCAATCTGGTGATCCACCAGCCAGGCGGTATCCACGCCGTGCTCAACTTTTGACGTGTCGATTTCGCTGCGCTTCATCAGGTCGAGGCTCACGGACTCGCGCAGGATCAGCGCATCGCAATGACCAAACACGTAGTTCGCCAGCTGGTTAAACTGCGGATCCTGGAAGGGGCCGACGCTGTGGCCGATCATAAACAGCGGCTTTTTCGCCATAAAGGTGCAGAGCGCATGCTCAAACTGCGGCACGCCGTAGAGATCGACAAAGAACGAACCGCCGACCTGGATAATGGCGTCATAGCCGGAGAGCAGACGGACGAAATCCGTAAAGCCCTGGGCAATGGCGATGTTGCGCAGCTTGCCGGTGTCGGTCACGCGGGAAAGCAGCACCTGATGCTGGTAGCGACGGCGCAGGACTTTCTTCACGCGCCCCATCACGCCCGCGGCGTTGTTGTGCTGTTTCATCTGGCTGTAAAGCGGGTCGCCCATGACCGGGCGGTTCAGTAACCAGGATGAGCTGACCGGATAACGGCTCATCACATCCACTTCTGTCTCAGGCTCAAGGGTGTTAATTGCATCCAATAAACCGCGCAGGATGGCGCTGTCGCCACGGTTGCCGCAGGTATGGTTGCCAAGAATAAGTAATTTCATAATGGCCTCTTAAAATTAGCCTGCGCGAAGCAGCGTTTTCATTTTTTCGTTACGGCAAAACTGGCGCTTCATCTCAACCACCAGCGCATTGCGCGACAGCACAATCATCACGCCGAACGCCAGCGCGCCCGCGGCGACCTGAACCGCCAGCAGCGCCGCCAGCGGCAGATGACCGCTGAGCACCACGCCCAGGCCATAGCTGACCGCAAGCGTGGGTAAGGAGAGATAAAACGGCAGCCACAGGCTCAGGATGTACTGACGGTAGCTGGAGCCCAGCACCGGCTTGATCATCACGAAGTAGCTCAGCACGGTGTTGATAATTTGCACCAGCAGGAACCCGAGCGTGACGCCGATAGCGCCCGCCATGTGTCCGCCCACGATGATTGCCGGTATAAACAGGAAGGTTTTGAACACGTTGAACTTAAAGCTGATATCCACACGCGCTTTTGCCATCAGCAGGGAACCAATCGGATTCCCCACGGAGCGCAGCAGCCCTACCACGCACAGCAGCTGCAGGATCGGGATGATGCCGTTCCACTTCTCACCAAACACCAGCGGCACGAAGTTGCTGGACACCACCATCAGCCCCAGCAGCACCGGGAAGTTAATGATCCCCACGACGGAAAGCAGCTTGTAGAAGTTAACGCGCAGCTTCTCGGTGTCGTCCTGAATCTTGGCAAACGCCGGGAACAGCACGCGGGTGATAATCGGGTTCAGCTTCATCGGCGGTACGACCGCGACGTTGTAGGCCAGGTTGTAGCCCCCCGCCACGCTCGCGCCCAGGATACGCGCCAGCACCAGCGTCGAGAGGTTGGTATTCACATAGTTGATGATGCTGTCCGCCGTCAGCCACGCGCCAAAGCGCAGGTTGGACGACACGGAAGCCAGCGAGAAATGCAGCCCCGGACGATAGATCTTGCGGCCAAAGTAGCCGAACAGCAGCGTACGTACGGCAGAGTTAACCAGGTAACCGAGGATGGCGGTCATCGCCAGCGGCCAGAAATGGGCGCTCACCACGGTGAAGGTAAAGCCCGCCAGCACGGCGCTGGTCTCGATCATGCCGATCTTGTTGAACTCCAGCTCTTTTTGCATCAGCGCGCGGAACTGCTGCCCGTGCGGGATCACCACAAAAGCAAACGACAGCGTGCGCATCAGCGGCGCCAGATCGGGGTTGTGCAGCACGCGGGCGATGGTGTCGCTCAGCAGGAACACCAGCACGAACACGAAGATCCCCAGCCCGACGTTCAGCCAGTAGAGCGTGGTTAGCTCCAGATGGCTGATCTCTTTGCGCTGGATAATCGAGTTGGCGATACCGAAGTCAGACAGCGTATCGGCCAGCGCGATAATCACCAGCGAGACGGTCAGCAGACCGAACTGATGGTTATCGATAATGCGCGCCAGCACCGTCATCTGCACCAGCCCAAGGCCGATGATGACGACGGTGGCCATGGCCGACCACTTGGCGCCGCTGATGGTTTTTTCACGTAAGCTCATCTTAGTACGCCGCTTTGTTCACGAAACCTTTGAAGATGGTCAGAAAAACAATCTTGATATCGAACCAGAGGCTCCACTCACGGATGTACTCCAGATCGAACTCGATGCGTTTTTCCATTTTTTCCAGCGTGTCGGTCTCGCCGCGCCAGCCGTTGATCTGCGCCCAGCCGGTGATGCCTGGCTTCACCTTATGGCGCAGCATGTAGCCTTCAATCAGCGAGCGGTACTGTTCGTTATGGGCTACCGCGTGAGGACGCGGGCCAACAATCGACATGCCGCCGGTGAAGACGTTAATGAACTGCGGCAGCTCGTCCAGCGAGGTCCGGCGCAGGAAGTTCCCCACGCGGGTCACGCGCGGATCGTTCTGCGTTGCCTGGGTCACCACCTTGTCGTTTTCCATCACCTTCATGGAGCGGAATTTCCACACCATGATCGGCTTTCCGTCCATGCCGTAGCGGGTCTGGCGGAAGATAATCGGCCCGGGTGAACTGATTTTTACCGCCAGCGCGATGCAGCACAGCACAGGCGAAATCAGCAGCAGGATCAGCGAAGAGAGAACAATATCTTCCGCGCGCTTGAGCACGCGGTTAATGCCGGACAGCGGCGTATCGTACAGCGGCACAACCGGCACGCCGTTCACTTCTTCAATGCGGGAATGGAGGATGTTGAAGGTAAAGACATCCGGGATCAGGATCACCGAGCAGGTGGTATCCGCCAGCTCGCGCATCAGTTTCTTAATGCGGGATTCGTCTTTCATCTGCATGGCGATATAGACGTTGTGGATCTTTCCTGCTTTCGCGTCGTCGATAAGCTGCTCGTAGTTGCCAGCCCACTCAGACGGGACGCCGCCCGGCTTCGCGTCGTGGTAGATCCCCACCACTTCAAAACCTAACCACGGCTCTTTGCGGAAGCTGTCGAGCAGCACCTGACCGACGGGCAGATCCCCTGCTACGGCCACATAGCGTCTGTTGTAACCCCGATTTCGCAGCCAGCCCGCACCGAAGCGGATCAGCGAACGGCAGACCACCATGCCCACGCTGGTCAACAGATACCAGCAGAGATAGGTCACGAGGCGGTTATCAAAATCATGGCTGAATGCCACCAGCCCGGCGCTGAAAATCAGGCTTAAGGTCCAGTTTTGCAGCAACAACATCAGCTCGGTGGTGATTTTCACCCCACGCCACGAGCGGTAAAAATCGGTCATCCCGCCGATCATCTGAAACACGACCAGCGCAATCAATGCCATTAGCAGATGCATATATAAGAACGGTTGCCCGCTAATCCGACACACCGCCCACAATCCGCCGACCATGATGGTGATATCAGAAAAACGCTGCACCATAGAGATTAACGATGCATTCGTTCTCGCTCGTTCGCGTTTTTTTAGATTCGTCATCGTTGTTCCTTTAGTTCAAAACCTTACCCCTCACCCTACCCCTCTCCCCACAGGGGAGAGGGAACTTGAACACCCTCTCCCCTGTGGGGAGAGGGCTGGGGTGAGGGGCAATTGTTACTGATTCAACAGCGCCAGAATGTCCTTCGTTCGGGCTTCCATCAGCGCCGTATCGGCACGCGATTCCACGTTCAGGCGCACCACCGGCTCGGTATTGGACGAGCGCAGGTTGAAGCGCCACTGCGGGAACGCCATGCTGATGCCGTCGGTACGGTCAATTTCCAGCGCGTGGATGGCAAAGTGCTGCTCCACGCGGGCAATCGCGTCGGCAGGCTGCGCCAGCTTGCTGTTGATCTCCCCGCTCGCCGGGAAGGCTGCCATGCGGTCACGCACCAGCTCGCCCAGGGTCTGCCCTTTCAGGCACAGCAGCTCGGTCACCAGCAGCCACGGGATCATCCCGCTGTCGCAGTAGGCAAAATCACGGAAGTAGTGGTGAGCGCTCATCTCGCCGCCGTAAATGGCGTCTTCTTCACGCATGCGCTCTTTGATAAAGGCGTGGCCGGTTTTGGACATTACCGGCGTGCCGCCCGCCGCGGACACCACATCGACGGTGTTCCAGGAGAGGCGCGGGTCGTGAATGATCTTCGCCCCTGGGTTTTTCTCGAGGAAGGCTTCCGCCAGCAGGCCGACGATGTAGTAGCCCTCGATGAACTGCCCTTTTTCGTCGAACAGGAAGCAGCGGTCGAAGTCACCGTCAAAGGCGATCCCCATATCGGCACCGTGCTCAATCACCGCGTTGCGGGTGTCGTCGCGGCACTCCGGCAGCAGCGGGTTAGGAATACCGTTCGGGAAGTTGCCGTCCGGGGTGTTATGCACTTTGATGAAGGTGACCGGCACGTTCAGCGCCTTAAAGCGGGCTTCCAGGGCATCCACCACCGGACCGGCCGCGCCGTTACCGGAGTTGATGACCAGCTTCAGCGGCTTCAGGTTGGCCACGTTGATGTAGCCCAGCAGGTGGTCGATGTACTCTTTTTGCAAATTGATCTGCTTGTAGCTGCCGCGCTTCGCGTCGTTCACCGGCGGGAAGTCGTTGGCTTCGGCCAGACGCTGCACGTCGCGCAGGCCGGTATCGCCGCTGATCGGACGCGCGCCCTTGCGCACCAGCTTCATGCCGTTGTAGTCCATCGGGTTGTGGCTGGCGGTCACTTCGATACCGCCGTCCACGCCGAGGTGGAAGGTGGCGAAATAGATCTCTTCGGTGCCGGAAAGGCCGATGTCCAGCACGTCCACGCCCGCATCCTGCAGCCCTTTCGCCAGGGCCAGCTTCAGGGACTCGCTGGTCAGGCGCACGTCACCGCCCAGCACGATGGTTTGCGGCTTTAAATATTCGCCGTACGCGCGGCCAATGCGCCACGCAATATCTTCATTCAGTTCTTCGCCCAGCTTGCCGCGAATATCGTAGGCTTTGAAACAGGTTAACTTTTCCATGATGACCCCTTTTTCAGGCAACAGTTGGCCCTGACCAATTAATGGCCAATTTCATTTTTTTCATTCGTAGGCCCGGTAAGCGCAGCGCCACCAGGCAGGAAGCAGAGGCGCTACACCCGTCCGTAGCGGTCCTGGAAGCGAACGATATCGTCCTCCTCCAGATACGAACCGGAGCGCACTTCAATTAAGTCGAGCGGAATTTTCCCCGGGTTCTCCAGACAGTGCGTGGCCCCCAGCGGAATGTAGATGGATTCGTTTTCGCCCAGCAGTTTGATTTCGCCGTCGATGGTGACTTTTGCGGTTCCCGCCACCACCACCCAGTGCTCGGCGCGATGGTGGTGCATCTGTACGGACAGCCCTTCACCCGGCTTCACGGTAATACGCTTCACCTGATAGCGGTCACCGGAGTCGATGGAGTCATACTTGCCCCACGGGCGGTAGACTTCGCGGTGAATGTGGTGCTCGTGACGGCCATCGGCCTTGATTTGTTCAACCACTTTTTTAACGTCCTGCACGGCGTTACGGTCGGCAATCAGCACCGCATCTTTGGTCTGCACAACGACCAGATCCTTCACCCCAACCGTGGTGACCAGGCCGGATTCGGCGTAAACGTAGCTGTTTTCCGTTTTGTGGCTAATCACATCACCGTGATGGACGTTACCCTCCGGGGTATGGGCGCTGATCTCCCACAGGGATGACCAGGACCCCACATCGCTCCAGCCAGCGTCCATCGGAACCACGACGGCATCCGCCGTGCGCTCCATGACCGCGTAGTCAATGGACTCCTCCGGGCAGGCGAGGAAGGATTGCTCATCTACACGAATAAAGTCGAGGTCAGGATCCACCACCGCCATCGCTTTCTCGCAGGCGCTCAGGATGTCCGGACGGTATTTTTCCAGCTCTTCCAGGTAGCGTCCGGCGCGGAACAGGAACATGCCGCTGTTCCAGTAATATTCCCCGCTGGCCACGTAGGCCTGCGCGGTTTCCAGATTCGGTTTTTCGACGAACTGCGCCACGTCAAACGCCACGCTGTCGCCTTCGCCCGGCGTCACGCTGCCGCGACGAATGTAGCCATAGCCGGTTTCCGGCAGGTCCGGCACGATGCCGAAGGTCACCAGCTTGCCGCTTTCCGCGTAAGGAATGGCCGCACGAACCGCGTCGCGGAACGCCTCTTCCTGCTGAATGACGTGGTCAGCCGCCAGTACCAGCATCAGCGGGTCGCAGTTCGGGCTGCTGCGTTTTGCCGCCAGCGCCGCCAGGGCGATCGCAGGGGCGGTGTTACGACCGGCAGGCTCCAGAATGATGTTTTCTGTGAGTTTGTTCAGCTGGCGCAGCTGCTCGGCAACGATAAAACGGTGCTGTTCGTTACAAATAACGACCGGACTTTCACACTCCACGCCGTGCAGACGGTTGACCGTCGTCTGCAGCATGGTGAGGTCCCCTTTCAGGCAGAGGAACTGTTTTGGATAGAGCACGCGGGACAGCGGCCACAACCGGCTACCAGAGCCACCTGCCATCACAACCGGATACAACGTGGTTTGACTCATGATTTATCCCCGTATATCTGCAATAAATTGGCTCAGCACGTTCTCTTTTTCGAGCGTGCGTTCGGCATATTCACGTGCCACCGTGTTCTCTTTTGGCATGGCGAGTGCCTGTTCAATACCGGCTACCAGCGCGGGAACGGATTCCGGCTCCACGCAAACGGCAATACCGGGATAGCTGTTACACAGCTGGCCTAATTCTGTTTCGGCTTCTGCCGTAATCACCGCATTGCCGCCCACTGCCAGAATGTTGGTCAGCTTGGACGGCAGCACCGCGTCCGCCGCGCCGCGCTTTTGCACGACCAGATGGCAGTCGCCCATCTTCAGCAGGGCAGGCAGCGCCTCGTAAGACTGAAGCGGGAAAAATTTCACGTTGGTCAGGCCGCGTTCGAGGGCCATTTTTTCCAGCCGCGCTTTTCCACCGCCCTGCCCGACAATCACAAACGTCCACGGATGTTCGCTAAGCTGCTGCGCCGCTTCAATGACGCTCTCCAGCCCCTGCTTTTCGCCGATGTTGCCCGAGTAAAGAATGATTTTTTGATCTTCAGGCAATCCGAGCTGCGCGCGGAGCGCATGAGCGTCTTGCTCTGTCACATCGCGGAAACGCGCCACTTCGGACCAGTTCGGGAAGAAAATAACTTTCTCCGCCGGGACGCCCTTCTCCTGCGCCTTGTTCATCATTGAGCGCGAGATGGTCGAGACGTAATCCACGTTGTGCAGCCCGCTGCGCTCAAAGGCGCTGGCGAGCTTCGCCACCTTGCCGCCCTTGCCCTTGCCTGCCATTCCCAGGCCGAGCATGGCGTCCACTTCATAATCCTGAATGTGCAGCAGGGTGCGCGCGCCGGAAAGTTTGCCCAGCAGGCGCATGCCCGGCGTGCAAAACAGCGTCGGCACCACGCCGATGATGCGATCCGGCTTCCAGCGACGCTGCGCCATCAGCGGGAAAAAACTGCTCAGGGCAAAGCTGCCCAGATGAATTAAACGTTTCAGCGTCGAAGGCTGTTTTGGCACGTAGAGCGGGCAGCGCCACACGGTCGCTGCACCCTCTTCGCGGCGGTAGCGCCAGCTTGAGTAGCGCTCGCCCACCTTCCACTCCGGGTAGTACGGCGGCGCGGTAATGACCCGCACGTCATGTCCCTGGCTCGCCATCCACTCGACCATCTCGCCGGTGTATTTCCCGATGCCGGTTAATTCCGGCGAATAGTTAATGCCATACACAAGGATCTTCATAAACCCGGCACCCCGGACTGACGTTCTGCGAGGAAGTACGCTCGACTGTTATCGTGAACGTTATCGCTCGCCAGCAGCGCCTCTGGCGTCTGCCAGCGGTAGTCGTCATGCTGAGAATCAGGCAGATGCAGATCTGCCTCACTCACCTTCAGGCGGAACCCCAGCACGATGTAGTGCGTGGAGAACCCGGTGCCTGAAAAGTTATCGTCATAGAAGTGCTGCCAGACCCCGTAAAACTGGCCTGCCGCCATCGGCAGCTGCAGGCCCAGCTCCGCCAGAGTGAGACGCTCAAACGCATCGGTCAGCGTCTCATCCTTCTGCACGCGCCCGCCGGGCACGAACCAAAAGCCCTGTGCAGGACGATTGGTTCGTTTCCCCAGCAAGAACTCGCCGCGTTCGTTCTCCACGATCAAATCAATTGAGATGAGCGGAGTAGAACGCACTACCGTGGCAAAATCTTCCTGACTTAAAAACATCGTTACCCCCGGAAGCGGTGCTGGTTTTCCAGGAACCACTGGTAGGTGCTGGCCAGCCCCTGCTCCAGTGACACCTCGTGATACCAGCCCAGCTGATGCAGGCGGGTCACGTCCAGCAGTTTGCGCGGCGTGCCGTCCGGCTTAGTGGCGTCAAACACCACGCGGCCTTTGTAGCCCACCACCTGGGCGATAGTCTGCGCCAGCTCGCGGATGGTGCAATCCACGCCGGTACCGACGTTGATGTGCGACAGCATCGGCTCGGGGTTCTCCTGCCACACCTCGCGATCCAGCTCCATGACGTGAATGCTGGCCGCCGCCATGTCGTCCACGTGCAGGAACTCGCGCATTGGCGTACCGCTGCCCCACACCACCACGTCCGGCGCGTTCTCGGCGGTTGCCTCGTGGAAGCGACGCAGCAGCGCCGGGATCACGTGCGAATTGCTCGGGTGGAAGTTGTCGTGCGGTCCGTACAGGTTGGTCGGCATCACCGAACGATAGTCGCGGTTGTACTGACGGTTGTAGGACTCACACAGCTTGATCCCGGCAATTTTGGCAATCGCGTACGGCTCGTTGGTGGCTTCCAGGGTGCCCTGCAGCAGTTCGCTCTCGGCGATCGGCTGCTTCGCCATTTTCGGGTAGATACAGGATGAGCCGAGGAACAGCAGCTTATTCACGTTGTGCAGGTGCGCCGCGTGAATGATATTGCTCTCGATCATCATGTTCTCGTAGATGAAATCCGCCGGGTAAGTGTTGTTGGCAACAATGCCGCCCACCTTCGCCGCCGCCAGATACACCTGGTCAATACGTTCGTTGGCAAAGAAATCCTGCACCGCTTTGCTGTCGAGCAGATTCAGCTCGTCGCGCGTGCGGACAATCACCTCTGCGTCACCGCGCTGCTCCAGCTGGCGAACAATCGCGGAACCCACCATTCCGCGATGACCGGCGACAAAAATACGTTGTTTTGTCATTCTCAGGACTCCAGCGCGATGGCAACCTCGTAGCCATGAGACTTGAGCAGGGAGTGTTTTTTCGCTGCTTCAAGATCTTTGGCCACCATCTCGGAAACCATCTCCTGCAGAGTGGTCTCTGGTTTCCAGCCCAGGGTTTCGTGCGCTTTGGTTGGGTCGCCCAGCAGGGTTTCCACTTCAGCAGGACGGAAATACTTAGGGTCTACCTTAACAATGGCTTCGCCCGTAGCTTTGTTGTATCCTTTTTCGTCGATGCCTTCGCCTTTCCATTCAAGCTCTATGCCAGCTTCCTTAAACGCAGCCGTGCAGAAAGCACGCACCGTGTACATCTCTCCAGTAGCAATAACGAAGTCGTCTGGTTCGTCTTGCTGAAGTATTAGCCACATACATTCAACATAATCCTTAGCGTATCCCCAGTCGCGTTGCGCACCAAGATTACCAAGATAAAGCTTATCCTGCATACCTTGAGCAATGCGAGAAGCTGCCAAAGTGATTTTACGGGTAACGAAATTCTCGCCACGGCGTTCACTTTCGTGATTGAAGAGAATACCGTTGCAGCAGTACATTCCGTACGATTCGCGATAGTTTTTCATTATCCAGTAGCCATAGAGCTTTGCAACAGCGTATGGAGAACGTGGATAAAAAGGTGTTGTTTCCTTCTGTGGCACTTCCTGAACCTTACCAAACAGTTCTGAAGTTGATGCTTGATAAATCTTACAAACCTTTTCCAAGCCACAGATGCGCACGGCTTCCAAGAGTCGGAGTACACCTACTGC
>ENA-OWLM01000089-OWLM01000089.1-metagenome-genome-assembly--contig:-NODE-89-length-33202-cov-3.890307_pt1 | contig 33202 bp, 33 predicted proteins | sample MGYA00245349_ERZ651102 | MGnify/ENA primary metagenome ERZ651102 (study PRJEB26857, sample SAMEA4031759) | metagenome | biome: human; feature: oral; material: saliva | place: Philippines | collected 2014 | study... | reverse complement strand
TGAACAGGATCGCGCCCACCGGCAGAACACCCACAATAGCGGTGTTAATCGAACGAACCAGGGTCTGGTTCACCGCCACCAGCAGTTTGCCGGCTTCGAGTGCCAGCGCCCACTTGTCGCCCCGCTCGCTCAGGGCACTGCGAAGCGCCTCGGCGGTGGCATGCTCGCAGGGCAGGCTCAGCTCGTCGCAGTCCACCAGCTCCCTGACCTGCGCAAAAAACAGTACCTTGATCATGCGTTCTCTCCTGCACCGGCATTCAACTGGAAGTGACCGGACTTGCCGCCCTTTTTCTCCACCAGCCGCAGCTGTTCGATCACCATGTCCTTTTGCACCGCCTTGCACATGTCGTAGATGGTGAGCGCCGCCACCGAGGCCGCGGTGAGGGCTTCCATCTCCACCCCCGTCTTGCCAGAGAGCTTGCACAGGGTGCGGATATGGACCCTATTCTGCGCCGCCAGCGGCTCTATCTCTACCTCCACCTTGGTGAGGGCCAGGGGGTGGCAGAGGGGAATGAGGTCGGCTGTCTTCTTGGCCGCCATGATGCCGGCGATGCGGGCGGTGGCAAAGACGTCCCCCTTGTGGTGCTGGCCGCCGAGGATCAGGGCCAAGGTTTCCGGCGCCATGGTGACGAATGCCTCGGCGCGGGCCTCGCGCTCGGTCACCTGCTTGTCGGTCACGTCCACCATGTGGGCCTCACCGCTCTGGTTGAGATGGGTCAGGTTCATGTATGCCCTTATCGAAAAATAAGACGGATGATCCAGGGAACCCCCGGGATCACAGATGGGACACGAAGTTGCACGGCTTGGTGCGGGCGTCGAGCTGATCCCGGATCAGCTGCTCCCACCCGAGCTGGCAGGCACCGGTAGAGCCAGGCAGGCAGCAGACGAGGGTGCGATTGGCGAGCCCTGCCAGCGCCCGGCTCTGCATGGCCGAGCCCTTGATCTCCGCAAAGGAGAGCTGGCGGAACATCTCGCCGAAGCCCTGGACGGTGCGCTCGAACAGCACGCCGACCGCCTCGGGTACCCGGTTCTGTTCGTTGAACCCCGTCCCGCCGTTGACCAGCACCACCTGGACGCCCTCGTCGGCAATCCAGTCGCTCACCCGGGCCCGGATGCGAAACAGGTTGTCCGGGCAGAGCGCCCGGTCCGCGAGCTGGTGCCCGGCCTCGGTCAGTGCCGACACCAGATAGTCGCCCGAGCTGTCGTCGGCGGCGGTACGGCTGTCGGAGACCGTCAGGACGGCGATCTTGAGAGGGATGAATTCGCTGTGTTTGGGGGCCATGGGGCATTTCCTGTCAATGATTGACCACGAGAGGATGGGATGAACGCGCCGCCCGGTCGGGTCGACCGAAGCAGGACAACCCGGGCGTCGCGCTACCGGGGCGGGATTCTATCAAAAGTTGTCGGGCAGAGGGGTCATGGACCCATAAAAATCGCGGGCCACCGGATCCGCGAGATCCGGTGGCCCGGCTATCAGAAGCCTGCGACGCCTTTCATGTCAGGCAGTTGATGCGCAATCCCCTTGTGGCAGTCGATGCAGGTATTGGCCCCGCTTGCCAGGTTGGTGGAGTGCATCTGGGACGCTCGCCGACCCTGCAGGGAGAAGTCCATGTACTCGAAGTTGTGGCAGTTTCGACACTCGCGCGAGTCCGTATCCTTCATCCGCTTCCATTCCCGCTCCGCCATCTCGCGCCGGTGCGACTCGAACTTCTCGCGGGTATCCACCTTGCCGGTGATCATGCCCCACAGCTCCTTGGAGGCCTGCACCTTGCGAATGATCTTGTAGGTCCACTCGTGGGGTACGTGGCAATCCGGGCAGCTGGCGCGCACGCCGGAACGGTTGGCGTAGTGGATGGTATCGCGGTACTCCACGAACACGTTGTCCTTCATCTCGTGACAGCCGGTACAGAACTTCTCGGTGTTGGAGGCTTCCATGGCGGTGTTGAAGCCACCCCAGAAGATGACGCCGCCGAAGAAGCCCATCAGCAGGATGACCCAGAGGGCTGCCTTGGATGGCGACTTGAAGGTGGTCCACAGACGCTGGATAAAACCGGGTAATTTCATCTATGGGTTCCTCAGTTCAAGGCTTCAACTGGTTTAAACGTATTTTCCACCAGCGGCTTGGCATCCGCTTGCGGCACGTGGCACTGCAGGCAGAAATAGCGGCGGGGAGAGACTTCTCCCAGGGTCTGGCCATCGCGGGTCTCGAAGTGGGTCGGGCTTATCTTGGGCGCCTTCATCTTGCTGGCGTTCTTGAAGCTGTGACAGGCCAGGCACTTGTTGACCTTGTTGTCCACCTCGTAGTTGCGAGTGTCGTGGGGGATCAGCGGGGGCTGATGCATGTACTGGCGATCATAGGTGTCGCCGTCCTTGCGGTAGTTCTTGAGCGGGGCCGCGTCCGCCTCGGTCACGAGATCCGTGCTTCCCCGTTCCGACTTGATCCCCCCCGTGCTGTTGGTGATCTCGGGGACGGCCGCCATCAAGGAACCCGCCATCAGACAGGCCAGCATTGCTCCAATCAGCTTTTTCATTATTTGTTCTCCGACGTTTTCTCTGCCTTGACGGCAAAACCTGTAGTGATTTCGAAAACTTGCTCCGCGCAGACATCGATGCAACGGCCGCAGTTGGTACACTCCTGGGCCACAATCAAGGGCCCGTGACCGCGTTTGGCCCCGTGAACCGGGCCGCGCAGTATGGGTCGCTCCGGGCAGACTGCATAACAATCCATGCAGTTGCTGCATCGCTCGCGCCCATTGGCTGCAATCTTGATAAAACCGACCCGGTTGACCAGGGCATAGAAGGCCCCCACCGGACAGAGATGACCACACCAGCCCCGCTCCACCACGAAGAGGTCGAACAGGAACAGGGCCGCCAGCAGGCCCCAGCCCGCTCCCATGCCAAACAGCAGGCCCCGAAGGGTGAGTGACACCGGGTTGACCAGCTCCCACACCAGCACGCCAGTGATGGCGGGTGCCACCAGCACCATGGCCAGCAGCCAGTAGCGGGTGTGGCGATTGAACTGGCCGTTGCCCTTGAGGCCGAGCCGGGCCCGCAGCCAGGCTGCAGCGTCCGTCACCAGGTTGACCGGGCAGACCCAGGAGCAGAACACCCGTCCCCCGACCAGCCAGTACCCGGCGAGCACCAGACCCGCACCGAGCCAGAGGGTGGTGAGGGGCCAATGGCCCGCCGCCACCGACTGCAGCAGGGTCAGGGGATCCGTGAGGGGCACCGTCTCCAGCAACAGGGAGCTGGAGAGGTTGCCCTTGAGGATCCAGATGCCCGCCAGCGGCCCCAGCAGGAAGAGCGCCAGCACGCCGACCTGGCTGAGCCGGCGCAGCACCAGGAAGCGGTGGGCGCGCCACCAGCCCAGCCTGGCACTGGCCTCGGCCCCCGGATAACGACTCATAGCCCCTCCGGTTTGCGGGTAGGCAGGGTGAGCCTGTCGCCGATGAGGGACTTGCCCGCCTTCGCCTTCTCTTCCCAGCCGAGCCGGTAGTGATGGCCCAGCTCCCCCTTGGCGAGCCGATGGGGCACCACCTTGATGGCCGCCTCCTCCAGCACGCAGGCGTGCTCGCACTTGCCGCAGCCGGTGCAGGACTCGCTATGCACGGTCGGCAGGAACATGGCGTGCTTGCCGGTGCGCGGGTTGCGTACCAGTTCGAGCGAGATCGCCTTGTCTATGAGCGGACAGACCCGGTAGCAGACGTCACAGCGCAGCCCCAGATAGTTGAGGCAGGTCTCGTGGTCGATGAGCACCGCCACCCCCATGCGTGCCTGATCGATGTCGGTCATCCCCTGATCCAGGGCACCGCTCGGGCAGGCCGCCACGCAGGGAATGTCGTCACACATCTCGCAGGGGACGCTACGTGCCTCGAAGTAGGGCGTGCCTGTGGTCACGGGATCCAGCAGCCGGGCGAGCTTGAGGGTGTCGTAGGGACAGGCCTCGACACAGAGCCCGCAGCGCACGCAGGCACCGAGGAACGCCTCCTCCCCCAGAGCCGCCGGCGGGCGCAATGCCTGGGCCGGCACCGCCTGGGCCTGCTGGCGCGCCACGCCGCCGAGCCCCATGCCAAGCAGGCCCACACCACAGGCCCCCTTGGCGAGGTCAGTCAGGAACTGGCGACGACTACGGCTCATCCCGGATCCCGCCTCAGGCCTTCATGACCTTGACGGCGCACTTCTTGTAATCCGTCTCCTTGGAGAGCGGATCTGTCGCGTCCAGGGTCAGCTTGTTGACCAGCTGGCTCGCGTCGAAGAAGGGCATGAACACCAGACCTTTGGGCGGACGGTTGCGGCCGCGGGTCTCGACCCGGGTCTTCACCTCACCACGACGGGAGGAGACGATCACCTCCTCGCCACGGCGCACGCCACGGGCCTTGGCGTCTTCCGGGTGCATGAAGAGCACCGCATCCGGGAAGGCGCGATAGAGCTCGGGCACGCGGCGGGTCATGGTGCCGGTGTGCCAGTGTTCAAGCACGCGACCGGTGGAGAGCCAGAGATCATACTCCTTGTCCGGCGACTCGGCGGCCGGCTCGTAGGGCAGCGCGAAGATCACCGCCTTGCCGTCGGGCTTGCCGTAGAAACGCACCCCTTCGCCCGCCTTCACGTACGGGTCGAACCCTTCGCGATAGCGCCACAGGGTCTCCTTGCCGTCCACCACGGGCCAGCGCAGGCCGCGGGCCTCGTGATACTGATCGAACGGTGCCAGATCGTGACCGTGGCCGCGACCGAAGATGGCGTACTCCTCGAACAAGCCCTTCTGCACGTAGAAGCCGAAGTGATCCGCTTCGTCATTGAGCGCGCCCTTGCTCTGCTCTTTCGGGAACTGGTTGACCTGGCCGTTGGCATAGAGCACGTCGAACAGGGTCTTGCCCTTGAGTTCCGGCATCTTGGCGATGAGTTCGGCCGGCCACACCTCTTCCACGGTGAAACGCTTGGAGAACTCCATCAGCTGCCACAGGTCGGACTTGGCCCCTTCCGGTGCCTTGACCTGCTGGTGCCAGAACTGAGTGCGGCGCTCGGCGTTACCGTAGGCCCCCTCCTTTTCCACCCACATGGCGGTGGGCAGGATGAGGTCGGCTGCCTGGGCGGTCACGGTCGGGTAAGGATCGGAAACCACGATGAAGTTGGCCGGGTTGCGATAGCCGGGCAGCCCCTCCTCGTTCATGTTCGGGCCGGCCTGCATGTTGTTGTTGCACATCACCCAGTAGGCGTTGAGCTTGCCGTCTTTGAGCATGCGGTTTTGCAGCACGGCGTGGTAACCCACCTTGTCGGGGATGGTGCCTTCCGGCAGCTTCCAGACTTTTTCGGCGATGGCGCGGTGCTTGGGCTCGGTCACCACCATGTCGGCCGGCAGGCGGTGGGCGAAGGTGCCCACTTCCCGGGCGGTGCCGCAGGCGGAGGGCTGGCCGGTCAGGGAGAAGGGACCCGAACCCGGCTGGGAAATCTTGCCGGTCAGCAGGTGGATGTTGTAGCAGAGGTTGTTGGCCCAGACGCCACGGGTGTGCTGGTTGAAGCCCATGGTCCAGTAGGAAACCACCTTCTTGCTCGGGTCGGCATAGAGCTGGGCCAGCTTCTCGAGCTTGTCCTTGGGCACGCCGGAGAGCTTGGAGACGGACTCCAGATCGTAATCCGCCACGAATTTCGCGAAGTCGTCGAAGCTCATGGGGGTGGAATCGCCGTTGTCCGGGTTCTTGGCCTTCTGCTGCAGCGGGTTGGTGGGGCGCAGGCCGTAGCCGATATCGGTGGTGCCCTTGCGGAACTGGGTGTGCTTGTTGACGAACTCCCAGTTCACCTTGTCGTTCTGGATGATGTAGTTGGCGATGTAGTTGAGGATCGCCAAGTCGGTCTGCGGGGTGAAGACCATGCCGTTGTCCGCCAGCTCGAAGCTGCGGTGCTCGAAGGTGGAGAGCACGTGCACCTGCACGTCCTGATGTGACAGGCGGCGATCGGAGATGCGTGACCAGAGGATGGGGTGCATCTCGGCCATGTTGGAGCCCCACAGCACGAAGGCGTCGGCCTGCTCGATATCGTCATAGCAGCCCATGGGCTCGTCCATGCCGAAGGTACGCATGAAGCCCACGACCGCCGACGCCATGCAGTGGCGCGCGTTGGGATCCAGGTTGTTGGAGCGGAAGCCCGCCTTCATCAGCTTGGCGGCGGCATAGCCTTCCCACACGGTCCACTGGCCGGAGCCGAACATGCCGACGGCGGTCGGGCCCTTCTCTTTGAGGGTCGTCTTGAACTTCTCGGCCATGATGTCAAAGGCCTGATCCCAGCTGATGGGGGTGAAGTCGCCGTTCTTGTCGAACTTGCCGTTGGTCATGCGCAGCATGGGTTGGGTCAGGCGATCCTCGCCATACATGATCTTCGACAGGAAGTAGCCCTTGATGCAGTTGAGGCCACGGTTGACCGGTGCGTCGGGATCGCCCTGGGTCGCGACGACGCGGCCTGCCTGGGAGCCCACCAGCACGGAGCAGCCGGTCCCGCAGAAACGGCACGGCGCCTTGTCCCAAGTGATGGCGGTCTTGTCGGTACTGGTGATCAGGTTCGCCGCCAGGGTGGGGGCGCTGACACCGGCCACGGCAGCGGCTGCCGCCACCGCATTGGCCTTCATAAAGTCGCGTCGACTCAGCTTCATGACATATCCTCGCATTGCTTAATCACATCAATGACAGCCATTGTGACGAGCCGCGCTGGCTCAGCTCCATGGCGCTTATTCCTTGCACTGGGCATCAAGTTCATCGAACTGGTGGTAACAATAGACCCGGCATCGTTTTTTTCATCCGTGGCGACCATCGGGGGCCTCTCGCCGGCCCGACCTCATGGCTCGCTACTCCTCGACTTCGCCTTCATCGAACTGGTGATAGATGAGGGAGGCGGAGAGCACCCCCGGCATCGCCGAGATGGCGTCGATGGCCGCCATGATGGGACGCTGGCTTGCCCCTTCCAGGGTCACCACCAGCTTGCCCTCCTCGCTGACGGCGTGGATCTCGGCCCCTTCCAGGGTGGCGATCCGCTCTGCAAGCTGGTGACGCTGGGCCGGCTGGGCCAGCACCACCAGGCTCGATACATGGAACTCTTCTCGCTTCATCTCGCTGCTTTCCAAGGTGCTCATCTCATGGGTCATGTCGCCTCCCCGCCGTGGGCGAGGCCAATCCTGATACTGCCGACCGGACAATCCGCCACACAGGCACCACATCCATTGCACGACTCGGTCTGGATGCTGGGGGTCGGTACTCGCCCCAGCTGGGGGGAAAATCGGATGGCCTGCTGCTCGCAGCTGTCCTGGCAGCGCTGGCAGAAGACCTGGGCGCTGGCCAGACAACCGGCCTCGATATGGGCCACATACTCCCAGGGCGTCTGGGTTGTCGGTCGAAAGACAGGCGCCTGGCAGGCGTCGACACACTCGGCGCAGAAGGTGCATTCGCCACGCAAAAAATCCACGGTGGGAAAGCCGCCGTCGCCCTTGACCAGGATCTGTTCCGGGCAGGCCGTCAGGCAGTCACCGCAACGGGTGCAATCGGTAATGAACTCGTCCCAGGAGACGGACCAGGGCAGCTGGACTCCGGGTTTGGGCGTCGCCAGGCGTCCTCGCAGCAGGCCGCGGCGTGACAGATTGATCCCATCGGCCATATCGACTCCTCTTCACAGGGACAGAACCCTGCGTGGATCCCGTGAGTAGCATTTTCAATACCAATTATAAGCGTGGGTGTATATTGCGACTCTGACAAGTCCAGCGATATACCACCAGGGAGATAAACAGGGGGGATTCTTGCGCTGGATCAAACCCTTGGCGCAATTAGGCGAGAGAGGGGCAAGGCAAATTACCCCTATGGGAGGATTGCTAATTAATCGATGACGATTCGGGGGTGGCGCCCCGGCGTCAGCCGCCGATGGACGCCAGGTGAGGGGTCATGCCGGCATTGCCTTCGTGCAGACGGTGGGTGGCGGCCTTGCCGGTCAACGCCTGACGGATCCGCGCTTGCAGCGCATCCTGCTGGTCGTCGTCAGTGAGCAGGTCACGCAGTTCCACCCCGTTGTCACCAAAGAGGCAGAGGTGCAGCTTGCCCATGGAGGAGACCCGCAGCCGGTTGCAACCGGCGCAGAAGTCCTTGCTGTAGGGCATGATAAGCCCGACCCCGCCACGCGATTCCGGGTGCATAAACACCTGGGCAGGGCCGTCGTCCAGCCCGCGCAGCTGCTGCACCCAGCCCGTCTCCAGCAGTCGCTGCTTGATGAGATCGCCGCTGGTGTGGCGGTCACGAAACAGGGTGTCCATCTCGCCGGTCTGCATCAGCTCGATGAAGCGCAGTTCGATGGGCTTGTCCTGGACCCAGGCCAGAAAAGTGCCCAGCTCATGGTCGTTGAGCCCCTTGAGCAACACGGCATTGATCTTCACCGACTTGAAACCGGCCGCCAGCGCGGCGTCTATGCCCGCCATCACGTCGGCCAGCTTGTTCTCGCCGGTGATCTGGTGAAACTGCCGGGGATCCAGGCTGTCGACGCTAACGTTGAGGGCCGTCAGCCCCGCATCGAACCATTCGCGGGCACGCTCTTTCAGGCGATAGCCGTTGGTGGTCATGGCCACCTTCTCGATGCCAGGGGTATGGGCAACCGTCTCTATGATGGCGGTAAAGTCACGGCGCAGGGAGGGCTCACCGCCGGTCAGACGCACCTTGCGCGTTCCCATGGCGGCAAAACCGGAAACGACGCGGCGAATCTCCTCCAGGGAGAGAAAGGACTTGCGCCCCTCTGCCCCCCCTTTCGGCGGGTGATACCCATCCGGCAGACAGTAGGTACAGCGAAAATTGCACACGTCGGTGACCGACAGGCGCAAATAGTAAAAGCGACGGGAAAAACCATCTTCAAGTGGCAACATAAACACCTTTCCAAATACGGGAGGCCAGGGCATTTCTTTCCTGACCCTTTCAGCTCGAACAACGGCTGACGGCGATCTCCCCCTATCTCAATGACTTAGGCAAAATCGCTCGGAGTTCATCTAGTTTTTCGATGCTAGCACAACTTGGAGTACACTCCCATGCTACTTTGTGGGGTCTTTATGGCTGTGAGGGGAGCCTGTCGGCATGGGAAAATGGTTCAGAGTGCACTCGGTCAGCAGCGCCATCGGTCGTTCCATGGTGCTGATCCTGTTCATGGCCAGCCTGATCGCCGTGGTGGCCATGGTCACCCTCTTCTATTCGGTGCCGGACGCCAAGGCCATCAACCTGTCTGGCTCCTTGCGCATGCAGGCCTACCGGATGGCCTACGAAATCGAGAAGGATCAGCCCGTCCTGGGTCGGCTCGCCCAGTTCGAGCAGACCCTCAACGCCCCCGAACTGCAGGAGACCCAGCGCTGGATCACCCCCGCCTCCCTGCGCCGCACCTATGGCGAGGTGTTGCTGCAATGGCAGATGATGCGCGAGCACATCGAGAACGCCACTCCCAGCCGTTATACCGACAACACCGAGCAGTTCGTCGCTGCCATCGATGATTTCGTCAACCAGATGCAGTACCACGTCGAGTTCAAGGTGCGCATGCTGGCCCTGGCCGAGGGACTTGGCCTGCTCGCCATCATCACCATCGCCTGGTGCACCGTCCGCTTTACCCGCCAGCAGGTGGTAGCGCCGCTCAATCAGCTGGTCTTGTGCGCCCGCCAGATCCAGCGCCAGGAGTTCGATCTCACCCTGCCCCCCCACTGTGAGAACGAACTGGGAGAACTGTCGGGGGCCTTTGCCACCATGGCCGCAGAACTCGGCAAGCTCTATCGGGAGCTGGAGAGCAAGGTAGAGGAGAAGACCGCCAAGTTGCAGCAGGCCAACGACACCCTCTCTTTCCTCTATTCCACCGCCCAGAAACTACACGCGGCACCGCTGAGCCGGCGCACCCTGCAAAAACTGCTGGAGCGGGCAGCCGCCCACCAGCACATCGATTACATCCGCCTCACCCGCTTCGAGCACAATGCCATGCCCGTCTATATCACGGGACGCAAGGGGTGGCCCGGCGATCTCGAGGCCGTGGTGAGTTTCTACCTGCAGATGGATGACGAGGAGTACGGCCGGCTCGACATGATAAGCACACATCCCGTCGACGAGCGCCTGATGAAGAACTTCTCCATGTTGCTGGCTCAGGTACTTCACAAGGATCAGACCCTGCTGCAACACCAGCGCCTGCTGTTGATGGAGGAGCGGGCCGTTATCGCCCGCGAGCTACACGACTCGCTGGCGCAGGCCCTCTCCTATCTCAAGATCCAGGCCACCCTGCTCAAGCGATCTTTTGCCAAGGGGGATACCGCCAAGACGGAGGCCGCCATGCAGCAGATCGACGAGGGGCTTGGCAACGCCTATACCCAACTGCGCGAGCTGCTCGGCACCTTCCGCCTCAGCATCGGCGACGCCAACCTGGGCGAGGCCATCGGTGTCATGCTGGAGCAGCTCAAGCCCCAGACCCGGGCCGAGATAGGGCTTCAATACGGTCTGACCGATACCGATCTCGAGGCGGGACAACATATCCACATCCTGCAGCTGATCCGTGAGGCAGTCCTCAATGCCATCAAGCATGCCAACGCCGAGCGCATTGACGTTAGCTGTGAGACCCTGGCTGATGGTAACATTCTGGTTCAGATTGCAGATGATGGTGTCGGAATAAGGGGTGCAAGCTCGGCAGTGAATCACTACGGTCTCAGCATCATGAATGAACGAGCCAGCAAGTTGCACGGCCAGTTGACCATCAGTGAGCCGCCTTGTGGAGGCACCCGCGTACACCTGACCTTTCCCACCAGCCTAACAAGAGATGCCTGATGGACGAGATGAAATACAGTGTTCTGGTCGTAGATGATCACCCCCTGATGCGCAAGGGAATTGTGCAGTTGCTGGAATTGGAAGAGAACATCGAGGTCGTCGGCGAGGCGTCCAACGGCACTGACGCCGTGGCCATGGCCAAAGAGTCCGAGCCGGACCTCATCCTGCTCGACCTCAATATGAAGGGCCTGTCCGGTCTAGATACCCTCAAGGCGCTGCGGGCCGAAGAGGTCACCTCCCGCGTGGTGATCCTGACCGTCTCCGATGCCCGCCAGGACGTGGTGGCCCTGCTCAAGGCCGGTGCCGATGGCTACCTGCTCAAGGACACCGAGCCCGACATGCTGCTCGCCCAGCTGGCCGATGTCATGACCGGCAAGCAGATCCTGAGCGAGCCGCTGCGCCCCTACCTCGAGAACATCTACGAGCTGGATCACCTGCAGCAGAAGCTGGAGAGCCTGACCCGACGCGAGATGCAGATCATGCGCGAGATAGCCAAGGGCCTCTCCAACAAGCAGGTGGCTTCCGTTCTTCACATCTCGGAAGGCACGGTCAAGGTGCATGTCAAGAGCCTGCTCAAGAAGCTCGAGGCCCAGAGCCGCGTGGAGGCGGCTGTGATGTATCTGGAACAACGCAACTAGGCAACCGGCCCCCGCGCCAGCAAGCTCGCCCCCCGGCGCCTTGCTGGCGTGCCCCCCTTGGGCCCTCTCTGGTTCATGGGTGTAACAACCCTCTGCGTGAAGCAGCTGCCGTCTCTTTGGAACAACAGTGCAAGGCAACCCGCCCGCAGCAGCAAACATGACCTCCCCGGCACTTATCTGACCTGCCTCTCCCCCTCGCCCTTGTGGTTCATAGGTGTAACAGCACTTTACTGAGTAAATGCATTATTATCTTCAGGATGTCGTTCACTGGCCTGAGGAGAAAACGCATGACTGCCGAACAGATAGAACTGGTGCAAAGGGCATGGGGCAAGGTCACCGCCCTGAGCACCACCTATGTCGAAGAGGTATATGAGGAGCTGTTTCGCCTGTCACCGGAGCTGCGCACTCTCTTTCCCAGTAATCCGGAAATGCCCGTCACCAAGGTTGCCGACACCCTGAATACCGTCATTACCAGTCTGGATCAGCTGGATGCGCTGAGTTTCATCATTCGGGATCTCGGCAAACGGCACCAGAAATTCAATGTGCAGCCAGACCAGTTCGTACCCCTCAAACAGGCGTTAACCCTGGTCTTGGCACGGCGCCTGGGTGAGTACTTCACACCCGCGCTGGCTGACGCCTGGTCGCAGATGTACGACGAAATCGCCGTCCTGATGAAGGAGGGACTGACTCGGAACACCGAATCCATTCACTGATCCGGCCTTATCCATCGACTGCCAGCAGGCGGCTAGCAGTGCCTCCTCCCAGGCAATTTGCGTGTTCCATTTTTGCAATATGCGAAAGCAGCCCCATTCTGCAGATGGGGCATATTCGAGCCCCTTAAACCTCACCTGAATCCTGCCTGTTTCGTGCTTAACCACATCGACCATGAAACACTCAATAGATTGATTTTAAAGACATTAAAGAATTTCACGCACTATTTCCCGGTCATATCCTCCCCACTTCCCACTCTCTGGCACGGTCACTGCATTGTCACATTCAGATACGACTCATCGGAGGATGGAACATGAAACTTCAACATCTGGCACTGTTCCCCTTGCCTTCACACATACTGCCTGGCGGAAAACTTCCCCTACGCCTGTTCGAGCCGCGCCACCTCCAGATGCTCAAGGAGTCCTTCATAGAAGATCGGGGCTTTGGCATCGTCATGGAGGAGACGACCAGCACGGGCACTTGCGGGCGGATCCTGCCGGTCGGCACCCGCGTCAAGGTGACGGACTTCTATACGCTCAACGATGGTTTGCTCGGGGTAACCGTGCTGGGTCTGGAACGGTTCTGCATCCACGAGATGGAGACTGACGCCTCGGGTCTGCGACATGCGCAGGTCGAGACGCTGCCCAACTGGCCCAGCGCCCACTCCGACTTCAGCGACGAGCAGTTGGTCAGCAGATTGAGGGAGGTGTTTGAGCAGTATCCGGAACTCGATGAGCTCTATCCGGACAAGCAGTTCGACGATGCGTCCTGGCTCTGCCAACGCTGGCTCGAGATCCTGCCCATGCCGATCTATGAAAAGCAGATGTTGATTGCCAAACAGAACAGTGAAGCGGCGCGCCAGTTTTTACGCCGACTGATCGCACAGTGAGTCAAGAAGCGGTTTGCAAAACGCGAATTTTCTGACAGAAAATTCTTATAATGAAAGTAGTGATTTGCATTTTGCAACCAAGCGTAGCGATAAATAACACCTAACTCGGCTACAAACCGCAAAAAACAGGTCATGAAAAGTTGGCACGACTTTTTCATATAAGATCGTACAACCCGATTTATCCCGTGCTCTCTTCAGTATTTGCTGAAGAATTGGTCAACTACCCAGTTGACCATTTTTTTTACCCAAAAATCGGCTCACCGGGTCCGGCAGTGCCGCAACAGACAATTGCGCAGCCGCGCCAGGCTGATGGGCTTGGCCAGAAAGTCGTCCATGCCCTGCGCAAGGCAGCGGGCCCTGTCCTCCATCATCGCATTGGCCGTCAGCGCCACTATGGGCACCTGGCAACCCAGTTCACGCAGACGACGGGTGGCCTCCAGCCCGTCCATCTGGGGCATCCGCATATCCATCAGGATCAGATCCGGTCGCCGTTCACCAACCAGTGTCAGCGCCTCCAGGCCGTTGTTTGCCACCCTCACCCTGCACGCCAGTTTTTGCAGCATGAGCGACACCACCAGCTGATTGACCGGGCTGTCCTCCACCACCAGCACGTCCAGATCGAGCGCACCCACCCCCTCGCTGGCTGGATCCGCTACCGGGGAACAGGGGGTGGCCATCCCGGGCAACTCGAACCAGAAGCAGCTCCCCTGCCCCGGCGAGCTCTGCACGCGAATGTCCCCGCCCATCAGTTGTACCAGTCGCCGGCAGATGGCGAGCCCGAGTCCGGAACCGGAGAAGCGCCGGGTCGCCGAACTGTCGACCTGGTAGAAGGGTTCGAACAGCTGCGCCTGATCCTCGGGGGAGATACCGATCCCCGTGTCGCTGACCGATACCCTGAGCCTGTCGTCCTGCCAGGTGAGTGCGAGTCGCACGCAGCCTTCTGCCGTGAATTTCACCGCATTGCCGAGCAGGTTGCCGATCACCTGGGAGAGGCGCACCGCATCCCCTTGCAGACGGGATGGCACCGTCTCATCGAGGTGCCAGTACAAGCCGATACCCTTGGCGCTGGCTTGTGCCTGCAGGGGGCCAACCAGAGCCCGGCACAATTCGGCGGGCTGGAAGGACTCACAGTGCAGCGTCAGGGTATGGGACTCGATTTTCGAGAAGTCGAGCACATCGTCGATGATGGTCTGCAACAGGTGTGCGGAGTGGGTGGCATGACCGATAAGGGTCTGCTGCGGGGCGTCGAGGCGCCCGTGCTGCAGCAGATCCAGCATCCCCAGCACGGCATTCATGGGGGAGCGGATCTCGTGGGTCATCATGGCCAGGAACTGGGACTTGGCGCGGTTCGCCGTCTCGGCCTCGTCCCGCGCACGCGCCAGCTCCTGTTCGCGGCGGATCTGGTTGCCTATCTCCCGCGCCGTCCCCCGATAGCCGATGAAGGCCCCCTGGGGGTCGTGACAAGGCTCGGCGTTGATCTCCATCCAGCAGGGGCCGTTGGCCAGCAACACCTGGACGCGGATCCCCCGCACCGACAGATGGCGGTCGATAAGACGCCGGTAACTGCTCCAGGCGGGATCCTGCTTGTCGTGGGCAAAATCGTAGAGGCTGCGTCCGGCATGGCGGGCCAGCAGCTCCCTCTGGTAGCCAGGCGCAGAGACATAGCTGAGCCTGTGCTCGGGATCCGTCTCCCAGAACCAGTCCGACGCCATGGCGGCGAAGCTGCGAAAGCGCTGCTCGCTGGCCTTCAGGGCCAGGGTCTTGAGCTCAACCTGCTCCTGCAGACGGGCCCGGTAGGCAATGTTGACCAGCGCCTGGGAGATGAGCGGCTGGCAGCGCTGCATCGCCGCCTTGCTCTTGAGATCGAAGGTGCCTGCGGCACTGTGCCGACAGACCAGCACACCGGAGAAACCTGGCCCTTTCAGCCCGGTCAGCATGATGCTGGCCCAGCCAGCCTGCCCCACCAGAGGGGCCAGCTCCGGCAACTGGGCAGGATCATAGATGATCAGGGTGTCCCCATCGATGGCCCGGGAGAAGAGCGGAGAGAGCAACCAGGTGTGACCGACCTCTTCCGGCTGGGTGCTGAGATGGGTAGTGCCACTCGCCCCCTCCCAGGCGATTACGTCTGCCTCTTCAAACCCGATGAAGGTTTTGAGCGCGAGAATGAGGCTCTCCAGCACCTGCTCCAGGCTCTGGGCCTGCGCCAGCGTCGCCACACCACACAGCAGAGCCTGCGACTCCTCGCGGTATCTGGCCTCCCGTTCCCGGCAACGCATCAGCTCCACCATCGTGGTCTGCAGCTTGTCGCCCAGGGTTTCGAGTTCGCTATTGCCTGTCATCTTGGATCCAGCTGAGTGTCAATTCTCGAGGAAGATTACGCTCGATACCATGAGGTTGCCATGCGCCAGCTCACCATGGGGCAATCTCCCCTGCTCACCGAACGTAAATGGCGTGATGAAGGGGATCTCCCCCAGTCGCAGGCAAAATTGCGTCACCACGTCGTCAAACCGCTCCTCCAGGGCCAGGCGGCAGCCAGCGCAGAATATCACCAAGGCCCCCAGGGGTCGCATGCTCCCCGCCATGCCGTATTCGGGCTCGATGCGCACCGCATTCAGGCTGCGCTGCAACAACCCGTCCTGACTGCAGTACATGAGTTGCAGGCGCTCCCCCAGCCGGGCTTCGGTAAAGAGGCGAAGCCCTTCCCGCACGGTCACCGCTTCGGGGTGCGAGAGCTTGTAGTAGGGGATGTCATCGAGCATGCCGACCTGGCGTGCCAGCGGGGAGAGCGTTGTCTCCCTGAGGATGGGGCCCACCGGCCAGGGTTTATCCCGTTCAGTCCAGCGGGCGTAGACCCGGGCCGCCGGCTCATGGTCTATGGTCAGCACCTCGCGACCGTCGAGGGCAGTGATGATGCCCTGGCGCTCGGTTGGCACATAACCGGAATGAAACTGGAACGCCAGCTGGCAGTCGGGGTAGAGCACCGCCAGCACACAGCCCTCCCCCCCTGCGCCCTCAGTCCAGCAGAGTTGCCATTCGCCGCGCACGCCGTCATCCGCTGCGGATCCGCCGACGACGGGAACGGTCGCGCCAAATTCGCTCTCGATGCCCGCCAGCATGGCCTCTTCCAGACCCGGACTGGCGTGCAGCAAGACCAGCTGGGGCAGCTCGCCAGGGCGGCCGCCATCGGCGATGGCGCGGCGCAGCAGAGTCCGTACATCCGGTGTCTGGCCAACCTGGCCGGCCACGCCGTACGCGCCCTTGTCATCGTAAAGGGCTGCGACCGCCAGACCCCGGCCCGCCAGGGCATGGTGCCCGGCCTGGGTCAGGATACCGCCGCAGGAGCTGCAGCCGATAAGCCGGCTGTCGGGAAAGTGCTCCTTGAGTGCATGGCGCAGTACCGCAGCGTCGTGCGCTTGGGTAAAATAGACCAGCAACAATGATGGGGCGTGGGGAGATTGGGCAAGCAACCGCTCTGCTATCTGTTGGGCAGCCAGTGGGGTCGTCTCGGCAAGCGAGTGAGCCGTCAGGAAGTTCAACACCGTCTCCTACAGGTATGGGATGCTGCTCTTAAGCAAAAATCATACCTTTATCAAACAATTACCTGGCCGCAGAGACTAGAATGAAGCTCGCTGGCCTCCCACGGGATCACTGCATGTGGCAGAAAAATATCAATGACTTCGAGCGGGTCGTCGCCATCGGCGGTGGACACGGCATGGGCCGCGTGCTCTCTTCCCTCTCGTTTTTAGGCTCCCGCCTGACGGGGATAGTGACCACCACGGATGACGGCGGCTCCACCGGACGCCTGCGCAAGAGCCAGGAGTGCATCGCCTGGGGTGATCTGCGCAACTGCCTCAACCAGTTGGTGACCACCCCCAGCATCGGCAGCCAGCTGTTCGAGTACCGCTTCACCGGCCGCGGCGAGCTGGCGGGTCACAACCTCGGCAACCTGATGCTGCTGGCCCTCGACAACCTCTGTGTCCGCCCTCTTGATGCCATCCGGCTCATCAGCGACATGCTGGAGATCGAGCCGACGCTGCTGCCCATGTCCGAACACCCCACCGACTTGTGCGCCCATACCGTCTGCGGCGACCAGATCCTGGGAGAGGTCTCCATCGACCAGCTCACTACACCGCCGCGAGCCCTGAGCCTGAAACCGGCCGTACCGGCCACCCGAGAGGCCGCCCTGGCCTTGAGTCAGGCCGACATGATCATCCTGGGTCCCGGCAGCTTTCTCACCTCCGTCATGCCTCCCCTGCTGTTGTGCGACATTGCCGAGGCGATCCGCAGCAGCGGCGCCATCGTTGTCTTCATCAGCAATCTGGTCGCCGAAGAGGGGCCTGCGGGTCAGTTGACTCTACTCGATCAGCATCGCTGGCTGGAAGAGAGGATAGGCATGGGCCGGATCGATGCCATCCTGGCCCCCGAGGGTCATGAGGACCCCGAGCTGCAGCATTGCCTCGTCCGAGCCAACCTGGGTGAGGCCGCCCTGCCCCATCGCCACGATCGCCTCAAGCTCAGGCAGACGCTGGATAACGTCATCCTGAACTGGCATAGGACGCATGACAAGGCGGGCTGAGCCGCCCGGGGATCAGTGAAATTGGGCCAGGTGGGTGAAGACCTGAGGCAGGGAATATTCCAGCTCGCTCAGCAGACGCCCGGCTTCTTGCGCGTCTTCCCGCCGACAGGCTGCTTCCAGGGCCATGACTTGTTGATAGCTGGGTTGGGCGCCATAACTGCCACAAGAAGATTTCATGCTGTGGGCAAGACGGGCCAGGGCGGACCAGTCCCGCTGATCATAGAGTGGCCTTAACTGGGCCAGCTGTTCCCCTACCTCTTCGACAAACACCGAGATGACGACCGGCATCATCTCGTGACCGATGTCATCTGCCAGTTGCCGCAGCACCTTCTGATCCAGCCATTCCATCTTCTCTTCCCTATGATGGTATTCAAACAGACCACAATATAGCCGATTGGTACAGCGGCTGTCATCCACCCTCCGGCGGCGTGCGGGTCGCCAAGGCGGCGTCGGAGTGTGAGCGGGTTCAAGTTATCGACATGTCGCCCATGGAGGGGAGAGATAAAGGTTGTCACAAAATTAACATTAAAGTAACAATGCAAGCCATGAGAATGATGCGGCTCAGCAACACCTCTCTCATCCCTTTTTGCCTGTATGGCTGCTGCGAAGAACCAGGGTAGGATTCTACCCTGGTATTTTTTTATTGCCGGGCGGACAATCTGGCTGCGTTGCCATACTCCAGCTCGCCCAGACGGAACAGGCAGAACTCCCCGGGTACCATCTTCACCCAGCTTTCATTGCCAGTGAGCGGCCGGGTAGCGATCAGGGTCACCACGTCGTTCGGGGTGGTTTCGCTCTGAAAGTCGATGACCACGTCCTCATCCAGCAGGCTCGCCTCGCCAAACGGCGCCCTGCGTGTCAGCCAGTAGAGGTTGTTGCTGCAATAGGTCATCACGAACTCCCCGTCCGACAGCAGCATGTTGAATACCCCGAGCCCGCGCAACTCGTCACACAGGGTCGCCAGATAGCGGAACATGGCGGGAAAATTTGCCGGACGCTTGGGGTATTTCTGCTCCAGCCTGTCGAGCAGCCAGCAGAAGGCGTGCTCGCTGTCTGTGTCCCCCACCGGACGATGCCGCCCGGTCGGCAGCTTCTTGTAACCGGTCAGCTGGCCGTTGTGGGCGAAGGTCCAGTAGCGCCCCCACAGCTCACGGGTGAAGGGGTGGGTGTTCTCGAGCGACACGCAGCCCCGGTTCGCCTGCCGGATGTGGCTGACCACGGCGCGGCTCTTGATGGGCAACGCCTGCACCAGCTTGGCGATGGGGGACTGGGCACTGGGTTCGGGATCCTTGAAGGTGCGAAACCCCTTCCCCTCGTAGAAGGTGATCCCCCAGCCATCCTTGTGAGGGCCCGTCTTGCCGCCCCGCAGCATCAGCCCTGTGAAGCTGAAGCAGATGTCGGTCGGCACATTGGCGCTCATGCCGAGCAGTTCGCACATATCCCGTCAACCCCCTGAATTACATGATTATCTCTGCTTTCATCAGATTTTTCGGCAGGCTGCGAGGCGTCCGGATCTGTCGTCCAGCCGGGCGCCTCTCCACCTTCGATGCCCGCCCGATTACTTGGCCATCTCTTTTTCGACCAGCTGGATCAGGATGTGGATCACCTTGATGTGCACTTCCTGGATGCGGTCGGCATAGCCGAAGTGCGGCACCCGGATTTCGACATCGGCCAGACCGGCCATCTTGCCGCCGTCCTTGCCGGTCAGGGCGATCACCTTCATGCCTTTGGCATGGGCCGCTTCGATGGCCTTGAGGATGTTGCCGGAGTTGCCACTGGTGGAAATGCCGAGCAGCACGTCGCCACGACGGCCGACGGCCTCCACGTAGCGGGAGAAGACATAGTCGTAGCCAAAGTCGTTGGAAACGCAGGAGAGGTGGCTGGGATCGGAGATGGCGATGCCGGCATAGCCGGGACGGTTCTCGCGATAGCGGCCGGTCAGCTCCTCGGCAAAGTGCATGGCGTCGCAGTGGGAGCCACCGTTGCCACAGGAGAGTACCTTGCCTTCCTCTTTGAAGGAGGTGGCCAGCAGTTTGGCGGCGGCCTCGATGTTCTTCAGATTCTGCTCGTCGGCCAGAAACGCCTGGAGCACGCCGGCAGCTTCAGTCAATTCGTTGCGGATCAGTTCTTGGTACATGGTCTTTGAGATCTCGTGGTCCAACATAGGGTGGCCGCATTGTCGCACAAGCCGGCCCAGTCGTCGCCCCCCGCCCGCCAAGATGCGGCGGACCCTGCGTTATGCCGATCACAGAGCCAAGGTAACGAGCTTGTAAACAGCTTGATAAGTTTGTGCGTATGAATTACAACAGGGACCACGACCAACAGGTCAGACCTCTAGATCAGTTAGTCCACGATTCTCCAACTTCGGCTACTCATTGCAAGGAGCGAAAAATGACGACGACCCTCACTCTGCTCGGGGTGATCCTGGTGATCGGCGCCATGGCATACCGCCGGGCGTCCCTGTTCACCGCCACGCTTGCCACGGCCGCCGCCCTGGTCGCCGGCACCCTCTATGGCCACGTGCCCCTGCTGGTGTGGGTACTGTTCGCGGTGCTCGCCATCCCCCTCAACCTGGTGGAGTTTCGCCGCAACCAGCTGACCAGGCCGCTGTTCAAGATCTACAAGTCCATCATGCCGGAGATGTCCCGTACTGAGAAGGAAGCCATCGAAGCGGGCACCACCTGGTGGGAGGCCGACCTCTTTGCCGGCAACCCGGACTGGAAGAAGCTGCACGCCATTCCGGTCAGCACGCTGTCAGCCGAAGAGCAGGCCTTCATGGACGGTCCGGTGGAAGAGGTGTGCCGCATGGTCAACGACTGGGAGGTGACCCACGAGCGGGCCGATCTCTCCCCCGAGGTGTGGCAATACCTGAAGGACAACAAGTTCTTCGCCATGATCATCAAGAAGAAGTACGGCGGCCTGGAGTTCTCCGCCTACGCCCAGTCCTGCGTGCTGCAAAAGCTGTGCGGCGCCAGCGCCGTGCTCGCCTCCACCGTCGGCGTGCCCAACTCTCTCGGCCCGGGTGAGCTGCTGCAACACTACGGCACCGAGGAGCAGAAAGACCACTATCTGCCCCGCCTGGCCGTCGGCAAGGAGATCCCCTGTTTCGCCCTGACCAGCCCGGAAGCGGGATCGGATGCGGGCTCCATCCCCGACTTCGGCATCGTTTGCAAAGGGGAGTGGGAAGGGGAAGAGGTGCTCGGCATGCGCCTGACCTGGAACAAGCGCTATATCACGCTTGCCCCCATCGCCACCGTCCTGGGGCTGGCCTTCAAGTTGCGCGACCCGGATCACCTGCTGGGTGACGAAGAGGAGCTCGGCATCACCTGCGCCCTGATCCCCACCGACATCGACGGGGTCGAGATCGGTCGTCGTCACTTCCCCCTCAACGTGCCGTTCCAGAACGGTCCGACCCGTGGCAACGAGGTGTTCGTGCCGCTCGACTTCATCATCGGCGGCCCGGCCATGGCTGGCCAGGGCTGGCGTATGCTGGTGGAGTGTCTCTCCGTCGGTCGCGGCATCACCCTGCCCTCCAACAGCACCGGCGGCGTCAAGATGCTGGCCCTGGCCACCGGCGCCTACAGCCGCATCCGTCGCCAGTTCAAACTGCCCATCGGCAAGATGGAAGGGATTGAAGAGCCGCTGGCCCGCCTCGGCGGCAACGCCTACATCATGGGCGCCGCCGCCAAGCTGACGGTGACCGGCATCGATCTCGGCGAGAAACCCTCGGTCATCTCCGCCATCGTCAAGTACCACCTCACCGACCGTGCCCAGAAGTGCATCATCGACGCCATGGACATCCACGGCGGCAAGGCCATCTGCATGGGCCCGAACAACTACCTGGCCCGCGGCTATCAGGGCGCCCCCATCGCGGTCACCGTCGAGGGAGCTAACATCCTGACCCGCAGCATGATCATCTACGGTCAGGGGGCCATCCGCTGCCACCCCTACGTGCTGCCCGAGATGCTGGCCGCCAGCCATCCGGACAAGGAGCAGGCCCTCAAGGACTTCGACAAGGCGGTGTTCAGCCACGTGGGCTTTGCCATCAGCAACCTGGTGCGCAGCTTTTGGCTGGGCCTCACCGGCGCCCGCTTCGCCGCCGCGCCGTTCAAGGATCAGACCAAGGGCTACTATCAGCAGCTCTCCCGCCTCTCCGCCAACCTGGCGTTCCTGTCGGACATGGCGATGGGTACCCTGGGCGGCGAGCTCAAGCGCAAGGAGCGGGTTTCTGCTCGCCTCGGTGACGTGCTGAGCCAGCTCTATCTGGCCTCCAGCGCCCTCAAGCGCTATCAGGACGAGGGCCGCCAGCAGGCAGATCTGCCGCTCTTGCACTGGGCGCTGCAAGACGCCCTGTTCAAGGCACAGGAAGCCATCGACGAGCTGCTGCGCAACTTCCCGAACCGCTGGATCGGGCTGGCGCTGCGCGCCATCGTGCTGCCACTGGGTCGCGACCTGAAACGTCCCTCCGACAAGCTCGACAGCCAGGTGGCCCGCCTGCTGCAGACGCCGAGTGCGACCCGCAGCCGTCTGGCCGAAGGCCAGTACCTCACCCGCGAGGAGGGCAACCCCTTCGGGCTGCTGGAGCAGGCCCTCGACGACGTGCTGACCGCCGAGCCGCTGTTTGACAAGGTGTGCAAGGCCGAAGGCACCAGACGTCCCTTCACCCAGCTCGACAAGGTGGCGGAGGCCGGTCTGACTCTCGGCGTCATCAACCAGACCGAAGCCGAGCTGTTGCGCCGCGCCGAGGCGAGTCGCCTGCGCACCATCAACGTCGATGACTTCGACCCTGTCGATCTGGTGGCAAACAAGGCGCTGTTTGAAGCCTCAGTCTACCACCGCGCAGCCTGATCCAGAGCCTGTCAAAACGCCTCCCTCGTGGAGGCGTTTTTCATGAAGAGATCGACCTGTGGCCTTTCGGGGGGCGGGAGAAAACGACTGGATCATATTTTGAATACCAATCCATTTCCTATATTGAATGAAGCGGTTAAGGTAAACACAGTATCACTCACAGGATTGCGTAATGGATGATCAAATCCTGATTATCGACGATGAAGATCTTCCCCCGTCAGCGCTGCAGACCGCAGGCTGGAAGGTGATGATAGTGGACGATGAGCCCGAAGTGCACCGCATCACCAAGATCACCCTGAGCAAGTTCGAGTTCGACGGCAAACCCATAGATTTCCTGCACGCCTATTCCGCCGCCGAAGCCAAAGCGCTGCTCGCCATCACCCCGGATGTCGCGCTGCTGCTCTTCGACGTCGTCATGGAGGCCGATCATGCCGGCCTCGAGGTAGTCAAATTCGTGCGCGACGAGCTGCAAAACAAGATGGTGCGCATCGTGTTGCGTACCGGTCAGCCCGGCCAGGCCCCGGAAGATGACGTCGTCACCAACTACGACATCAACGACTACAAGGACAAGACCGAACTCACCTCCCAGAAGCTGCGCACCCTGCTGCGCGCCAGCCTGCGCTCCTACCGGGACATCCGCACCCTGGAGAGCAATCGCCAGGGGCTAGAGAAAGTCATCGAAGCCTCAAGAGGGATCTTCGAGCAGCGCGCACTGCGCCAGTTTGTCGAGGGGGCCCAGACCCAGCTCAGCGCCCTGCTGAACCTGGAGGGGTCCCAGATCTACGATGTGAAGCATCTGGCCTACGAGGTCCGGGACCAGGTGCTGGAGCCCCTGCTCAGCGACGGCCCTGCACTGCGGCTCACCGAGGCCCCGGCCATCCTGCGCAGCGCCATGGCCAGGGGAGGCAACGTCTACGATGGCAACCAGATGGTGCTCTACTGCAAGAATGCCCGCCATCACCTGCTGTTCCACATCGAGACCACTCGCCCCCTCAGTCAGATGGATACCGGCCTGCTGAGCCTGTTTACCGAAAACATCATAGTGGCGCTGGAGAACATCCGGCTCAACGAGGTGATCGGCGACAACCAGCGGGAGATCATCTACCGTATCGGCGAGCTGGTGGAGAGCCGCTCCAAGGAGTCCGGCCTGCACGTCAAGCGGGTGGCACTCTACACCGAGCTGTTCTGCCAGTTGCTCGGCATGAACGAAGACAGGTGCGAGCTCATCAAGCGCGCCTCCCCCCTGCATGACATCGGCAAGGTGGGGATCCCGGACGCCATCTTGCACAAGCCGGGCAAGCTCACCCCCGAGGAGTGGGAGATCATGAAGACCCACGCCCAACTTGGACACGACATGCTCTCCGGCAGCGATCTGGCGCTATTCCAGATAGGCGCCACCATCGCCGGCAATCATCACGAGAAGTGGAACGGCACTGGCTACCCTCGCGGACTCAAGGGGGATGCCATCCCTCTGGAGGGGCGCATCGTCGCCCTGGCGGACGTGTTCGATGCCCTGGGCTCGGATCGCTGCTACAAGCGGGCCTGGCCCCTTGAAGAGGTACTGTCGCTCATCAGGGAAGAGCGGGCGCAGCACTTCGATCCCCAGCTGGTGGATCTGATGCTGGCCAATCTGGAGAAGTTTCTCGACATCCGCGAACAGTACAAGGACATCTACATCGGCGCCCACTGAGCCATCCTGCGAGCCACAGCAAGAAGCCGCCTCATGGGCGGCTTCTTCATATGCGGATGAAGGCGGGCTATTGCTCCGGCAGATTGAGATCCAGCTTGGGGGCCGGGGCGGGCTCGCTCTGCTGCGCCTTCTGTGCCGCCATCGCCTTGTGCAACGTGCGGCGTTTCTGCAGCAGGATGAAACCCACGGCGCCCAGCAGGAGCACCACCACGCCTCCCCCGCCCAGTGCCCAGGGCAGCCAGACCGGGCTCTCACGCTCCTCAAACTTGGCCTTGGCCGGCTTGGCCGCCGAGGTGGCTGGCGCTGCGGAGGGAACCGGCGCTGGTGGCGGCGCTATGGTGAACGACTTGGCAGGCAGTTGCAGCCGCACTTCCCGGCCGAGCCGGGTCGTGCCGAACAGGGTGGCCTCCACCTGGTACTGGCCCGCCGCCTCGAGGGCGGAGAGATCGACGCCGAAGCGAAGCTCCTTCGCCACCTCGCTGAAGTCCAGGCTATGACCGGTGCCGTCGCTGGCCTTGCCCTGGATCACCACGGAAGCCGGATCCAGCTCCTCCCCATCGATGACCAGGGAGAGCTTGGCCCCCGCCTCCCCCGAGGGTGCGACAAGGGTGTAGCTCACCGGCCAGGGGTAGAGCAGTACCTGCTGCGACTCGGCGCGAGAGAACACTTCGTTGCCGGTACTGTAGAGGGCGCGATATTTGCCTGCCGGCACGTCCAGCACCGCCTCGGCGGTCAGCACCCCATCCCCTGGCACCTCGTCCAGCCCCTTGCCATCGTCCAGATAATGGCCGAGCGTCTCCTCGAAGATGGGCTCTCCGCTCTGGGCCTCATCGTTGAACTGCTGCAGCCTCACCGTCATGCCCAGATCGGTGAGGTAGTACCCCGCTCCCGGCGCCGCCCCGTCGATCAGCAGGCGGGATTGCAACTTGACCCGCTCCCCCTGGTAGAGACGAGCTGGCAGCGGTTCGCTCACGACCCGGATATCGGAGAGCAGGCGCACCCGGTTGTCGGGATCGACCTCGCCGATGGCCTGCCAGGGACCCGGCATGGGATCGCGCACCGTGATGAGATCCTGATCCTGCAGCGCCTGCCAGCCCACCTCCGGCGGCCTGACCTTGCCGACATAGAGCTTGCTGCCGTCGGGCCGCACCAGGATCACCGAGGGGGTCCCCGGCTTGCGCTTGATGATGAAGGTGACCTCCTTCACGCCGTAATCGATGCGAAAGCGGTTGTCGAGCAGGGGAATATCGGAAGGACCGAACACCTCGTTGGCCGAGGCAGAGAGCGAGGCCAGCAGCAACAGGCCGCCCCAGAGCGAACTCATTGCCGCCACAGGCAGGCACCTCCTTTCTTCTGCACCAGATCCAGCCTGGCCTCATGGGCGGCCACCACCTCCTCGCTGGCGCGCACCACCCTGAGGGGGGCCCGGTTGCTCTCCAGGCGGCGAATGCCGGTGTCCTGGTTGCTGTCGCTCTCGTTGCTCTCGCTGGCCAGGTTGAGCTTGGTCTGGCCACCCGTCATCAGCAGGTAGACGTCTGCCAGGATCTCCGCATCGAGCAAGGCCCCGTGCAGGGTACGGTGGGAGTTGTCGATGCCGTAGCGATCGCACAGCACATCCAGGTTGTTGCGCTTGCCCGGGAAGAGATCCCGCGCCATCGCCAGGGTATCCGTGATGCCGCAGATGTCGGCGGTCTTGAAGTCGAGGCCGAGCTTGCTGAACTCGTAGTCCATGAAGCTCACGTCAAAGGGCGCGTTGTGGGCGATGAGCTCGGCGCCACGGATAAACTCGATGAAGTCGTCCGCTATCTGGTTGAAGGAGGGCTTGTCCGCCAGGAAGGCATCCGTGATGCCATGCACCGCGACGGCTTCAGGGTCCACCAGCCGGTCCGGCTTGATATAGACGTGGAAATGGTTGCCGGTCAGTTTGCGGTTGATCACCTCCACACAGCCGATCTCGATAATGCGGTGCCCGAGGTAGACGGGACCGCCCGCGGTATTCATGCCGGTGGTTTCGGTATCCAGAATGATCTGGCGGTTCAGTTGGGGTGTGCTCATGATCAAATCCATGTCAAACTTCGGTTTTACTCGCTAGTTTACCCCAAGCCTTCGGCTAAAACAGATTGATTGCTCATGTTAAAACAGATTGATTTATTTACGGATGGCTCCTGCCTCGGCAACCCGGGCCCCGGCGGTTATGGCGCCGTCATGGTCTATGGCAAGCATCGCAAGGAGATCTCGGCCGGTTTCAGACTGACCACCAACAACCGGATGGAGCTGATGGCGGCCATCATGGGACTGCGCACCCTGAACGAATCCTGCCAGGTACGGCTCACCACCGACAGCCAGTATGTGCGCCAGGGCATCACCCAGTGGATCATCGGCTGGAAGAAAAAGGGATGGATGACCGCCAACCGCCAGCCGGTCAAGAACGTCGATCTCTGGCAGGCCCTGGATGCGGAGGTGGCACGCCATCAGATCGAGTGGCTCTGGGTCAAGGGTCACTCCGGTCACCCGGAGAACGAACGCTGCGACGAGCTGGCCCGGGACGCCGCCAGCGGCAAGCAGCTTGCCGAAGACGAAGGCTACCAGCCCTGAGGGCCGCTAGCCGCCCTGGCGCGCCATCCCAGGCGCGGCCATCGACTCCGGCAACCGCCAGCGGCGGCGCACCGGGGTGACAGGAAAACGCCGCTTGCGGGCGGCAATCACATAGACGGATGCCAGGGATCGGCAATAGTCCCGTCCCAGACTCTCCCGCCACCAGCCGATCCGGCTCTGCCTGCCCATGAAGGAGAAGCCGAATCGCTCGTCGAACATCACCTCGCACCCGAGCAGCTGCAGCCAGTCCGTCACCCGGGAGGGCGTGAACATGCGGGCGGACCAGGGCAGATGTCGTCGCATGAAAGGCAGATAGTGGCCCAGACCGACCAGGCTGACAGGATTGTAGCCGCTGACGATGAGCCAGCCATCGTCGGTCAGCACCCGCTCCGCCTCGCGCAGCACCTGATGGGGATCCGGCGAGAAATCGAGACAATGGGCGAGCAGGCAGGCATCCACACTGCCGGAGCGGACCGGCAAGGCCAGGGGATCCCCCACCAGGTCCAGCAGTCGCCCACCGGGAGCGACCCCGATTTGATGGCGAATGGTGGAGCAGCCGCAGGAGAGTTCGGCGCTCAGGGCGCCGATTTTCAGCAAATGATAACCAAACAGATGGGGGCACCAGCTGTCGAGCCGCTCCTGCAGCTCGGCGGCCACCCAGTCCCCCATGGGCAGTGCCGACCAGCTGGTCGGGATCGCGATCTGTTGTTCGGTACGTGCCAGCTGCATAATGGAACCAACTCGGGGGTGCGAATGCCATCCAGTTATATAAGATCCCATCCCTAAAGAACACTAAAGAGAAGCCGACCCATGTATACCGTCATCACAGTTCCCGCCTTTAACGACAACTACATCTGGTTGATCCGACACGAGAATCACTGCCTTGTCGTCGATCCGGGCGAAGCCGCTCCCGTGCTGGTACGGCTCGAGATCCTGGGGCTGGAGCTCGACGCCATCCTGCTGACCCATCACCATCGCGACCACGTCGGCGGTGTATCCGAGCTGCTGCACCATTTCCCCCACGCCCGCCTCTATGGCCCCAAGCATGACCCCATGCCCGATCATCACGGCCAGTGGCTCGATGACGGGGACAGGATCGACTGGCACGGCCTGAGCCTGGACGTCTTCCATCTTCCCGGCCATACCCTGGGTCACATCGCCTATTACGGCCAGGGCATGCTGTTTTGCGGCGACACCCTATTCAGTGCCGGCTGCGGGCGCCTGTTCGAAGGCACCCCGGCCCAGATGTACGGCTCCCTGCAACGACTCGCGGCCCTGCCCGACGACACCCTCATTTATTGTGCCCATGAGTACACCCTCTCCAACCTGCGTTTCGCCCATGCGGTCGAGCCGGACAACCCGGCGATCCAGCAGCAGATCGGGGTGATCAGCAAGCTGCGCCAGCAGGGCCTGCCGAGTCTCCCCTCCCGGTTGGGGGATGAGCGGCATTTCAATGTTTTTCTGCGCTGCGAGCAGGACTCAGTGAAATTTTCTGCTGAGAAATACGCCCTTAAATGCTTGGAAAATCCAGAGGATACCTTCACTGTCTTGCGGGCCTGGAAGGACGTTTTTTGAACAAACCTTGATCAGGGGGGGATTGCCCCTTATGATGCGAGCTGTTTTTCCATAGATGACCTGAGCGAGATGAAGCTACGAACGGCCTTATTGGCAGCGCTGTTTCTCAGCGGCTGCCAAAACCTGAGCCATCAGGATGACCGGGCGATAACGGCAATCGAGCCGATCAAATCCCCCCAAGTCAGCAAGAAAACGTACAAGAAACACTCTTCCCGATTGCTGTTCGGTGACGAACAGATAGAAGAGATGGATGACACTGATAACCTGTGGGTGCGTATCAGCGATGATATGCAGCTGGACTCGCATGATAATGCCCGTGTCCGGCAGCAGCGTGATTGGTTGTTGCGTAATGATAAGCATATGGCGACCATTGCCAGCCGGGCTGAGCCCTACCTGTATCTGATGGTAGAGGAAATCGAACGGCGTGAGCTGCCAATGGAGCTTATTACCATCCCCATGATCGAGAGCATGTTCGATCCCAACGCCCGCTCCCGCAGCAATGCGGTCGGCCTTTGGCAGTTCGTTCCTGCGACCGGCAAGAATTTCGGCCTGCGCCACGACAACTGGTACGACGGCCGACGCGACGTCCTGGCATCCACCAATGCCGCACTGGACTACCTGGAATACCTGAACCGTTTCTTCGACGGTGACTGGCTCCAGACTCTGGCCGCCTACAACGCGGGTGAGGGTCGGGTGCGCAACGCCATCGTCCGCAACGAGCGGGCCGGCCGGCCGACCGACTACTGGTCGCTGGATCTGCCCCGTGAAACCCGGATGTATGTGCCCAAGATCCTGGCCATGGCCGACATGATCCGCAATGCGGACCAGTACAATGTCACCCTGCCGGTGCTGGCCAACAAGCCGCAGCTGCGGACCATCAACACCGGTGGCCAGATCGATCTGAACGTGGCGGCGCAGCTGGCGGGGATTTCCGCCTCCCAGCTCAAAGCGCTCAATCCGGCGCTCAAGCGTGGCGTGACCTCACCGCGGGGTCCCTACAACCTGCTGGTGCCCGTCGAGTATGCCGATACCCTGGAGCTGGCCCTGGCCGATCTGCCCCAGCGTGAGCGGACCCGTGGCGTGCGCTCCTATCAGGTCACCCGCGGCGACACCCTGTCCCGTATCGCCCAGAATCACGGGGTGAGCGTGCAGCAGCTCAAGCTGGCGAACAATCTGCGCGGCAACAACCTGCGTCGTGGCCAGAGCCTGATCATCCCCAATGGTGGCAACGCCATGGTGAGCCAGGCCGCCAAGAGCAAGCCGCAACAGCTCGCCAGCAACAGCGGCAACAAGATCCAGTATCAGGTGCGCTCCGGTGACAACCTGTGGAGCATCAGCCAGGCACACGGAGTCAGCCACGCCGACCTGGCCAAGTGGAACGGGCTGAGCGCCAAGTCGGCCCTGAAACCTGGTATGAAGCTGGTGGTTTGGCCCAAGCAGGGCAAGGGCAGCAACAAGTCCATGGTCTATCAGGTGCGCCGAGGGGACTCCCTCTCCTCCATCGCCGCCCGATTCCAGGTCGGCGTCAACGACGTGATGCGCTGGAACCAGCTCGGCAAGAGCGACTACCTCAAGCCCGGTCAGGAACTGACCCTGTTCGTGAAGAACAACAGCTGATCGCTCATCACAATCCAAAAAAATACCCCGCCTGGTGCGGGGTATTTTTTTACCTGCCATCCGGCCCCGTCAGGGGGTGATGGCCTGGGCCGCGAAGCGCGCCAGTATGGGGTTATGATCCGAGGCGTCGGTGGCCGGCGAGCTCACCTCCACCAGATCCAGATTGCGGTAATAGAGGTGATCCAGCGGACGGCCGAAGGCGGTACGGCGCAAGTCGGGCACCGGGATGGCCTCCTGCAGGCCGAGCTCCCCCACCAGCTTGTTCAGCCAGAATTCGCGCTTGTCGCTCCAGGTGTTGAAATCCCCGGCCAGGATGACGGGCCCCTGATGGCGATGGACCAGGGCGGTCAGATCGTTGATCTGCTCCCGGAAGGTGGCCATCCCCAACTCGAAGTTGACCGCGTGGAGGTTCACCACCAGCACGCCATCGGGGTCACCCTGCAGGGGGTAGAGGCTGACCAGACCGGATTTGGGGATGCGCAGCAGCGGCTCGGGGGAGCGCACGCCACAGACAAAGGCCTGGGGCGTCTTGGCGACCGTCATGACGCCGTAGGAGACGCCCCCCTGGGTGAAGGCCTGCAGCTGCTGCCACTGGAAGTCGCCTCGCCTCAGCCAGTCCAGCATCTCGGGTCGGGTCGCCGACTCCTGCAACAGCACCAGATCCCGGGATTTGGCGTACTCGTCCAGCCCCTCCTGCCAGTTCTTGCGCTGTCCCTTGTAAAGATTCCAGACGGTGATGCCGAACTCCCGGGGCAGGGCGGTGGTGGCGAGCGCCACCAGCGGCGGGCGGTCGCAGTGGGCACCGGGCACTATGCCCGCGGCCGTGACCAGATGGTCCTGATCCGGCACCTCGAAACAACCGACCAGTCCCAATGTCAGCAGGGAGGTCCCCAGAATCCGATAACTATTTTTCATTGGCTAACAACCACCTGCCTCTGCAAGACGCCATGATCTGCACAGAGATCATGATCGCCAACTAGTCTCATTATTCGTGTCCGGCCCGACTCATCCACGAGGGATCCCGCCATGGCGAGACAGCATCAGTACCGCGTGACATTTTACGATCAACAAGGAACTTGTCATCAAGTGGAGCTCTCCACCGTCTATCAGATCAGGCGGGATCCCCAGTGCGATCTCTGCCTGTTTGACACCAAGCAGTGTGTCGGCTCGGAAGAGATGCTGGAGCGCATGATACGGCAAAAAACCGGGCTTGAGCAGGAAATATCCATCATCAATGCCCGGCTGATCTAAGCCGCCTCAGACCGGGACAGGACGGGATTTGCCCTGATCATCGATGGCCACGTAGGTAAATACCCCCTCGGTCACGCAGTATCGCTGGGCTTCGTTCTCCCGCAGTACCGGCTTGACCCAGACCTCCAGCTTGAGGCGCATGGAGCTGCGACCAATCTTGAGGCAGCGTCCGTAGCAGCACACCACGTCCCCCACCTTGACCGGGCTGTGAAAGGTCATCCCCTCCACAGAGACGGTACAGATGCGTCCTTTTGCCAGCTCCTTGGCCATGATGCCCCCACCTATATCCATCTGGGACATGATCCACCCGCCGAAGATATCGCCATTGGGGTTGGTATCGGCTGGCATCGCCAGGGTTCTCAGCAACAGTTCCCCATCGGGGTGACGCTTGGTCTCTTCCATCATTACCGCTCTCTTTATCATGGATGGCGGCATGATAGGGGGCGATCCCCCCCTTGGCAAACCTCAATTGCCACCCAAGTCCGCACTCCACCTGCTCCGCGAGCAATAAAGAGCGCCACATTGACCCATCCGGTTCAACCCTGCCGGGTCCCCTGTTCGGCAAACCAGTGGGCGGGATCCGGCCAGCGGTAGACGAAACCGTGCCGCTGGCAGATGCGCTGCCCCTCGACGGGGAGAAAGTCCCCCGCCGGCTCGATGAACTGCGGTGGCGCCAGCCCAAGCAGACGGCTCGCGAAGGGATAAAGCTGCTCCCGGCGCGGGTGGATAGGGGCGCTCAGGTTATAAGCCTCCCCATCCTGCCCCTTTGCCAGCATCAGCTGGCAGGCGGCCACCACATCGTCCAGGTGCACCAGATTGACCGCCTGACCGCCTCCCGCCAGCGTCTTGCCGGCGAGAAACCGCCCCGGATGGCGCTCCGGGCCATAAAGACCGGCCGGGCGCAGTATCATGGCGCAGGCAAAGCCCCCGCCCAGCACCGCGAGCTCGGCCGCACGCATCCGCGCCCCCCGTTCATGCGAAGGCTCGGGGGTCTCCTCTTCGGTCTGGCCGGGCGACCACACCGAGGTGGCGCTGATGAACAGCACCCGCCGAACGCCCGCCACCCTCGCCTGCTGACACAGACGGGCCACCGAGGCCGGATAATCCAGGGTCTTGCTGGGCGGCACGCAGATCACCAGATCATGGCAGCGAAAAGGCAGCGCCCCCATCTCGGGGGCAAGCAGCAGCGGCCGGGCCGCGATACCCTCCCCTCGCAGCAGCCCGGCCTTTTCGGCGGAGCTGACCGTCACCACGACCCGCTGGCCCGACGCCTGAAGCGCCCTTGCCAGCGGCAGCCCCAGCCAGCCGGCCCCCAGGATCCCCGTCTGGTACTCATGTTCGTTCGTCATTGCAAAATCCTGACAAAAAAAAACGGCCATCCTATGATGACCGTCGAAAGTAACGAAGGAAATAGCCGGATAAACCGGTTACCTCCCACAGCGGGAAAATCGGGAGCGCACGCTCCTAATTCGTGGGCCTATCCTAGTGGCAGCGCTGGTAAAAAGCTTTGAAGCGGATCACAGTTGAAAAGGATTTCTGAAAGCGCTTTCACTCTTTTGCAAAAAAGTCGACCCGCCCGGGGCCAACTTGATGGCTCAGGCCACCGATTCCCGCCGAACCAGTTCTGCCTCGAACTTGAGTGCCAACCCCTCTACCGGCTTGTGATCCAGCAGGCGCAGGGCCAGCTCGGCCGCCCGCTCCCCCATCTCTTCGATGGGGTAGCGCACCGTGGTGAGCTTGGGATAGATGTATCGGGCATAGGGGATGTCATCGAAGCCCACCACCGACACCTGCTGGGGGATCTTGTAACCCCGCTCCAGCAGACAGGAGATGGCCCCCGCCACCATGGCGTCGTTGAAGCCCAGAACGGCGGTGAACTCGACGCCGCGCGACAGCAGTTCGCTCATGGCCACATAGCCGCCCTTCTCGTCGGCGTAGGCGCGACCGATGAGGGCTTGATCCAGTTCGATACCTGCCCGTTTCTGGTCGAAGCGATACCCGGCCATCCGCTGC
>ENA-OWLM01000088-OWLM01000088.1-metagenome-genome-assembly--contig:-NODE-88-length-33212-cov-3.669421_pt1 | contig 33212 bp, 33 predicted proteins | sample MGYA00245349_ERZ651102 | MGnify/ENA primary metagenome ERZ651102 (study PRJEB26857, sample SAMEA4031759) | metagenome | biome: human; feature: oral; material: saliva | place: Philippines | collected 2014 | study... | reverse complement strand
AAGAGTCGAACCGCTATCGGGAGAAGACCGGCACCCGGGTGAGCTTTGCCGACGGCTATCCCCTGCTGCTGATCGGTCAGGGTTCCCTTGAGGATCTCAATCTGAGATCCGATGCCCTGCACCAGATGAGCCAGTTTCGTACCAACCTAGTGGCGAGTGGCACCAGGCCGTTCGAGGAGGACGGCTGGAGACGGATCCGCATCGGCGAGGTGGAGTTTCTGGTGGCCAAGCCGTGCAGCCGCTGCATCATGACCACGGTGGAGGCGGGCACGGATCGCTTCAATGCCCTGAAAGAGCCGCTCGCCACCCTCACCCGCTATCGCCGTGGCGAGGATGGGGAGGTCTATTTCGGCCAGAACCTGGTAGCCCTGAACGAGGGATGGATCGAGGCGGGCAGCGAGATCGAAGTGCTGGAGCGGGTACGCCCGCCGCTCTACCCCAACGCGGCGCCCAAGAAACGGGAGCTGGTGTGTGTGGCCCGGGAGCCCCTGGCACGGGACCTGGAGACCTTCTGGTTCGAGGCGGCCGATGGCGAGCCCCTGCCCGACTACCTGCCGGGCCAGCACCTGCCTATCAGCCTGGACATCAAGGGAGAGCGGGTGCAGCGCCGCTACACCCTGAGCTCCACCCCGGAAAAGCCCGAGCGTTACGGCATCAGCGTCAAGAAGCTGGCCGATGGCCGCCTCTCCCCCTGGCTGCACCATGAGCTGCGCGTGGGCGACCGTCTGCTGGCCACCTCCCCGGCCGGCGAATTTCATCTGGGGTCCGAGCGCAAGCTGCTGCTGCTCTCGGCGGGCTCCGGCGTCACCCCCATGCTGTCGATTGCCCGCACCTTGCACCTTCGCGGTGAACTCGACGAGGTCCATTTCATGCACCTGTGTCGCAGCGAGGCGGACATTCCCGCCGCCCACGAGCTGCACGCCATGGCGCAGCTGGGGATGACCCTCACCCTGATCCTGAGCCAGCCCGAGGCTCACTGGCAGGGGCTCAGGGGGCGACTGGATGACAGCCACCTCGGCCAGGTCAAGGGGCTGGCCGAGCGGGAGGTGTTTATCTGCGGCCCCCTGGGCTTTATGGCCGATGCTGCCAACCGGCTGACCGCCCTCGGTGTACCGGCTGGGCGCATCCGCCAGGAGAGCTTTGGCGGCGCCATCCTCTCGGTGGCCCGTCCCCACAAAGCGGTAAAACTGCGCATCGGGGAGCGGGAGTTTGCCGGCGACAACCAGGGTACCGTACTGGATCAGGCCAACAAGCAGGGGGTGGAGATGCCCTGGAGCTGCCGCGCCGGCATCTGCGGCAGCTGCAAGCGCACCCTGATCACAGGTGAGGTGGATCACCCGGATGCCCCCGCCATCACCGCCGCCGAGCGGGCCGAGGGCAAGTTCCTCGCCTGCTGCGCCGTGCCTCTCACGGATCTCGTGGTCGAATAGGGTGATCGGGGGCAAGAATGCCCCGTTCCATAATGCAAAACGGCTGCCCAGGGGCAGCCGTTTTTGCTATCGCGTCTTGCTATCAGCCACGCAGGGCGGCGATACGCTGTTCGATGGGCGGGTGGCTCATGAACAGCTCGCTCATGGAGCGTTTGCCGTTGATGCCAAACGCCATCATGGAGCCCTCCATCTGCGGTTCGGCACCGCGGGAGAGACGCTCCAGCGCGGCAATCATCTTGTCTCGGCCGGCCAGTTTGGCGGCACCGGCGTCTGCGCGGAATTCACGCTGACGGCTGAACCACATGACGATGATGGAGGCCAGCACACCGAACACCATCTCCAGCACGAACACGGTGATCATGTAGGCAAAGCCGCCGGTGCTGCTGCTCTCTTCCTCGTTGTTGGAGCTGAAGAAGTTGCTGATGACGCCGGCCACGATGCGGGCGAAGAACATCACGAAGGTGTTCACCACCCCCTGGATCAGGGTCAGGGTCACCATGTCGCCGTTGGCCACGTGGCTCACCTCGTGGGCCAGCACGGCTTCCGCCTCGTCGCGGCTCATGCTGTAGAGCAGACCGGACGACACGGCGACGAGGGAGTCGTCGCGACGGGCGCCGGTGGCGAAGGCGTTCATCTCGGGGGAGTCGTAGATCCCCACTTCCGGCATCTTGATGCCCGCTTCACGGGCCTGGCGGGCAACGGTGCTCACCAGCCAGTGCTCGGTCTCGTTGCGGGGCTGCTCGATGACCTGGACGCCGTAGCTGCGCTTGGCCATCCACTTGGACATCAGCAAGGAGATGAAGGAACCCCCAAAACCGAACACGGCGCAGAACACCAACAGACCGGAAATGCTGGACTTGTTGATCCCCAGAACCGAGAACAGGATGTTGAGCACCACCCCCAGCACCAGCATGACGGCCAGGTTGGTCACCAGGAATAGCATAATTCGCTTCATATTGACTCCTTGTGAGATATGGATGCATGGTTCGGGCCACCCCGGAGGGAAACCCAGCCCATACTTGCCCCCGATAATAGACAGACTCGATGAATGTTTGCTGAATGTCTGGCGTCAGAGCAGGGGTTCAACGTCGAGATACCCGCACAAATCCGCCTCGTGCACGGCCTCGACAAAGGGTATCTCACCCAAAAATGGGGCCGGCAGCAAGGCTTTCAAGGTCCCCAGGTTCTCTTCATAGCGGCTCATGTGCGGATCCACCCGGTTGACCACCCAGCCGGCTATCCTCAGCCCCTGCTGGCGGATGGCGGCGACGGTGAGCAGGGCATGGTTGAGGCACCCCAGCCTGGCACCCACCACCAGGATCACCGGCAGCTCTTCCCGGGCCACCCAGTCCGAGAGCAGATGCTGGTGATCCAGCGGCAGGCACCAGCCCCCCGCCCCCTCGACGATCACGAGTTCGGCACCGCTTGCCTCGATCTCCCGCAGTCCCGCCGACAACCCGGCAAGGGAGATGCTCTCCCCCACCTCCCGGGCGGCGATATGGGGGGCGATGGGGGGCTCGAAGGCATAGGGGTTGACCCGCTCGTAGGGCAGCGGGAGGCTGGCGGCTTGCTGCAGCAGCAGGGCATCCAGGTTGCGCAGCCCTTCCGGGGTCGGGGTGCAGCCCGCCGACACGGGCTTGTATCCGGCGCAGCGAATGCCCCGGGCGGCGAACGCCTGCAGCAGGGTGCGGGCAACCTGCGTCTTGCCGACGTCGGTGTCCGTGCCCGTGACGAAATAGGATCTGGTCATGATGACTCCTTGATGCAATGCAGGGGGGCGTCATCACGCCCCGTTTCGAGATGGGATAAGGGCGACCCTGCGCCGCCACCGATGGCGGCCAGCCCCGGCCTGTGACCGAGGCGCCGGGCCCTTGGGGTCAGCGGCGCACCAGGTGCCCGAGGCAGACCTCATAGGTGGCGGCCAGCAGGCCGTCCGGCTGGCGGTAGCGCTCGTAGGCCTCTCCCAGGCGCACCAGGCGCTGGCGATGGCCAAGCCCGGTATTGCGCGCGTCGTTGACCTGGCTCGCGCCTATGCCCTTGAGGTCGCGCAGCAGACCGCCGATCTCCGGGTAGGCGAGGGACCAGGTGACGGGACAGAGCTCGGGCGCCGTGAAGCCCGCGGCGTCGACGGCCTGCTGCAGCCGAGACAGCGTCAGGAAACGGTTGACATGGACACGGCCATCGACGGCGCGCCAGGCCTCCCGCAGTTGCCACAAAGACCCCGCCAGCAGGGTCGAGAAGAAGATCTGGCCGCCGGGCCGGAGCACCCTGTGCAGCTCGGCAAAGGCCTGGGCGGGGCGCTCGCACCACTGCAGGGCCAGGCTGGAGAAGACCCAGTCCAGGCTCTGGTCGGCAAAGGGCAGTGCCTCCGCATCGCCGCACACCAGGTGGGCGCCGCTGCCGCGCAATGCGGCCTGGGCCAGCATGCCGGGGGCGAGATCCAGCCCGGTCAGCCCGTTGCAGCGAGAGGCCAGCTGGGGCAGAAAGAAGCCGGTGCCACAGCCCAGATCCAGCCCCTGACCCCGGTGCTCCTCCGCTATGCCCCCCTCGCTCATCCGCCCCAGCAACGCCTGCCCCACCTCCTGCTGGAAGCGGGCATGGGCGTCGTAGTGGCGGGCCGCCGCCCCGAAGCGGCGGGCAAGCTGCGCCTTGTCCACCGACTGGAAACGCTCATGGAGCATGGGCGCCTCCTCTCTCGTCGACCGGGCGGGGACCCAGCGCCTCGAGCAGGCGATCCACGTCGTCCTCGCCGTGGGCGGCGCAGAGGGTGATGCGAAGGCGCGCCGTGCCGGCCGGCACCGTCGGCGGGCGGATGGCGCCGGCCCAGACGCCGCGCTCACGCAGCCGCTCGGCCAGTTGCAGGGCGGCACTGCTCTCCCCCACCAGCAGCGGCTGGATGGGGGTGTCGCTTGCCCCAAGCTGCCAGCCCAATGCCTGCGCCCCCTGCCGAAAGCGGGCGACAAGGCGAGTCAGGTGGGCACGGGCCTCGTCGGCTACGCGCACCAGTGCGATGCTCTGGTGCACGGCACAGGCCTGGGCGGGGGGCATATGGGTGCTGTAGACGTAATGACGGGCGAAGTTGACGAGATACTCCACCAGCTCGTGGCTGCCACCCACAAACGCGCCGGCCACCCCGAGCGCCTTGCCAAAGGTGCCCATCTGGATGTGTACGCTGCCCGAGCTGACCCCTTGCGCCGCCAGGGTGCCACGCCCCTCCGGCCCCAGCACCCCGAGGCCATGGGCATCGTCGATCATCAGCCAGTTGCCGCTCCGGGCGGCCAGGCGGCTCAGTTCACCCCAGGGGCCCTGATCCCCGTCCATGCTGAAGACCCCCTCCGAGACGATCAGGCCCCGGCTTGGCTCAAGCAGCCGTTCAAGAGCGGCCATGTCGTTGTGGCCAAAGCGCTTCATCTTGCAGGGCAATTGGCTCCCCATCTCCTGCAGGGAGGCGTGGTTGAGCCTGTCCTGCCACAGCAGATGCTCCTTGCCGAGCAGGGCCTTGAGCACCGCCTGATTGGCGGAAAAGCCGCAGTTGAACAGCAGCACAGCCTCCACCCCGAGCCACTCGGCCAGCGTCTCCTCCAGCTGCTGATGAGCACGGCTGTAGCCGGTCACCAGGGGGGAGGCGCCGGCGCCCGCGCCATATTGCGCCACACCTGCCGCGAAGGCGGCCTTGATGGCAGGATGACCGGCGAGGCCCAGGTAGTCGTTGCCGGAAACGTTGAGGCAGTCGCGCCCACCGACCCGGATCCGTCCGCCGCTCGCGGCCTCCACCGGGGTGCGGCGGCGCAGCAGGGCGGCCTGCTCACGCTCGGCCAGGGCCTGCCCCAGTGCAAAGGGACCGGTGACAACAGGGGTCATCATGTACGGACAGCTTCTGCGCGGGGGCGAGTGGCATCGTAGAAGAGCTCGCCCGGCTCGCGCTGGCGGTTCACCTCGGTCAGCAGCTCCTCCTCTTGAACCTGATCCGGCTTCTGGGCCCGCTGGGCGGGGCGAATGCCGAGCCGCTTGAAGAGCTGCATGTCGCTGTTCTCGTCCGGGTTGGGGGTGGTCAGCAGCTTGCAGCCGTAGAAGATGGAGTTGGCCCCCGCCATAAAGCACATGGCCTGCATCTGCTCGTTCATCTTCTCCCGCCCGGCGGAGAGGCGCACATGGGAGGCCGGCATCATGATGCGCGCCACGGCGATGGTGCGGATAAATTCGAACGGGTCCAGATTCTCCTGGTTCTCCAGGGGCGTCCCCTTCACCTTCACCAGCATGTTAATGGGCACGCTCTCCGGGTGGCGCGGCAAGTTGGCGAGCGCCATCAGCAGGCCCGCCCGATCCTTTGCCTGCTCCCCCATGCCGACGATGCCGCCGGAGCAGACCTTCATGCCGGCGCCGCGCACGTGCTCCAGGGTATCCAGGCGGTCCTGGTAGGTACGGGTGGTGATGATGTCACCGTAAAACTCCGGCGAGGTGTCGAGGTTGTGGTTGTAGTAATCGAGCCCCGCCGCCCCGAGGCGCGCCGCCTGATCGGCGGTGAGCATCCCTAGCGTCATGCAGGTCTCCATGCCGAGCCCGCGCACCTCTTCGATCATCCGCAGGATGTAGGGCATGTCCTTCTCTTTGGGGTTGCGCCAGGCGGCCCCCATGCAGAAGCGGGACGAGCCGTTGGCCTTGGCCTCACGGGCCCGCTCCAGCACTTTTTCCACCTCCATCAGCCGTTCGGCCTCAAGGCCGGTGTGATAGCGGGCGCTCTGGGGGCAGTACTTGCAGTCCTCCGGGCAGGCGCCGGTCTTGATGGAGAGCAATGTGCTCACCTGCACCTCGTTCGGGTCAAAATGGGCGCGGTGCACCGTCTGGGCCTGGAACAGCAGATCGTTGAATGGCAGGGCAAAGAGGGCCTGAACCTCGGACAGGGTCCAGTCGTGACGAAGGGCGTGACCGCCCGCGGTGAGAGCATTCATACATGGCTTCCGGTTGTTATTGGTGGGATCCTGCGCCGCGCTCAAGAGAGCGTTCGCCGCAAGACCCGCCAGCTGGACAGCGCGACGCCAGGGCGTGCGCGAAGCCAAGTGGCTGAAATTGTTGGCTAGTGTAGAGAGCACGCGTAGACTGTCAACACCGACCAGATCAAATCAATTGACAACAGAACACAAAATGACCAACCAAGAATTCGACCTGCACCACGTCTGGCACCCCTATACCTCCCTCACCCATCCCCTGCCCTGCTATGAAGTGGCCAGCGCCAAAGGGGTGACCCTCACCCTGACGGACGGGCGCGAGCTGGTGGATGGCATGAGCTCCTGGTGGGCCTGCGTTCACGGCTATCAGGTGCCGGAACTGGACGCGGCCGCCACCGCCCAGCTCGGCAAGATGTCCCACGTGATGTTTGGCGGCCTGACCCATGCCCCGGCGGTTGAGCTCTGCCGCAAACTGGTGGAGATCACCCCAAAGGGGCTGGATCGGGTCTTTCTGGCGGATTCCGGCTCGGTGGCGGTAGAGGTGGCCCTCAAGATGGCGCAGCAGTACTGGCACGCCAGGGGCACGCCCAGAGCCAAATTCGTTGCCCTGCGGAGCGGCTATCACGGTGATACCTTCGGCGCCATGAGCGTGTGCGATCCGGATGGCGGCATGCACGAGCTCTACAAGGGCTTCCTGCCCGAGCACCATTTCGTGGAAGCCCCGAGCTGCCGCTTCCACGCCGAGTGGGACGAGCGTTGCGTGGTGGAGCTCGCCACCCTGATGGCGGACCACCACGAGGACATCGCCGCCATCGTGCTCGAACCCATCGTCCAGGGGGCGGGGGGCATGCGCTTCTATCACCCCCGCTACCTGCAGTGGGTGCGCGCCCTGTGCGACGAGTTCGGCGTGCTCTTGATTGCCGACGAGATTGCCACCGGCTTTGGCCGCACCGGTCAGCTGTTTGCCTGTGACTGGGCCGGCATCAGCCCCGACATCATGTGTCTGGGCAAGGCCCTCACCGGGGGCTACCTCACCCTGTCGGCCACGCTCACTACCGAGCATGTGGCTCGCACCGTGTGTGATGGGAAGGCGGGCGTCTTTATGCACGGACCCACCTTTATGGGCAATCCATTGGCATGTGCGGTCGCCAACGCCTCCATCGACCTGCTGCTCGCCTCCCCGTGGCAGGAACGGGTGCGCGCCATCGAACACCAGCTGCGCACCGAGCTGGTGGCGCTGACCCTGCACCCGGCGGTGGCCGACGTGCGGGTGCTCGGCGCCATCGGGGTCGTGGAGATGAAGGAGCGGGTGGACGTGGCACGCATCCAGCGCAAGTTCGTGGCGCTCGGGGCCTGGATCCGCCCCTTCGGCAAGCTTATCTACCTGATGCCCCCCTTCGTCATCACCCCAGAGGAGCTTCGGGTATTGACCGGCGCCATCGGCGAGGCCATCACCACCGGCGAGTTCTGAATCCGGCTGCGCTGATCTGGCATGGGCCCCGCCACTACGACGGGGCCCTTTGGCTCTTTTTCATCATAATGTGAGCAAACTATCAAAAGACCCTGACCCGGCAAGGTACACTGCGCGGGTTTTACCCAACAGATGTACCAGTCCCATGCGCCTCTCCATTGCTGCCAAGTTCAACTTCTTCCTGCTCTTCATCTTCTCCATGGTATTGGTGTTCTCTGCGGCCTATCAGGCGGTGCGCGAGCGGGATCTCATCCTGGGCCTCATCAAGGAGCAGAGCCACGAGCAGACCGAGGCCTACTTCGACGGCCTCAACATGCTGATGCTGACCGGCAAGATGGATGCCCGCGACACCCTGCGCGCCAAGTTTCTCGATCACGCCCACGTGGAGGATGCCCGCATCGTACGTGGGGCGGCTGTCAACAAGCAGTACGGGCCGGGACGCGACATTGAGGCCCCCAAAGACAGATACGATGCCCTGGCGCTGGCGGGCAAGGGCAGCCTGGAGGTAGAGCACGACGGCATGCACAGCCGCCTGGTGGTGACCCGCCCGCTGCTGGCCAGGAAGGATTTTCGCGGCACCGACTGCACCAGTTGCCACCAGGTGCCGGAGAATACCGTGCTGGGGGCGGTGCGCTTTGACTACTCCCTCGACACCCTGTTCACCCGGGTCGAACAGAACATCCTCACCTCGGCGCTCAGCCTTACCCTCATCTTCGGTCTGGGGCTGCTGCTCACCCTCTGGGTCATCCGCACCTGGATAGTCCGCCCTCTCAACCAGCTGACCCGCTCCATGGAAGAGGCCACCGATCGCAACGACTTCGGCCATCGGCTGGAAGTGGATGAGGGAGACGAGATCGGCCGGGTGGCGATCGCCTACAACCAGATGCTCGACAGCGTGGAGCGAAGGCTCGGCAAGCGCACCGCAACCCCGCCCCGGGACGAGGCGTCCGGCGATCACCCCCGATAGTAGAACAGCAGGCAGGCGAGCAGGATCAGCAGCAGGATGAGCAGGTTGACGTGCAGGGCGTCATCCTGGCGGCGACTGCGCCTGCGCTCCAGCAGCAGGACCACCAGAGTCAGCAGGGAGCAGGCCCAGAGCCCGTGCTCCAGCCAGGGAGTGAGCAGGGGATCCCAGCTCTGGCGCACCCTGACCCCGCCATAGACCAGAAAGCCGTAGGCCACCTGTGGCCGTGCGAAATGGTAGAGGGAGAGCAGGGCGATGAACCCGCCCCAGCAGAGGATCACCAGCCCCTGCAGTACCCGTATCCAGCCATCCGGCCCGCGCCTGCGTTCCTTCACCCTCACCCCCGCCATACCGTCAGGATCCATGCAGGATGCATGGGGAAATCCCCGCAAGGGTCCGACATTTTTGCTTGTTTATCAAACCCGCGCGGGTAAGATGAACGGCTTAGTCTGCCATGGTGGGCCAACTGCGCCCGGGCCAGACCCCAAGTGTTGCAAATAGCGCTGCAAGAACAAGCTGGAGACAATATTTCGATGACGCACGCATCCGTAGTAGATGTGCTGGCCGGTAAGTATTCGGTCGGCACCACCCAGACAGTCAAAGGGTGGATCCGGACCCGCCGCGATTCCAAGGCGGGGATCTCATTTTTGGCCATTTCCGATGGCTCCTGCTTCCATCCGGTGCAGGCAGTCGTCCCCAATACCCTGGCCAATTACGAGGATGAAGTGCTGCGTCTGACCACCGCCTGCTCCGTCGAAGTGACCGGCCTGGTGGTGGAATCCCAGGGCAGTGGTCAGGCGTTCGAGCTGCAGGCCACCGACGTCAAGGTCGTGGGCTGGGTCGAAGATCCGGACACCTACCCCATGTCTGCCAAGCGCCACAGCATCGAGTACCTGCGCGAGCAGGGCCACCTGCGTGCCCGCACCAACATCGTCGGCGCCGTGACCCGGGTGCGCAACTGCCTCTCCCAGGCCATTCACCGCTTCTTCCACGAACAGGGCTACCTCTGGATCGCGGCCCCGCTGATCACCGCCTCCGACACCGAAGGAGCCGGCGAGATGTTCCGCGTCTCCACCCTGGACATGGAAAACCTGCCGCGCACCCCCGAAGGCAAGGTGGACTATGACAAGGACTTCTTCGGCAAGGAGACCTTCCTGACCGTGTCCGGCCAGCTGAACGTCGAGACCTACGCCTGCGCCCTGTCCAAGGTCTACACCTTCGGGCCGACCTTCCGCGCCGAAAACTCCAACACCAGCCGCCACCTGGCCGAGTTCTGGATGGTGGAGCCGGAAGTGGCCTTCGCCAACCTGGAAGACAACGCCGCCCTGGCCGAAGCCATGCTGAAGTACGTCTTCAACGCCGTGCTGGCGGAACGCCGCGACGATCTGGAGTTCTTCGCCCAGCACGTGGACAAGGACGCCATCGGCCGTCTGGAGCGCTTCGTTGCCTCCGACTTCGCCCAGATTGACTACACCGACGCCATCGAAGTGCTGAAGAACTGCGGCAAGAGCTTCGAGTTCCCGGTCTCCTGGGGCATCGACCTCTCCTCCGAGCACGAGCGCTACCTGGCCGAGGAGCACTTCAAGTCCCCGGTGGTGGTGAAGAACTACCCGAAAGACATCAAGGCCTTCTACATGCGCCTCAACGACGACGGCAAGACCGTCGCAGCCATGGACGTGCTGGCCCCGGGCATCGGCGAGATCATCGGCGGCTCCCAGCGTGAAGAGCGTCTCGAGGTGCTGGATGCCCGTCTGGCCGAGATGGGCCTGAACAAGGAAGACTACTGGTGGTACCGCGACCTGCGCCGCTACGGCACAGTGCCGCACTCCGGCTTCGGCCTGGGCTTCGAGCGTCTGGTGGTCTACGTGACCGGCATGGGCAACGTGCGCGACGTGATCCCCTTCCCGCGTACCCCCCGTACCGCCGAGTTCTGATCGCGGACAACACGCGAATCGCAAAAAGCCGACCCCTGGGTCGGCTTTTTTGTGCCCGTCGTTTCCCCTTCGTATCCCCATTGCCCCTGAAGCGGGACCAGATTTGGCCCCGGTAAAGCGGGTCTGCCGTAGTTTTTATGCACTTAAATCGGAAAAAGGCGAGTTGTTGAAGCAACGCAAATTTTTACCTCTTTAGGGAGGGCAGAATGGCATCACTCCCTAAAGGGGTAAATAACGGCAGATGATCCCGGGGCCCTGGCCGATGGGGACATGGATTCAACCACACGAGGTAATGGAATGATCTTGATGGAATTTTTGGTGGTACTCGGCTGCTTGCTGCTGGGAACCCGCTTTGGTGGCATGGGGCTGGGTCTCATCAGCGGCATCGGTCTCTTCCTGCTGACCTTCGTCTTCGGCCTAGTGCCGGGCGAACCGCCGGTGCAGGTGATGCTGACCATACTCGCGGTGATCGGTTGCGCCGCCACCCTGCAGACCGCCGGTGGCCTCAACCTGATGATGCAGGTGGCCGAGCGCCTGCTGCGCCGCCACCCCCAGTACATCACCCTGCTGGCGCCGCTCACCACCTGGACCCTCACCTTCCTGTGCGGTACCGGCCACGTGGTCTACACCATGTTCCCCCTCATCGCCGACATCGCGCTGCAAAAGAACATTCGCCCCGAGCGCCCCATGGCGGTGGCCTCCGTTGCCTCCCAGATGGCCATCTGCGCCTCGCCGGTGTCGGTGGCCGTGGTCTCCATGGTCTCCATCCTGGCGGCGGCCCACGGCGTGGGTCAGGCCTACGGTCTGCTGGACATCCTGATGGTGGCCATCCCCTCCTCCCTGACCGGCGTCATCGTCGCGGCCCTCTGGAGCCTGCGTCGCGGCAAGGACCTGGACAAGGACGAGGAGTTCCAGGCCAAGATCAAGGACCCCGCCCAGCGCGACTTCATCTACGGCGGTGGCGAGACCCTGCTCAATACCAAGTTCCCGAAAGAGGCCTACTGGTCGACCTGGATCTTCTTCGCCGCCATCGCCGCCGTGGTGCTGCTGGGTGCCAATGAAGGTCTGCGTCCGGTCTTCACCATCAAGGACAAGACGGGCCCCCTCTCCATGAACCTGGTGATCCAGATGATGATGCTGATCGCCGGCGCCATCATACTGATGCGCTGCAAGGTCAAGCCGGGGGAGATCGCCAACGGCGCCGTCTTCAAGGCGGGCATGGTCGCCATCTTCTCCGTGTTCGGGGTCGCATGGATGAGCGAAACCTTCTTCCAGGCCCACATGCCGCTGCTCAAGGAGACCCTGGCCCACGTGGTGCAGGCCCAGCCCTGGACCTACGCCCTGGTGCTCTTCCTCATCTCCAAGCTGGTGAATAGCCAGGCCGCGGCGCTGACCGCCATCGCCCCCATGGGGCTGGCGCTGGGGGTCGAACCCAAGCTGCTGATCGCCTTCCTGCCGGCGAGCTACGGCTACTTCGTGCTGCCGACCTACCCGAGCGATCTCGCCTGCATCGGCTTCGACCGCTCCGGCACCACCCGCATCGGCAAGTTCATCATCAACCACAGCTTCATCATTCCCGGCCTCATCGGGGTGGTGACCTCCTGTACCCTGGGCTTCATCCTGACCAGCATCCTGCTCTGACGGTGTCGCGCCGCTCAATCGGTTCCACAGGCCCCCGCTCGGGGGCCTGTGCTTTTCGCTCACCTTCCCGCTTTGCCAACCGCCCGCACACTGGGTAGCATGCTTCCTCCTTCATCAACGGAACCGTCCCCATGTCTCGCGTCATCGTGCTCTGGAGCGGCGGCAAGGATGCCATGCAGGCCCTCTGCCATGCCCGCGAAGCGGGCCATCAGGTGGTGGCCCTGGTCACCTTTGCCCCCCCTTCGCCCCGCTTTCTCGCCCATCCCCTGTCACAAGTGCGTCGACAGGCCGCGGCCCTCGGCCTGCCCCACCGACTGGCCACCATCGAGGCGCCGTTCGATCAGGGCTATGAGCTAGCCCTGGCAGAGTTGAAGGATAAGTGGCGCCTCGATGGGGTCGTCACCGGCGATATCGACAGCGTGGGCGGTGCGCCAAACTGGATCCGCGAGCGCTGCCGGCCGCTGGGGATCGCCGTCCACACCCCGCTCTGGCAGCTCTCCCGCGAGGCGCTGCTGGCGGATCTGCTGGCCCGGGGCATCGTCGCCCACCTCTCCTGCGTCGACACCCGGGTGCTGGCCCCCGATTGGGTGGGGCGGGTGCTGGACAAGGGAGCCCTCGCCGAGCTGCAGCAGCTGGCGGCCACCCGGGGCTTCGATGCCTGCGGCGAGCAGGGGGAGTACCACACCATGGTGACCGACGGCCCGGGTTTTGCGGCGCCCGTGATCCTCGGCCACTGGCAGGTTGCCCGTCAGGATCACCTCGCCTACCTGGCGGAGACGGAGGGCTGACACGCCGGCCAGTCCCTGCGAGCCGCCGCCCCACGGGACACCACCCCCCATGACGCCGACGGGTGCGCCACAGAGGACTGCCCCCTCTCGTGGCGTGCCTTTGCGTCGCTCCCCCTCCGACCGTCTTAGCCCCCATTCTCTTGCTCTCTATGTTCCTCCTGCCACAACCACAGATAAGACCAATAAGAGCAAACGATTTTAGTTTTAAAGGCCAGTAATGAGTTAAATAACAACATTTAACTCTGATGAAGGCGTACTAGAATGCCTCCCGAGGCATAGAGGCCGACAACCTCCACTTTGTTTGCGTTGGATCAACGTCCATCGGGCATGAAGTGGCCAAGATGCCCGTCGACACAGAGCGACCATTTCGCACCGGAGAGAGTTATGACAAACCAAGCCACCGCGGGTACCTCGACCTGCGACTACAAGCTGTGGGACATCCTCGTCGAGTCTGCAAAGGAACGCACCACCATTCGTTACTCCAAGCTGGCCAGGCAGGCCGGGCTTGAGCAGTGCCAGGACGAGCTGCGCACCTTGCTGCAACGCATCCGCATGTACTGCACCGAAAACCATCTGCCGATCCTCTCCGCCATCGTGGTGGATGACGTGGGCAAATACGCCGGCCTCTCCTCCAGCCTGCCGGACGCGCCCTGGGAGCGGGCCCGGGTCTTCGACCACGAGTGGACCACGCTGCACTGATCCCGCCGCCTCTACCTTTTCAAAACGCGCCCTCTGGCGCGTTTTGACCCTCTGCACTCCATCTACCCCTCCCCTTTGTCACTGGTAAAACCAGCGAGTCTGGCCGCGAGCGTTGCCATGGGATCGCCACAATGCCAGAATCGGGCCCTTGCATGATTCCACCCTCGGATTTCAGGGCCCAAGGCCCCCAGACAAAGGATCCCTCATGGCCACCACCCTCTATGGCATCAAGAACTGCGACACCATCAAGAAGGCCCGCAAGTGGCTGGATGAAGCGGGTATCGACTACCGCTTTCACGACCACAGGGCCGACGGCCTGACCCCGGAGCAGCTCGATCTCTGGCTGGAGCGCCTCGGCTGGGAAGCCCTGCTCAACACCCGTGGCACCACCTTCCGCGCCCTGCCGGAGGAGGCCAAACAGGGGCTCGACACCGCCAGGGCCCGCGACCTGCTGCTGGCCCACCCGGCCATGATCAAGCGCCCGTTGCTGGACAAGGACGGCGAGCTGACCCTGGGCTTCAAGGCCGACCACTACCAATCCCTCTTCTCTCGTTAACTATTTCTGTTAAGGAACACCGATGTCGGACGTCATCACACTGGCCAAGGATCTGATCAGCCGCCCCTCCGTGACCCCCCTGGACGAAGGGTGCCAAACCCTGATGGCAGAGCGCCTCAAGCGCCTCGGCTTCGTCATCGAACCCATGGTGTTTGAAGACACCACCAACCTCTGGGCACGCCGTGGCAGTGAAGGACCGCTCTTCTGCTTCGCCGGCCACACCGACGTGGTGCCCGCCGGTCCGCTGGACAAGTGGCACACCCCGCCGTTCGAGCCGACCATCCTGGATGGCATGCTCTATGGCCGGGGAGCCGCCGACATGAAGGGGTCGCTGGCCGCCATGGTGGTGGCCACCGAGCGCTTCGTGGCCGAGCATCCGGATCACGCTGGGTCGATTGCCTTCCTCATCACCTCCGATGAAGAGGGGCCCTTCATCAACGGCACCGTGCGCGTCATCGACACCCTGGAGGCGCGCAACGAGAAGATCACCTGGTGCATCGTCGGCGAGCCCTCCTCCACCGCCCTGGTGGGTGACGTGGTGAAAAACGGCCGGCGCGGCTCCATCACCGGCGATCTGGTGGTGCGCGGGGTCCAGGGCCACGTCGCCTATCCCCACCTGGCGGACAACCCCATCCACAAGGCGGCACCGGCGCTGGCGGAACTCGCCGCCACCGTCTGGGATGAAGGCAACGCCTACTTCCCCCCCACCAGCTTCCAGATCGCCAACATCCAGGGCGGCACCGGCGCCTCCAACGTCATCCCGGGGGAACTGCACGTCCAGTTCAACTTCCGCTTCAGCACCGAGCTCACCGACACGGATATCCGCGAGCGAGTCGAGGCGCTGCTGACCCGCCACGGCCTGGACTTCGACCTGAAGTGGACCCTCTCCGGCCAGCCCTTCCTCACCGACACCGGCGCCCTGCTGGAGGCCGCCGTCGCCGCCATCGCGCAGGTCAACGGTCAGCAGCCGGCCCTGCTCACCACGGGGGGAACGTCCGATGGACGCTTTATCGCCCCGACCGGCGCGGAAGTCATCGAGCTCGGTCCGGTCAACGCCACCATCCACAAGGTGAACGAGTGCGTGAAGGCGGACGATCTGGATCTCCTGGCGGACATGTACCAAGGGGTGCTGGCGCGGTTGCTGGCATGAGGACCTTTCGCCTGCCAATGGCGCCACCGCTGATACGGGAGACCATGCAACCATGACCCAGGATCAACTGCTGGGGCTCGACGAGAGCCACCTCATTCTGGTGGGGCGCGGGCCCCATCGTCTGACCGCCGCCACCGCGGCGGCCTTCAACGACATGCAGGTGGCCGCCGCCCACGACGGCTTCAACCTGCAGGCCGCCTCCAGCTGGCGCAGCTTCGAGCGTCAGCTCGCCATCTGGAACGGCAAGTGGCGCGGGGAGCGGCCGCTGCTGGATGCCGCCAGCCAGCCCATCGACGCCCTGCAGCTGAGCGACGAGGCCCGGCTGCACGCCATCCTGCGCTGGAGTGCCCTGCCCGGCACCAGCCGCCACCACTGGGGCACGGATCTCGACATCTATGATCCGGACTGCCTGCCCGCTGGCACCCGGCTCGCGCTGGAACCCTGGGAGTACGAGGCGGATGGCTGGTTTGCCGACTTGAGCGAATGGCTCGGCGATCGGATGAACGACTTCGGCTTCTTCCTGCCCTATGCCAGGCCGGTCGGTGCCGATCAGGGGGTCGCCTACGAGCCCTGGCATCTGAGCTTCGCGCCCGAGTCGGACGAGCTCATGCTCGATCCGGCGGCGCTGGCACTTTGCCTGCAACAGGCGGATATTGAAGGCAAGGGGTGCATACTGGCCCATCTCGACGAGATACTGGCCCGTTACGTCACCCCGGGTCACAGCGAAAGGAGAATCTGATGAGTCTGTGGTTATGGATAGGCCTGCCGCTGCTGTTCCTGCTCGGGTTGTTTCTCAACGCCATCAAGGACATGAAGCAGCTCGAGAAGCAGTTGCCCAAGTACAAGGACAAGATACGGGAAGTGAAGGACGACGAGGACGACTGACTGCCCGAATACACCTGGCCCGATGGATACCCGCATCCCGAGCCACCACGACGCACACAGGCGGCCAGCAGAGACTGGCCGCGGCTTTTTCATCCATCTCAGTCAGCGACCTCTACCCGGTTGCGCCCCGCCCCCTTGGCACGATAGAGCGCCATGTCGGCGCGCTGCAGCGTCTTGGGCATCGGCTCGCCAGGCTGGCGGCTCGCCACCCCGAACGAGGCAGTGACCGCCACTCCGTTCGGCCAGTTGCGACTCCCGGCCACAGCGAGGCGCAGACGCTCGGCCAGTGCCTGGCCCCAAACCAATGAACGCCCGGGTAGCAACAGCACGAACTCCTCCCCACCCCAGCGGCAGAGCATGTCTCCTTCCTCCAGTTGCAGCAACAGCTCGCTCACCAGACACTTGAGCACCTCATCGCCTACCGGATGGCCCTGGCTGTCGTTGATCTGCTTGAAGTGGTCGATGTCGATAAACACCAGGGTCATCTCGCCATCGTGGTGCACCAGTCGGGACTCCCCTTCATAACGGCTCAGGGCCCCGGTCAAAGGGTCATAACGCACCTGATTGCTGGCCATGCGGTACTCCAGCTCCAGATCCCGGTTGCGCGCCATGGTCTGCCTGGCCTGCCTGCTCATCTTCGCCAGACGCCGCCGCATCCCGAGATAATCCATCAGCAGCAGGGAGATCACCGCCAGACTCCAGCCGATGAAGAGGGCACGATAGAAGAGGCTGGGCGGCATCCAGGGTCCCTCGAAGAGCAGCGTCTCCACCTTCAGCCGATAGTGCCCAGGGGCCGCCCCCGACCCCGTCGCCAGTTCGATGGCGAAGACCCGGCTCAGATCCTGGCCCTGCTGCATCAGGGGAATGTCGTAGTCGGTCAGCCACCAGGTGGCAGGAGTAAAGAGCTTGAGAGGCACTTCGACCCGCCCCGGGTACTGCCCGGGATCGAACAAGATGGCGTTGACCTTGTGGGAGACAGGATCCCCGTCCCGCGAGTAGTCCGGGTGGTAGTTGCGCAGATAGATCCGCCAGGCGGCGTTACTCGGCCCTTCCCCTGCCAACTGCAAGATCAGGTTATCGTAGTCAGACAGATCGATCCCCAGCTCGGGGGAGGTCAGGGTGATCGCCAGTTCGCAATAGGGCCAGCGATACTGGCTCCCCAGCTCGCATGTCATGCCGGTACCTGGCGGCGCCAGGGTCGCCACCGAGTCGCCACCCGCAGGGCGATCGTCGATGGTCGCGACCTCCCACTGATCACTCGGGACTATCACCAGATGACGTCTGGGCCCCCACTCAAACAGTGCGACCAGGAGCAGCGAGGCCACCATCAAGAGGGCGAGAAGCCACCATAACCGTCTGAGTTGTAACATTATTATTCCAATTCAAGGGGCTATTTCATCATGGGTGGAATATACCCAAATTCCGGCTGGAAAACGGCTTTTTATTAACATTTCAAGCAATAGCGATCTTGAAAACCGGACGGGGGTCGCATAACGGGCGGGCGATGCGAATCGAGTGGGGTAAGCAACAGGACAACAACCGCTTGCGGGATGGCAGTATATCGGCGGCGTTGGAGGAAGGGCTTCATAGGTGTACCGACAAACGGCGTCCTGCCAGAGGCGGAGAAGTGTAATAAATTGCAAATTCAAGACACAAAATCGCCACTTTGTCACATTTCCTGCATATAATGTGCCTACTTTACACCAGCCAGGAAGGAGTTCGCCCTTGGATGCCGTCACCATCAACAGTTTCTTCTTTATCGGTGCCCTGTTGGTGGGAGCCAGTGTCCTGTTGAGCGCACTCTCGTCCCGGGTCGGCATCCCCATCCTGGTCATCTTCCTCGCCGTCGGCATGCTGGCCGGTGAGGATGGCCCGGGGGGCATCCACTTCGCCAACTACTCGGTCGCCTACCTGGTGGGCAACCTGGCGCTCGCCATCATTCTGCTCGATGGCGGCATGCGCACCCGGGTCTCCTCGTTTCGGGTGGCACTCTGGCCCGCCCTGTCGCTCGCCACCGTCGGGGTGGCCATCACCACCGGCCTGACCGGGCTGGCCGCCGCCTGGTTGTTCGACCTCAACCTGCTGCAGGGGATGCTCATCGGTGCCATCGTCGGCTCCACCGACGCGGCAGCGGTCTTCTCCCTGCTCGGCGGGCGCAGCCTCAACGAGCGGGTCAGCGCCACCCTGGAGATAGAGTCCGGCAGCAACGACCCCATGGCGGTCTTTCTCACCGTCACCCTGATCGAGGTGCTGGCCAGCGCCCAGCAGGGGCTGGACGCCGGCTTCCTGCTGCTGCAACTCATCAAGCAGTTCGGCCTCGGCGCCGGCATCGGCCTCTCGGGGGGCTGGCTGCTGTGGAAACTCATCAACACGGCCCGCCTGGCGCCCGGTCTCTACCCCCTGCTCACGGTGAGCGGCGGCCTGCTCATCTTCGCCATCACCACGGCGGTGGGGGGCAGCGGCATCCTCGCGATCTATCTCACGGGGCTGCTGCTCGGCAACCTCTCCCTGCGCAGCCGCAGCACCACGCTGTCGGTGCTGGACGGCCTGACCTGGCTCAGCCAGATCGGCATGTTCCTGGTGCTGGGGCTGCTCGCCACCCCGAGCAACCTGCTGCCCATCGCCCTGCCGGCGCTGGCGCTGGCGACCTGGATGATCCTGTTTGCCCGTCCGGTGTCGGTGTGGATCGGCTTGCTGCCGTTCAAGAACTTCGCCCCCCGGGAGCGCTGGTTCATCTCCTGGGTGGGGCTGCGTGGCGCCGTGCCCATCATCCTGGCGGTCTTCCCCATGATGGCGGGGCTGCCCAACGCCCAGCTCTATTTCAACGTCGCCTTCTTCGTGGTACTGGTCTCCCTCATCCTTCAGGGCAGCTCGCTGCCGCTCGCCTCCCGCCTGGCGCGGGTCGAGGTGCCGGCGCCCCCCTCCCCCATCAACCGCTCCGGCCTCGAGATCGATCTCGACAGCCAGTGGGAGACCTTCGTCTATCGCCTGAGTGCCGAGAAGTGGTGCATCGGTTCTCCCCTGCGGGAGCTGCGCATGCCCCAGGGAACCCGCATCTGCGCCCTGTTCCGCGGTCAGGAGCTGCTGCACCCCTCGGGCAGTACCCGGCTGCAATCGGACGACATCCTCTGCGTCATCGGCCACGAACGGGATCTCCCCGCCCTCGGCCAGCTGTTCAGCCAGGCGCCAGAACAGGATCTGGGCCCCCGCTTCTTCGGCGACTTCCTGCTGGAGGCGACCGCCAGACTGGTGGATCTCGCCCCCCTGTACGGCCTGGATGTGAGCGAAGTGGCGGATCAGACTCTCGGCGATTTTATTGCCCATCAGTTGGGCGATAATCTGGTTGTCGGTGACCATGTCGCCTGGCAAGGCCTGCTCTGGACCGTGGCGGAGATGGAGGATGGCGAACCCCGCAAGATAGGGGTGCGCTTCCTGGAAGAAGACCCCGTCTAGGCACCGGCCCTGCGCCGCCATTACTCAGTGAGAAGGGAGTGACCCATGCCTTATCAAACCCAGTTGTCTGGTCTGTATCCTCCCTCGCCCAAGCTGGGCCTCATCGAGGGATTCTTCGGCAAGGGCTGGAGCTGGGAGGCCCGCGCCCGCTATGCCCAGTGGCTGCCCCGCCACGGCTACGGCTTCTACCTCTATGCCCCCAAGGAAGATGGCTACCTGCGCAAGCACTGGGCCAAGCCCTGGCCCGCCGCCCAGCTCGAGGCCCTGCGCCAGCTCGCCCAGCAGTGCCGGGACAACGGCCTCGCCTTCGGGGTGGGCCTGAGCCCCATGGGGGCGCATCACGACTATGAGCGCCAGCGCCCCGCCTTGCTGGAGAAGGTGAGGGTCATCGAGGAGGTGCTCAAACCCGACATCCTGGCGGTGCTGTTTGACGATATGAAGGGAGACACCCCGGATCTCGCCCACTGGCAGCTCACCATCGCCCACGACATTGCGGCCCACACCAGCGCCGGGCGACTGCTGTTCTGCCCCAGCTACTACTCCACGGATCCCGTGCTGGAGAAGGTGTTCGGCCCCATGCCCCCCCACTACCTCACCGATCTCGGTCAGGGGCTGGACAGGCGCATCGACATCTTCTGGACCGGCCCCAGGGTCTGCTCCACCGAGTACCCGGCCGCCCATCTGCGCCAGGCCGCCGACTGGCTGCACCGCAAGCCCTTCCTCTGGGACAACTACCCGGTCAACGACGGCAGCAAGGCGAGCAGCTTCCTGCACCTGCGCGCCTTCGAGAACCGCCCGGCGGAGCTGGCGGATCTCGTGAGCGGCCACGCGGTCAACCCCATGAAGCAGGCCGCGCTATCGGCCCTGCCGCTCGCCACCCTGCCCATGAGCTACAGGCTCGGCCGCCAGTACGATCCGGACAAGGCGCTGCACGCCTCCCTCAACGCCACCTGCGGGCCGCAGATCTCCGCCATGATCCAGGCCGATCTGCCCCTGTTCCAGGACATCGGCCTGGCCCAGCTCACCCCGGAGCAGATAGGCCACCTCAGGAGCCGTTACCAGCCGTTCCATGACCAGTCCTGCGTAGACGAAATTCTGCGCTGGCTGGATGGCGAATACGTGTTCGATCCGGACTGTCTGACCGATTGAGGTCCCCCGAGAGGGGGGTGACGAGGAGAAGCGCCCGTGGATGCGTCGCTGATCTACCAGAACCTGGCGGTGCTCGCCGCCTTTTTGCTACTCTACAGCCTGATTGCCGGGCGCTTCGAATCCAGGCTCATCAACGGCCCCCTGCTGTTTCTGCTGGTTGGGGGCGTGCTGGGTGACGGCGGCCTCGGCCTGCTCTCCCTCAACATCGACGGCGAGGGGCTCAAGCTGCTGGCCGAACTGGCCCTGGTCATCGTGCTGTTCAACGACGCCGCCAACACCAACTGGCAGGTGCTGCTGGCCAACCGTCAGCTCCCCGTCCGGCTGTTGCTCATCGGCCTGCCCCTGACCCTGCTGGCGGGCACCCTGTTCGGTCGCCTGCTGTTTCCCGAGCTGCCGCTGCTGGAGGTGGCCATCCTCGCCACCATACTGGCCCCCACCGATGCGGCGCTTGGCAAGGCGGTGGTGAGCAACCCGGCGGTACCGGCCCCGGTGCGGGAAGGGCTCAACCAGGAGAGTGGCCTCAATGACGGCATCTGCGTGCCCGTCCTGCTCCTGCTGCTCGCCCTGATCGCCCCCACCGAGCAGCATGCGGGCACCGCCACCCTGGCCGTGACCCTGCTGCTGGAGGAGATCGGCATCGGGGTGCTGGTGGCCTTCGTGCTCAGCACCCTGACCATCCGATTGCTCAGGCTCTCCTACCTCAATGGCTGGCAGCTGCCGCTCTGGCGCCAGCTCACCATGCCGGGGCTCGCCCTGCTCTGCTTTGCCCTGGCCCAGACCCTGGGGGGCAGCGGCTTTATCGCCGCCTTTGTGGGGGGACTGCTCATCGGCCATCGGCTCGGGGAGCACAAGCACGCCTGGATGGACAGCTGCGAGGGGTACGGGGATCTGCTCTCCGTGGTGATCTGGATGGTGTTCGGCGCCATCATGGTGCCCCTGCTGCCCACCCTGCTGCACTGGCAATTCTGGCTCTATGGGGCCGCCAGCCTCACTGTGCTGCGCATGGTGCCGGTCTGGCTGAGCCTGCTGGGCACGGGTCAATCCCCGGAGCTCAAGCTCTTCATCGGCTGGTTCGGCCCGAGGGGGCTCGCCAGCATCGTCTTCGCCGTCATGGTGCTGCAGCACCAGCCGGCCCTCACCGGCCAGCACCCTGTCATTGCCACCGTCCTCTGCACCATTATCTTGAGCGTCATACTGCACGGGGTGAGCGCCAATCCCTGGGTCAGGCGCCTCAGGCCCTGACGCCGCCCACAAAAAAGCCCCCTCCCTGACCAGGAGGGGGCTTTTTTCATCGCCAGCCGATCAGCCCAGCGCCAGCCAGACGCCCACGAACAACATCAGGGAACCCGCAATGCGGTTCATCAGGGTGACGTTGCCGCTCTTGGCAAGGAAGTGGCGCAGGGTGCGGCCACCGCTCGCGTAGAGCAGCAGGCAGGAGAACTCGATGATCAGGATGAGGGCCACCAGGGCACTTATCTGGGGTGTCATCGGCTTGGCCGCGTTGATGAAGGGAGGCAGCAGGGAGACCATGAAGGCCCATCCCTTGGGATTCGCGATGGCGGTGACGAAGCCTTGCAGCGCCAGCCCGAGCGGCCTGGTCTCCTGAGCGGCCGAGAGATCCGCCGGAATGGCCATCTTGCCCTTGGCCTGCCACATCTGGATGCCGAGCCAGACCAGGTAGGCCCCTCCCACGTATTTGAATGCCGAGAACAGGGCCGGGTAGTTGAGCATGACCGCCGCCACCCCGACCACGGACAGCACGGAGACCAGGCCGACGCCGATGAGCTCGCCCCACATCATGTGCAGGGCGCGACGCACCCCCAGGCTCATCCCCAGAGTCATCGCCAGGGTCATGCACATGCCGGGAGTCACAGAGACAAAAAAGAACGTAGGAACAAAGAGCGCCAAGATGGCGGGATCAATCCAGTCGGACACACTACACCTCCATGGTAACAAGCAGACGATCTTGCCCAGCACACCCTTTTAACACAAGAAAAACCTTTTCATTCAGCACGGATTCAGACTTAAAAACTCTGTGACAAGAGCTGTCGCGCCTGTGTAAGATGCCGCATTCCTCCTCTTTAGGGTTAGTAGGCAGCCTCATGTCGTTGAATAATCTCTCCATCCGCCTTCAAGTGCTCATTCCCCTGCTCCTCGCCAGCCTGTTGATGCTGCTGATGGCCGTGATCAGCAAGCAAGAGATCGACGGGGCAATCCAGGACATGAACGAAACCACCGCCAGCGTCACCCGCCACAAGGACGACATCGCCGCCCTGATCCACGCCACCTACCGGCTGCGCACCAACGCCATCTACGGCCTCTACGATCAGGCCCGCTTCCCCCAGCTGCCGGCGCAGCTCTCCGCCGCCGAGCAGGAGATTGGCGCCATCCTGGCCAGGCTGGCCATCACTGGTGCCGAGCAGGACAACCGTCAGGTGGCGGCCGCCCTGCAGGCCTACCTCGGCCACACGCGCAGCAACATGCTGCCCTTGCTGGCCCAGAAGTACAGTGACGGGGTCGAGCCTGCCGCCTACGAGCAGGCCCGGCTGCACTTTCGCGATCTGGGAGAGGCGCTCATCAAGCAGATCGACGCCATGTCCGGCCACATCAACCAGCTGATCCAGGCCGAGATAGCCCTGGAGCAGGACCACTACCACGCCACCCTGCTGCGTACCCTACTGATGATGGCGGTCACCCTGATCGCGGCCCTGGCGGGGGGCTGGTGGATCTCCGGGCGCATCGTCCAGCCCATCGGCCAGTTGCAGGAGGTGATGCACGCCGTCGCCCTGGGCCGCTTCAACGTGCGGGCCAGCGCCGAAGGCAGCAACGAGCTGGGCCAGCTCGCCAGGGACATCAACCAGACCCTGGGCCAGCTTGGCAGCACCATCCAGACCCTCACCGGCATCAGCGGCAACGTGGCCTCCGCCGCCACCGAACTCGCCGCCGTCATGACCCAGGCCGAGGTCAATGCCCAGCAGCAGCGCAGCGAGACAGAGCAGGTGGCCTCGGCGGTCACCGAGCTGGCCAGCACTGCCGACAACGTCAACCACAACGCCGCCCTGGCCGACGAGCTGGCACGGGATGCCAACAGCCGGGTCGAACAGGGGCTGGCGCTCTTCACCGAGAGTATCCAGGCCAACAGCCGCATGGCGGGCAGCCTCGAGCACGCCGCCACCGTGGTGGCCAGGCTCAAGTCCCAGTCCGAGCAGATCGGCAAGGTGATAGAGGTGATCCAGGGCATCTCGGAGCAGACCAACCTGCTGGCCCTGAACGCCGCCATCGAAGCGGCCCGCGCCGGGGAGAGCGGACGCGGCTTCGCCGTGGTGGCCGACGAGGTGCGCCAGCTGGCCGCCCGCACCCAGGACTCGACCAAGGAGATCCAGGCCATCATCGAACAGCTGCAGAGTCAGTCCCTCTCCGCCAACAGCGGCGTGCAGGAGACCCTGGAGATCCTCGGTCACAACCAGCGCCTCTCCGCCGAGGTGCAGGATCTGCTGGGGGGCATCACGGAGGCGGTCAACCAGATCAACGGGGCCAACGCCCAGGTAGCGACCGCGGCGGAGGAGCAGTCCTGCGTCACCGCCGACATCAGCCGCAACCTCGGCAACATCCACGAGATAGTGAACCAGAATGCGGCCGGCATCAGCCAGAGTGCCGCCGCCAGTCACGAACTGTCACAGCTCGCCGAGCAGCAGCGCAAGCAGCTCGCCCAGTTCCAGCTCTGATCCCGCCACTCGGCACACCGGGGCCCGCCACGGGCCCCGTGAGCGTCACCCTCCCATAGTTCGCTGTTTAAAACGGGTTTTTGCCATCAAGGTGTCATTGGGGGCTGGGCTGTGTCCGCAAATATGGGTATGGTAGAGGCACGTCATTCCCCCTCACCTAGAGACCATCATGAGCCTGAAGTTCAAGAAACCCGCTTTTGTCACGCTCGGCCTCATCGCCCTGCTCTCCGCGATCTGGCTCGATTTCTATCTGCCGGAACACACCATCGCCACCATCACAGGGGTGGAGGTAAAACGCACCGACAAGGATGGCCCCATCAGCCAGAAAAACCCGGCTGACGGCCCCACAGTGGACGTCTATTACATCTATACCGAGCGCCCCGGCGAGAAGATCCGGGTGTTCCGCAACGAGGACACGCTCTGGGGCTGGCCCTTCTACTTCAAGTTCAACGCCGCCGACGTCCAGGCCAAGGCCAAGTCCATGGAGTTCGAGAAGCGCCTGGCCATGATCACCTCCTACGGCTGGCGCGTGAACATGTTCTCCCTCTTCCCCAACGTCACCAAGATAGAGAGCGCCGAGCCCGATGCCTCCACCTGGAGCTTCTTCCGCTGGTTCTGGTTTGGCGTCTGGGCCCTGGTGATGGGCAAGGCCGCCATCGCTACCTGGCGCTACTTCGATCGTCTCGAGGACGAGATATGAGCGAGCCGAGCAAGACGCGCACCAGCTTCTATCGCCGGCTCTACGTGGCTCACCTCATCAGCCAGGGCACGGACACCGTGCCCGCCATCATGGCGGCCACCGGCATGCCTCGCCGCACCGCCCAGGACACCCTGAGCGCCCTGGCGGAACTCGACATCTGCTGTGGCTTCGAGCAGACCGAGGGGGCTCGCCACCTGCAGGGGCACTATCGCATCAGCGACTGGGGGCCCATCAATCCGGCCTGGATCAACGCGCAGTTGCCCGTCATCAAGGAGACCCTGGGTTATCCCTGAATCCCCCGTCCGCATCCCATGACGAAGGGGCCAGCCTTGCGGCTGGCCCCTCTCTTGTCTGACCGGTTATCCCTTCTGCAAATGCCGGACGCTCATTCCCCTTCGTCAAAGGACTCTTCCGACGGCGGTTCCGCCGACTCCGCCCGGGTGCAGTCGATGATGGAACGCTTGGGGTTGTTGGGGTCGCGCAGCAGCAAGGGAGCCTCCCCCTCGTCGTGCAGCGCCTCGTCGGCAAACTCGCTGCCATAGGCGTTGTGGGTCAGCCGGCGCGCGTTGGCGATGGGGGTATCCACGAAGAGGGCGTGCACCTCGAAGGTGGAGGCAGGCACTAGGAAGCCGACGATGGGCAGGCCGTGCAGCTCTTCATGGACCTTGTACCAGGCAAAACCATCGCTCACCTTGTCCGGGGTGTACTTCGCGAGCTGCGGATGCACCGGTGCCCCGCTCTCGCTGTCGAGATGGAGGTCGTCCAGCTCGCAGGTCGCCAGCCCCTGCCACATGGTCTCGAACGGGCTGGCGCAGCCCGCCAGTTGCATACATGTCAGCAGTGCCAACGTCCCTTTCCACATTCCCAGCCCCTTATTCGATGTCCAAGATGTCAGCCAAATGATCGCAGTCGCTGCACCAGCAGGTCGATGAACCCGGCCCTGTCCAGCCCCAGCAACACCAGCGCATTGGCGGGCTTGCCGGTGAGACCGTAGCGATCCACCACCGTCATGCCGCTAGTATGTGCCCCCTGCGTCTCGATATCGACCCGGCACTCCACCCCGTGGAACAGCGCGGGGGCCAGCAGCCAGGCGATGGTGCAGGGATCGTGCAGCGGGGCACCGGCAAATCCCCACTTGGGATCCCGGTGGTAGATCATGAAGAAGTCCAGCAGTTCCGCCACGCACCGGGCCACCGGATTGGCGATGGCGCGCACCCGTTCGATGTCTTCGTCCATCACCTGGGCCTCGTGGGTCACGTCCAGCCCGCACATGGTGATGGGGACTCCCGACTTGAACACCATATCGGCCGCCTCGGGATCCACATAAATATTGAATTCCGCCGCCGGGGTCCAGTTCCCCGCCCCCGCCGCGCCCCCCATCAACACGATGCGAGCGATCCTGGGCTTGAGCTCGGGGTGGGCCGCCAGCAACAGGGCGATGTTGGTGAGCGGACCGGTCGGCACCAGGGTGACCGGCTCCGGGCTCTCACGAAGGCACTTGGCCATCAACTCGAGGCCCGTCATGACCTGGGGCGCAAAGGCGGGATCCGGTAGTGCGGGGCCGTCTAGTCCCGACTCCCCGTGTACGTTGTCGGCGATGATGAGCTCCCGGGCCAGGGGCTTGGGGGCCCCCGCCGCCACCGGGATGTCGTGGCGCCCCAGCAGGGTCAGGATGCGCAGGGCGTTGTGGAGGGTCTTGTCCGGTGTCTGGTTGCCCGCACTGGTGGTGACCGCCAGCACCTGCAATTCGGGGCTCGCCAGCGCCAGGATGAGGGCGATGGCATCATCGTGGCCGGGATCGCAATCGAGAATAACGGGCAGCGCCATGGACGGACTCCTTGCAACATGACAGGGAGCCATACCTTAGCAAGCGGCGGCCCCATTAACTCGGGAGGGAGTCACAAAACGGACTCACCCTGTCAGATCAATCACTTGACCTCTTCCACTGACCTCATGCATCCCGATTCGCCGCGTCTCCACCGTTCGGGTATGATCCCTTCCCCCTTTTCCAGCCAGCGTGCCCTATGTCCGTCATCGTCGACACCTTTGTTGCCCCGCCCTGCGACGCAGCCATCGAGATCCTCTTTGCAGACGAACACCTGCTGCTCATCAACAAGCCGAGCGGCCTGCTGAGCCTCTCGGGCAAGAACCCGCAGAACCTCGACTCGGTGCACCATCGGCTGGTGCAGGCATACCCCGGTTGCACCCTGGTGCACCGCCTCGACTTTGGCACCTCGGGGATCATGGTGGTGGCCAGGAACAAGGGCATCAATGCCCTTCTCTGCCACCAGTTCAGCCAGCGCACCGTGAGCAAGGCTTACGAGGCCCTGCTGTGCGGCCATCTGGCGGCAGACGAGGGGGTGATCGATGCCCCCATCGCCAAGGATCCGGCCCTCTTCCCCCTGATGAGCATCTGCGCCGTCAGCGGCAAGCCGGCCCGCTCCCGCTTCCAGGTGCTGGAGCGCCTGGTGCGCCGGGAGGCGCAGGGCGACATCCCACTGACCCGGGTCAGGCTGGTCCCCGAGACGGGCCGCACCCACCAGCTGCGCATCCACAGCCAGTGGCTGGGGCACCCCATCCTCGGCTGCGATCTCTATGGCGGCCTGCGGTTGCCCGGCACCGAGCGGACGCCGCGGTTGATGCTGCACGCGAGCGCCCTGGACCTTGTCCATCCGGTGAGCGGGGAGCCCATGAGGGTGCGGTGCGATACGCCCTTCTAGGGGCGGTGGGGATTCGACGGGGGGAGATCGCAGAGAAGGAGAGACGGCGGAGAATGGCGAATACGGCGGATAAAGATAGGGGCCGCGCTTTCGCAACGGCCCCCACCCCCCACGCGGTGTGGTGCTATCAGATCAGCTTGCGGGCGGCGCCCAGCACGATCTTGATGGCATCAGATTCGGTTTTCGCCATGGTTTCGGCGTTCGGGATTTCCTGCTGGGTACGGTTCACGATGACACCGGCCACCATGCCGGCACGCAGGCCCTGGCTGGAGCACATGGTCAGCAGGGTGGCGGACTCCATCTCGTAGTTCAGCACGCCCATGGCTTGCCACTCTTTCATGGAACCCTGGAAGCGTTGTACCACGCGACCGGATACGGTGTCGTAACGCTCCTGACCCGGGTAGAAGGTGTCGGAGGAAGCGGTCACGCCCACGTGCAGCTTGGAGCCCAGCTCCTTGGCGGTCTCGACCAGTGCGGTGGTGCACTCGAAGTCGGCCACGGCCGGGAATTCCATCGGTGCAAAGTGCAGGCTGGCGCCGTCGAGGCGCACGGAGCCGGTGGTGACGATGACGTCACCCACGTTCAGGTGCGGCTGGATGGCGCCTGTGGTGCCGATGCGCAGGAAGGTGCGGATCCCCAGCTGGGCCAGCTCTTCCACGGCGATGGAGGTGGACGGGCCACCGATGCCGGTGGAGCAGACGATGACGGCCTTGCCGTCCATTTCGCCGCGCCAGGTGGTGAACTCGCGGTGGCTGGCCAGCAACACAGGATTGTCCATCAGCTCGGCGATGCGCTTCACACGCTCGGGATCACCGGGAACGATCGCCAGGGTGGCGCCTTGCAGATCCGCTTTCTTCAAACCCAAGTGAAATACGTCAGACATAGTGGACTCCTGGTTGCGCCCCGCCGCCTCGCAGCCGAGTGCAGTGAAGGTGATTCTTTATGGTACTTTCAAGCCTGTTCCCCCTTGTTCGGGGAGGGGCCAACTATGGTCGAAACCCTTTTCCAATTCCTTGATGCGCTTCACACTTCTGCGCATCAAAGATGACAAAAACGGCGCGAAACGTTTTCTAACGTGATGAATTTATTGAAAAACGTTTTTATGCCTCCCCGTAATCCGCCCCCCTTGTCAAGCCTCTCTCTGCCCCGCATAACCAGAGCGCGATCGAGTCCACAAAGTTGCAAACAAGATACTATTGAACCCTGTTCATCCCCTTCGACGCTGCTATGTTGGCGCCCGTATACCACTTAATGGCTAAGCAAACGGAGTCCATCATGGCAACATTCAAGTTCTACATTCCCGCTATCAACCTGATGGGGGCGGGCTGCCTGCAAGAAGCGGCGGCCGATATCCAGGGCCATGGGCATCGCAAGGCGCTGATCGTCACCGATCGCGTGCTCAACCAGATTGGGGTGGTCGCCAGGCTCGGCACCCTGCTGGCGGAACACGGCATCGACAGCGTGGTGTTTGACGAGACCAAGCCGAACCCCACTGTGGCCAACGTGGAAGCGGGCCTTGCGATGATCCAGGCCCATGGCTGCGACTGCGTCATCTCCTTGGGTGGCGGCTCTCCCCACGACTGCGCCAAGGGGATTGCCCTGGTGGCCGCCAACGGCGGCGGCATCAAGGACTACGAAGGGGTGGATCGCTCCGCCAAGCCGCAGCTGCCGCTCATCGCCATCAACACCACCGCCGGCACCGCCTCCGAGATGACCCGCTTCTGCATCATCACCGACGAGGCTCGTCACGTGAAGATGGCCATCATCGACAAACACGTCACCCCCCTGATGTCGGTCAACGACCCCGAGCTGATGCTGGCCAAGCCCGCCGGCCTCACCGCCGCCACCGGCATGGATGCCCTGACCCACGCCATCGAGGCCTATGTCTCCACCGCCGCCACCCCGGTGACCGATGCCAGCGCCGTCATGGCGATCCAGCTGATTGCCAGACACCTGCGCACCGCCGTCGACCAGGGGGATGATCTGCACGCTCGCGAACAGATGGCCTACGCCCAGTTCCTGGCCGGCATGGCGTTCAACAACGCGAGTCTGGGCTACGTGCACGCCATGGCCCACCAGCTCGGCGGCTTCTACGACCTGCCCCACGGGGTCTGCAACGCGGTGCTGCTGCCCCACGTTCAGGCCTACAACGCCCGGGTGTGCGCGGGTCGCCTCAAGGACGTGGCCGGTTTCATGGGCGTGGACGTGAGCACCATGAGCGACGAGCAGGGCGCCGCCGCTGCCATCGAGGCCATCAAGGCACTGGCCCGCGACGTCAAGATCCCGGCCGGCCTGGAGCAGCTCGGGGTCAGGGCCGACGACTTCGACGTGCTGGCGGACAACGCCCTCAAGGACGCCTGCGGGTTCACCAACCCCAAGCAGGCGAGCCACGCCGAGATTGTCGCCATCTTCCGCGCCGCCATGTGACGGACACCAGATTGCCAGGGCCGCCTTGCGGCCCTTTTTATTGGCTGATGGATCAATGGCTTTTTACTTCCGCACGGGGAGTGGGTATGATTTGGCGAGCTAAAAAGACTGTATGGATGATCTGAACCCGATATGCGGATGAAACACCTGATTGCCGCGGCCCTGACCGCCCTCACCCTGTCCGGTTGCAGCCTGGTCTATCGCATCGATATTCCCCAGGGCAACTACGTGGAACAAAAGCAGGTCGACAAGCTGCGCCAGGGCATGACCCGCGAGCAGGTCGAGTTCGTCCTGGGCTCCCCCATGCTGCGCGACGGCTTCGACCCCAACACCTGGTACTATCTCTACGAGTTCCAGCCCGGTCGTGGCGACAAGGAGCGCAAGGAGCTGACCCTGAACTTCGTGGGTGACAGGCTGGCCACCGCCACGGGAGACTTCCCCCTCCCCGCTGCCTTCACGACCCCACTCTGATTTCCATGACAAAACCGGCCCAGGCCGGTTTTGTTTTATCCGGGGACAAGCTAGCCAGGGCGCCGCTGCCGGGCCATGCTCGAGACACATCGCCCGTATCGTTCCAAGGAGGTCGTCATGAGCCAGATCCTGATCGCGGGGGCGACCGGCCTCATTGGCCGGGCCCTGCTCCGCGAACTGGGCCCCGAACACCGGCTCACCCTGCTCTGCCGCACGCCCGGTGACCCCGCCCCCCATCGCACCTGGTTGCCGGTCCCGTTCGACGCGCTGAACGAGGTGCTGCTGCCCCATCCCGTCGACCTCGCCTTCTGCTGCCTCGGCACCACCCGCAGGGAGGCTGGCTCCGCCGAGGCCTTTCGCCGGGTCGACCTCGACTATGTACTGGCCTTCGCCGCCCTCGCCCGCCGCCACGGCTGCCGGCGCCTGCTGGTCATCTCCAGCCTGGGGGCCAATCCCCGCTCCTTCGCCCTCTATCCCCGCACCAAGGGGGAGATGGAGCAGGCCCTGCTGGCACAGGAGTGGCAGCGGCTCGTCATCCTGCGCCCCGCCATGCTGCTGGGCGATCGCCAGCCACCGCGCTTGTCGGAGCAAATCACCCAGGCCATCTACCCGCTGATAAGGCCGTTGCTGCGCGGACGCCTGCGGCGCTGGCAAGCCATAGAGGCCAGCCAGGTGGCCCACGCCATGGCGCTGCTGGCGCAGCAGGAGCGCGGCATCGAGACGGTAGAGAACGAGCGCCTGCTCGCGCTGTAAATGCCCAGCCTCGGCGACGTCATGACCAGGGGGGATCAACAAGGGGCGCCGCAGCGCCCCTTGTCATTGCATCCTTCGTCAGGCCAATTCGCCGTCGTCCCGCTTGCGGTGGACGTCGGGTCGCCCGCCGGTGACCACATCGGCCCGCCCCTCTTCCTTGGCCTTCTCCGCCCGCTTCTTGCGCATCTCCTTGGGATCGGCGATGAGGGGGCGGTAGATCTCGATGCGATCCCCGTCCTGCACCGGCTCGCTTCCCTTGACCGGGCGGCTGTAGACGCCGAACTTGTTGACCGCCAGATCGATCTCCGGGTGCTTCTGCACTATGCCGGACGCCTCGATGGCAGCCAGCACGCTGGTGCCCGGGGCGACGCGCAGGCTGAGCACAGTTTGCCGCTCGGGCAAGGCATAGGCCACTTCGATATTGAGCAGGTCAGACACCGTACACCACCTTGGCGCGATTGGAGAAGGCGAGCACCATGGAGCCCACCAGTTCACGGAAGATCTGGCCAAATGCCAGCTCGATGAGCTTGGAGGTAAATTCGAAGTCCAGATCGAACTCCACCTTGCAGGCGTCCTCGTCCAGGGGCGTGAAGGTCCACCACCCCGCCAGCTTGCTGAAGGGGCCCTCGACCAGCTCCATCTTGATGGTGCGGTTGACGTCCAGCTGATTGCGCGTGGTGAAGGTCTTGGCGATGCCCGCCTTGGCCACGTCGACCGAGGCCATCATGTAGTCCTCCCCCGACTCGTGCACGCGGCTGCCGACACAGCCGGGCAGAAACTCGGGATAGGCGTGAACATCATTGACCAGCCGGAACATCTGTTCCGCGCTGAACATCACCAGGGCACTGCGAGTAATACGGGGCATGGGTTTTCCTCATCAATCGGGCCGATTTTATCACCATGAACGCACTTTTGGAGGTAAAACCTCGGTCAAACTGTTCAGAAAGCGGCCACTCGAGCCGCTGCGCGTTTTACAGCCGTCCCCGCCTACGTATAATACGAGCCTCCCAGTCATTGCCGGAAATCGCCCGTCATGAGCAAAAAGAACAGTAAAAACAAAGCCGGGTCCAACACCATTGCACTCAACAGAACCGCGCGCCACGAGTACTTCATCGAAGAGAAGATCGAGGCCGGCCTGTCCCTGCAAGGGTGGGAGGTCAAATCCCTGCGGGCGGGCAAGGCCAACATCAGCGAGGCCTACGTCATCTTCCGCGATGGCGAAGCCTACCTGTTCGGGTCCAGCTTCCTGCCGCTGCAGGCAGCCTCCAGCCACGTGGTGTGTGACCCAACCCGCACCCGCAAACTGCTGCTGAGCCGTCGCGAACTCGACAAGCTCGAGAGCCTGATCGC
>ENA-OWLM01000086-OWLM01000086.1-metagenome-genome-assembly--contig:-NODE-86-length-33341-cov-5.720153_pt1 | contig 33341 bp, 47 predicted proteins | sample MGYA00245349_ERZ651102 | MGnify/ENA primary metagenome ERZ651102 (study PRJEB26857, sample SAMEA4031759) | metagenome | biome: human; feature: oral; material: saliva | place: Philippines | collected 2014 | study... | reverse complement strand
TTCCCCCACGGAGGAACCCCCCCTTCCCCCACGGAGGACTATAGAATACAGTAATAGAAACAGTAATAGAAACAGTAATAGAAATACTCTACTTGTCCGAGTGCGGACAAGCGAGGTGAGTAAAACCTCCGCAGAGGCTGCCGAAATAGTCGAAAAAATGCACGAAATGATAAATAAACGACTACCAAACAGGGCGAACAAAAAGCGAACACAAGCACAGCTCCAGAAAGACATCGAAACAATCGAGAAAATCCACAGGCTGGACGGGTACAGCTACGCAGAAATTAACACAGTAATGAAATGGTCGCAGGAGGACGACTTCTGGTCGCAAAATATTCTCTCAACCGCAAAGCTCCGTAAACAGTTTGACAAGCTGGTTCTTCGAATGAGAGCCGAGCAGAAAAAGAAGCGGGACAATATCGCTTTCATTTAAGGGCTAAAAATCTCTGAAAATCTCCACAAAAACCCTTGCAATTATTGAAACGGTACAATATAATGAAAGTATAACAAAACGTAAGACGAAAGGTAAAACAATGCAAGAATGCAAACACGAACACGCTTATCTCGAAGCCCCTTGTTGTGGACAAGGCGAGAGCGGCTACGTCGAGTGCGCCTGCGGCGGAACATACGCGATTGTATGCTCAGACTGCGGCGAAGAAGTCGACGAGGAAACCAAGAAGCGAGTTATAGAAGAACTGGAGAGCCAAGATGATTACAGCGAATAGAACAGCCAGCCTAGCAGACAAACTGCTACAAATGGCACTACACGACGAACTAGTGAACGGCGATTATAACGGCGACTTGCTCGCCCTCGCCAACGAGCTGGCGGAGGAGGTAATCCTGCCAATCGACAACAGTGGCGAGTTTATCGCCCTGCACGCCCCGCGAATGCAGAAGCGACACCTGGTCGAAATCCTGGCAGGCAAAACCACCCGCGGAATTATCGCGCCCGTCCAAATGGAAATCCAGGACGGCGACGAAGTGCTAGAAATCCACTACGAACCGCTCGCGAGCCGAATTAACAACCAAATATTCACCGCTTGCCGAAAAATGACAGGCGACGGCTTGGTAAGGTCAAGCACAGACCCTGAAAAATTCTTAGAGCGAGCGATTGAGCGCTTCACGCGCACAAAGACTAGCAAAAATTGAGCGGTTACAATATAATAATAATTACAACGTAAACAAGGAGAAACGAAGTGGAAAAAATCAACGACATCATAGCAGAAATCAAAGACGAACTCGAGAAAATGGAGGTAGACGTAGACAGCAAAGACGCACGCGCAAGCCTACGCTACGTGAGAGAGGCGCTCATAGAAGAGTCGCGAAAATCAGCCGACAAGCGCGTAGTAGGCAAGAACGGAGCGCGAACGCTCGCGGGTATGATTGCGAAATGGCTAAACCTGAGCCTACCTCTCGACGGCGTCAACGTCGTCATATCGGGCGCGAATATGACAATGGTTACCTATCAGGGCTACAAGAACAAAGTGCTAAAATTGCACCCGAACGCAACCTTTGACGTCCAAGTAGTGCGCGAAGACGACGACTTCACAGTCGAAAAACAGAGTGGCAAAGTCGTCTATTCTCACAAAATCAAACCTTTCAGCAATTCAAAAATCGTCGGTGCGTACTGCGTGATTAAGACAGGCGACTCTGAACACTACGAGGGTCTGTCCGCCGAAGACTTCGAAAAAATGAAGAAGAGTAGTCGCAACAACTATCTCTGGGAAAAGTGGGACACGGAGTTCTGGCTAAAATCCGTCATAAAGCGAGCCTGCAAGCGCTACTTCTTCGAGGAAGTGAAAGACATCGACACAATCGACAACTCAGACTACGGACTGACAGAGGAACCGCAAGAGGACGCCCTTGAGCGATTAAAGAAAGCCGAAACGATAGCCGAATTAAAAGCTGCCTACGCGAGCCTAGCGCCAGCGGAGCAAGCCTACGCCGCAACAGTCGCACGCGAAAGACTGCGAAAAATTAAGGAAGAAACTGCGGTAAAAGTCGAGGGCTAAAATGGACACGACAACACACGAGCAGGGAACCGAGGATTGGTACAAAGACCGCCTCGGAATACCGACAGCCAGCCGCTACGGCGATATCTTGGCCAAGCGCGGAGGGCTTGCAAGATACGCAAGCACCTCCCGCAAGAACTACCTCGCCGAATTATTAACCGAGCGGCTGACAGGTCAACCATACAGCCGCTACGGCAAGACTGCCTATATGGAGTGGGGTACGCAAATGGAGCCAGCCGCAAGGCTCAGGTATGAGCTAGAAACTGGTAACACTGTAGAAGAGCGCGGCTTAAAGAAGCACCTCTTCCTAGACACAGGAGCGAGCGCCGACGGAATAGTCGAGGTCGACAACTGGCGCGGCGAGGGCAAAGGCGGTATAGAAATAAAGAACCGCACACCAGCGCACCACCTCGAAGCGCTGACGACAGGCAAAGTGCCGTCAATATACATACCGCAAATCCAAGGCAATATGATGTGCGACAAGGAACGCCTGTGGTGGGACTGGGTGAGCTACGCGCCAGACTTTTCAGAGAATGCACAGATAGTAATAGTGCGCGTTTATCGCGACGAGGACTACATCAAGAACCTCGAAATCGAGGTGGCGCTATTCATCGACGAATTGAAAGCCGCTGAGAAAAAAGTCCGCGAATATAAAGTAAAAGTATTGTAGCGTTACATAATTTTTGATATAATTAAGACACAATAAACTAAAAGAAAGGGTACGTATGAACGAAACCAACCAGGAACTACGCCAAGCCGCGTATAAACAAATAGAAGCAATCTCACCGCTTAAAATCAAATCAAACGAGCTGCTCGAGCGAGCCAAGAACGTCAAGGTCGAAACAGCCGCAGACGTAAAGACTGCCAAGGAAGTTATAAAAGACATCACAGCGCACAAGAAGTCAACCGAAGAATTACGTAAGAACTTTACACGACAATTAGACGACGTAAAAAAGCAATTCATCAGCGCGGAGCGCGACATCTTGGCGCCAGCCGAAGAAGCTCGCGGAATTGTAGCTAACGAAATCCTAGCCTTTGAGCGCGCTGAAGAAGAGAAGAAGAAGCGCGAAGCAGAGCGCGTCTGGGTAAGCCTCCTAGAAATCAAGAACGCGGTAGCAATCGACGACGCAAAAACACTCGAAGACGTAGACAAGAGCGAGAAAGTCGCGGAGGAGCGCATAGCCGCACTAAACGACGACGCGAAGCACCCGCTCGCAATTGCCTTCATCGGTAAACTTCGCCAGGAAATCGCCGAGCGAAAAATCGAGCTAGCTAAAAATCCAGAAACAGAAAAGGAAGAAGCTGAGCAACAGCTCGAAATCGACAAGGCAAAAGCCCTCGCGGAAAAAATGGAAGCCGAAGCCAAGGCGGCGGCTCGCGCAATCGAGAAAGAAGCGCCAAAGACAGGCAGTCGCGAGAAAATCACGGTCGAAATCGTGAACGCGAACGAAGTGCCTCGAGAGCTTTGTGTACCAAGCGAGAGCCTCATTAAGGACTACGTGAAGAAAAGCGGCGCAGATATGGTGCCTGGCTGTATTATTAAAAGAGAGCGCGTCATTTAAGAAAGGAGCTTATAAAAAAATGGCAGACATTAACAACGTAACGCTGGTAGGAAGGCTGGTGCGCGACGCAGAAGCGCGCACCACAAAGTCGGGTAAAAACATAGCCGCCTTTACGCTAGCCGTGAGCGGAATTGAAAAAGAGTACGTCGACTTTATCGACTGCTTGGCGTGGGGAAAAACCGCGGAAGTGGTAACGAAATACACGAGCAAAGGCAAGCGCGTCGGAATTGTCGGAAAATTGCACATAAACAAGTACGAAACCAAGGACGGCGAAAAACGCTCGCGAGCTGAGGTTATTGTAAACAACATACAATTACTCTCAAGCGCCGAAGCGCAAAAGAAAGAAGACGCAGAAGAAGCTAAACCAAGCGACGAGGTGAACCTCGACGACGTAAAACTCGACGAGCCAGTCGACCTATCAGAGATACCATTTTAAGAGGAGGGTGAGAGAATGAGGCAGAAAATTATAGACATAATAGCAAGGCTCTTTGTGAGCGTGGTAGTCTTCGCAATCGGCGGGCTAATAATAATGCCGCTGTTTATTTTTACAAACAGCCACAACTTCGTCGTGAAGGTGATAGCTACGACATTTTCAGTACTGGCTATCTTAGTAATTGCGCTGATGATTATTACAATCTGGGTGCCGCGAGATGAAGACCTTGACGACTAGAAACTATCCGCTCGAAGCCGAAGAACACAAAGCCTTTGTAAATTATCTTGAAGTTTTACGATTGCCACACTTCCACGTGCCGAACGAGCAGAGCCAGCGAGCCTATCGAATGGTCAACCGAAAGCTGGGAGTATCGAGCGGAGTGCCTGACCTTTTCGTTATAATTAAATCAGAGCGAAACGGCAGAAGTAAGCTTATCGCTATCGAGATGAAGCGACAACGAGGCGCGCGCCCGACAGTATCGCCAAAGCAGAAGCTCTGGCTGGAAGAATTGAAGCGCGCAGGAATTGACGGTTATGTAGCCTACGGCGCAACCGAAGCTATAGAAATCGTAAGAGATGAGCTCGACAAGCTCAGGAAGGAAGACGACAACAGTGAAGTATTTTAAGCTAATGCAGGACACTCCAGAGTGTAAAGCTGGTGCAATGTTTTACCAGACAGCAAACGGCGACGCTTTGGTATCAGTCGACAACGAAGCGTACGTGATTAAGATTGACAAAATTAACGACTTTGCGAAGTTCTTTGTAAAAGTCGACACAAAACTGGCGCGGTATTTTAAGCCAGCAATCGGCGCAAAGTACTACTATTTAACCGCAGAAGGCGAAGTGCGCGACGCAGAAAACCGCGGAGAAATCGCGGACGCGGCGCGAATATCACTCGGCAACAGCTTCGAGCAATACCCAGACGCGCTCGCCTACAAATCGGCGCTAATTGCACGAGCAGAGCTAGCCGCGCACCCAGCGAACCAGTACCAGCCGAACTGGAAGAACGCCTACAAAGAAATCAAAGCGAAAGAAGGCTCGTACGAAGCGACGAAGCTCGTCGAGAACACGGTAGCCTACATTATCGCGCAAGACAAGCGCACAGGCGAGCTTGTAGTTGTGCCTATGAGCGGAGCCGTGAATTATAACCCAATCGCGTACTACGCAACCGAGGACGACGCAAAGAAGGCGCTCTCACAGCAATCAAAGAACTATAAAGCCTATATGGAGGTTCAATAAATGACGAAGGCTAAAGAAATCACTCTGCCAATCGCAGAGTACAAGAAATTAAAGAAAGACGCGGAAAAATGGCGCGCCTTTCACGAAAAAGTAGCCGCAAACGCGAAAAAACGCTGGCAGAAGCGCACGCCAGAGGAGCGAGCGGCAGAAATGGAAGAACTTCGAAAGCATAGGAAGTATAACCGCCGTGAAGTATAGAAATCTTTCCGAATTGCACAAACTCGAGGACAATCCGCGAACAATCGACAAGGACAGCTTCGACTCACTCTGTCAATCGATTAAAGACAATCCTGACTACTTTGAAGCGCGCCCGCTTATCCTGAGCAACAGGACGGGCAAGCTGGTTATCCTCGGCGGTAATCAGCGCTACGAAGCCGCGAAAAAGCTCGGGCTGGAAAAAGTGCCAACGCACCTTATCGAAGGACTGACAGAGGAGCGCGAGGAAGAAATCACAATCCGCGACAACGTCAATAACGGCGATTGGGACTGGGACAAGCTCGCGAACAGGTACGACTATGAGAAGCTCGACGAATGGGGTGTAGAGGTACCGACGGCGGTCGCGTCCGCAGACTCGGACGAGGTGAACCCGCAAGGCAAGCTGGCTCGTACATTTATCGCCCCCCCCCTTCAGCGTCCTTGACGCACGGCAGGGCTACTGGCGCGACAGAAAGAAGCAGTGGCTCACGCTGGGAATTAAATCAGAACTCGGACGTAAAGGCGGTCTAGTCTTCGCGAACCTGTCGGGTTGTATACCTGATTATTATATGAAGAAAACCGAACTCGAAAAAAAGCTCGGCAAAAAGCTATCGAATGAAGAGTACGAGCGCGATTATCTCGATACTGAAAAGTATCAGAATGTCGGTACATCAATTTTTGACCCAGTCCTGGCTGAGATTGCTTATACGTGGTTTAACGTCGACGGCGGAACGATTCTCGACCCCTTCGCGGGCGGAAGCGTGAGAGGAATAGTAGCGAGCCGTCTAGGCTATCGATACCTAGGACACGAACTGCGAGAAGACCAGGTAGAGGCAAACATAGCTCAAGCTATAGAAATCTGCGCAGGCTATCCAACGCCTGAGTACGTCATAGGCGACAGCGCGAAGACAATCGAAAAATCAGACGAAGAGGTAGACCTCATCTTCACTTGTCCGCCATACGCAGACCTCGAAAAATACAGCGACGACCCCGCCGACATCAGCAATATGGACTATGACGACTTCTTAAAGGTCTACCGCGATATTATCAAGAAGTCGGTAAACAGATTAAAAGAGAACCGCTTTGCAGCTATTGTTGTAGGCGATGTGAGGGACTCTAACGGTATTTATCACGACTTTGTCGGAGATACGGTCGACGCGTTTAAGGACGCAGGAATGCAGTACTACAACGAAATCATACTGGTAACCACAGCGGGCAGTTTGCCAATCCGCGCAGGCTCGACCTTCCAGAAGACGCGCAAGACGGGTAAGGCTCATCAGAACCTACTGACGTTTTACAAGGGCGATATAGAGCGCATAGCCGAAACCTTTGCCGCGACGCGAGAAGTCGAAGACCAGTATGTAAAGCTCCTCTCTTTTTACAAGGGCGACCCGAAACGCGTCCAGCAATACTTCGAGCCAATCGACGTCGACCAAAATGTAGACAACTTTGACGCCGAAGAATAAGGCTGTTATACTAAAATCGTGTTCTTACAGGCACAGGCAGAGGCGCAAATGCTGGTTGGTGCGCCTCGCTCCACTTCGACAGACACTCCGTAACAGGGGTGTCTTTCTTTTTCTTAAAAAAAGTCAAAAAATCTTTACAAAAACCCTTGCTATTTTTGAGAGGGTACAATATACTAAGAACATAGCAAACGTAAGAACAAAGGAGCAAGCAATGAAAAAGCTTACAGCCAAAGACATCAACAACATTAAAATCTTTGCAGAGCAAGGCTACGCTATCCAAGCCAGCGAATGGACAAGCGGAAGCGGTCGCTACACCCGCCGCAAAGCAACTCCAGTATTTACCGACGAATACGACCGCGAAGACTTCAAGCACGCGCTTGAAACAGGCAACAACAAGCCACAGTGGGACACACCAGAACGCACAGCCTACGACTTCTTCGTAAAGAACCCACGCGCTCGCAAGGTCTTAGTTATGGACTTTAACCAAATCCTAGAAGCCTTAAAGGGCGCAGAGATTAAATAATGACAGAAGCCGAGAAGAACCTCGAAGCCGTCGCCGACATCAAGCGGCGGCTCGGGTGCGGCGAATTGACGCTAGACGAAGCCAAAGCCGAATTAAAGCCAATCGTCGACCGAATAAACGCGAAGAACCGCGAAATTGCCAGAAAATACAACGCCAGAGCGCGCCTGGTGAGCGTTTCATCGATACTGAGGTAAGTTATCCACAGCTCCAAAAAATCATAAAAAATCTCCGAGAAAATGCTTGCAATTTTTGAGAGGGTACAATACAATAAAGATATAACAAACGTAAGAAGAAAGGACAAAGCAATGGTTTACGAGATAAAGGTTACACAGACAGTGAGCGGCACTATCTACGTCGAAGGCGACAACTACGAAGACGCAGAAAAGAACGCTAGGCAATTTATCAAGAAAGACCCAAAGCACGTAGCGTCTATCATTTTTGACGAAACCTGGATAACCGAAGTCGGCTCTCAGGAAGCGTCAGACGAGGCTTCTGGCGAAACTAAGACAAACTAGCACTTTTACACAAAACAGCCCACAGAGCGCGCCAGAACGACGCAGAGGGCGACAACACAGCGCGGTGGTGCCAGCGAAAGTGGCACTGGAACGGCAGACTTGGGGTCGCACACTTCCATAAACCTTTCAAAAACAGCCCGACCAGCGCAACAGCCACCGTTGCCCCTAAGAAAAATAACGGAGAGGAGTAAATATATATAAAATTATCAGCGAAGGTAACTCGCGACTACGGAGCGAAAGAAACGCGCTCAAGACAATTCATACGTAGACAACTGATAAACAAGAACGGAGCGACCTGCGCGCTCTGTGGTAAGCTAATCGAAACAATGAAGGACTGTACAATTGACCACATCGTGCCAATCAGCAAGGGTGGCTTAACGACAATCGAGAACTGCCAGCTGGCGCATAAAAAATGTAACTCACATAAAGGAAATCGAGGAGAATTATATGCTAGACCCAATAGCGGCTCTTAACATTATAGTAGAAATACTTGAGGCTTCTGAAGGTCATCGAATAGAAATCACGCTCGACGATGGTGATTATGAAATTAAGCTTAACAAATTGGAGGACGAGTAAAGAAGTGAAATATAAACTATTAAAAGACCTGCCCTACGCAAAGGCGGGGACGATATTTAACGAGGACGTCAAGAGTGACGGGACGAGGGTACTCGAGCAATACAGATACACAATTCCTACTATCGACATCGACAACTTCGACGAATGGTTTGAGCAAACCAAAGAAGAACCGACAGCCAGCGCTCGCCGCACGCCAAAAATAGGTGAGCCGTACTTTTATATTGACGAATACGGAAACGTGGAGCGGGAAATCTGGGACAACGACGGCGTGGACAATGAGATTCTCGCTATGGGTGTTGTATATCTCACGCCAGAAGAAGCCACAGAAGCCCGCGACCGAAGACTGGCAAAGGTCAGACTGGAGCAGACCTCGAACTTTAAGCCAGACCCTAATAATGGTGAGCTCGGCTGGATTGTTGGGTATAGCTGTCGCGCTAAGAAATTGGCTGTTGAACGTTTTGTCTATAGCTATTATGGCGAAACTATACACTACAAGACCGCAGAAGACGCTAAAAAATCAATTAAAGAACACGAAGCCGACTGGCTAAAATATCTCGGAATTAAGGAGAACTAAACTATGGCAGGAAATCGAGAGGGGGGCTTAAAAGCCGCACAAAAAAACAAAGCAAGTAACCCGAACTTTTACAGGGACTTAGGGCGCATAGGCGGAGCCGCACGCGTACCGAAAGGCTTCGCATTAAATCGCGAACTAGCGCGCCGAGCAGGCTCAAAGGGTGGCTCCATAAGCCGACGCCCAAAGCCTCAGAAAGCTGAAGCCGAAGACGAGGAAGTTTGATATAATACAGCTAAAGCACATTAACAGTCTATCTTAGCCGCGGAGCTAGAAGCACCAGCACAAACATTATTAACGATTAACTCAATTGATGATATACACACCGTTGGCGCTTCGACGCGGAGGCTCGTCGTACCTTTGTTCTTACGTAAAAGTTTTCTACCCGTTTATCATAAACATACATCTTGCGAGCCTCCACCTAGCCCTGCGGCTAAGCTTTACAGAGGTAAACAATGAAAAGACAGACGCGACAATTAAGACCACGCGCAAAGCAGGTCGCGGAAATCCAGGGGCTGGGCGAGGGTTTTATTCACGCCCTGAAGCGAATTGCGAACTTCGCGAAAGCTGGTCAGGTAAAAAACACACGCGGAGCAATCAAAGACGCGAGTCGCTGGTCAATCGACTACGCAAGCGAACTAGCACTATACGAATTAGAGCTTCTCGAGTATTGCTTTGAAAACGGCGCAGAGCCTGAGGAGCTAAAAGAATATATAGCAATGAGGCGAAGCGTCCACCGCGAAGCCAAGACGATACGGTACTGGAATGAAAACAACAGCAGGCGCGAACAGATACGACGCGACAAGAAGAAAGAAGCTCAACAATAGAGTAACCTCGACTAAAATCGAGAGGGCTATCGTCGAGGCGAAGCGCGAGTGCGAGGAGCTAAACACTATGCAGGACTACGCCCTCTTTTTGATTGACCACAGCGCGTACTGGCGCAGAGTGGGCTATCACGAAATCACGCGGCAATTAAAAGACTACTACTCGAAACAGGGGTAGTAGTTTTATTTTTATAAAAGTTATCCACAGGCTGAAAAAAGTCAAAAAATCTTCACAAAAACCTTTGCATTTTTTGTTGGGGTACAATATAATTAAAACATAGCAAACGTAAGAACAAAGGAGAAAACGCTATGACTAAAAACTTTCAACCTTTCACAATGAGCCTCATCGAGGACATCGAAGCAGGAAACGCAAAAATTGACGGAGGAGGCGCCGCTATCAGGAACCGCCAGACGGGCGAAATCAGCTGGGCTTACACGGAATACTTCACAAACACAAGGAACTGGAACAAGCTACTAGCCTTTTACGACATCGACGCCGACACAATCGTCTACTAAAACAAACAAAAACAAGGGGGCGACCACCACCGCCCCCACCCAGGAGATAAAAAAATGGCAAAACTATACAACACAGCACTAGCAACATTAACAGCATACGCGATAGCACCCGAAGCAATCGCAACAGCGGTGCTTATCATAGCGCTAACAATAAATGCTATCATTTATATAAATAAAACCCAGCAGAGCGCGCTAGCAGAGCCAGCACGCCGAGCATTAAGACGACAGAGAGGACTCTAAAGATGATTGAAAAAGTCAATCCCGACCACCCCGACAAATTAGCCGACCGAATAGCAGGCGCCCTCGTGGACTACGCCTATGAGGAGCAGGAGGCTCCACGCGTAGCCTTCGAGGTACTACTCGGACACGGAGAGGTAAACATCATAGGTGAAAGCTCGGTCTATGTACCCAAACGCGTAGCCAAGCAAATCATAACGCGAATATTAAAGCACAAGGACTACAGCCTGAATATGAACATAGTCGAGCAGGACGTACACCTTGCAGAAAACCAAGCAGGAGAACAGCCACGCGCAGGTGATAACGGTATCTTTGCAGGCGAGCCAGCAGACAGAGAACAGTCGCTTCTTACAAAAATCGCCCGAGGTATTCATCAAAAATACAACTCAGACGGTAAGTACATCTTAGACACAAAGGCAGAGCGCCTCATCATCTGCCAAAGCGACGCAGAAGAGAACGCACTGAGGGTAGACCTTTATAAAATCCTGGACGAAATCAAAGCCGAAGAATTAAAGGACTACGATATTGTTATAAACCCACTCGGATTATGGTCGGGCGGCGAAAACGTCGACGCAGGCGCAACCAACCGCAAACTCGGCTCAGATATGGGACGAGCCGTAACGGGCGGAGGGCTTCACGGTAAAGACCTAAGCAAGGCAGACGTAGCCGTAAACATTTACGCGCACATCTTAGCCGTCGGCGGCAACAAGCGCAAAGAACTATCCTGCGCAATCGGCGACAACGAAATAGACGGAGTGCCTTATAAGGACATCGTGCTAATCGCGAAGGACTACATCAACGAAATCGGAGGCTTCGAACGCCTCGCAGAATGGGGGCTATCATAATGTAAAGGAGGAAGCGAGGAATAACAACCAGACACTAAACTAAAGCAAAGGAGTAAACCAAATGAACCCAGAACGAAGAAACGCACGCGACGGAGCCAACTACGTAAGAATACAGCAAGGACACAGCGTCCTACTGCATATATTGCTAGCATTATGCACCGCTTGCTTTTCGCTAATTTACACAATCTACTGCGCGGTATCGCCGAACCACTACTTTCACCTATAGGAGGCAAGAGAGAATGTTTAACAATAAGCACAAGACTGTAGACTACAACTACGACACGACCATAGACGAAATCGACGAGCGACAACAAGCACTGAACTACATCGCCGAGCTATCAGAAGCAGACAAGACCGCCTTCTTCGAAGCCGCGGAACTCATCTGGCGAGGATACGAACGACTTCGACAAATGGAAAAGCACACCACCACGCAACCAATCGAGCAACCAACTAAAGAAGAGGAGAACCTAAACTATGAAATCTGAGAAGGAACTAAAAGAAATGTCTATACAAATCCGCGTCCACGAACTGAGGGACGAGTCGAGCGAAATAATCGACCGCGCAGTCAGAAAAGCCGAGGCTCTCTTTTTCCTGGCTATCGCCTTAACAATCAGCCTAAGCGCAGTCCTAGCGCAGGCAATAATTAAAGGCTTTGACATATTGAGCGTCATAATCCTCATCTTCGGCTTCATTATCGAAGTGCAAACGATTAAGGAAATTATGAGCTACGAAAGCGCACTAATCGAAGGAGCTAAGCTGGCTATCTTTGTAGGCAAACGCCTAGAAGAGAAAGAGCGCGAGGAGCTTATCGAAGCAGCCGAAGCAGCTAGAGCAGCTAGAGCAAAAGATGCAGAAAAGAAAACCGCACCAAAGACGCGCAAACCACGTGCTAAGAAATCAGAAGCAGAAGCAAGCGAAAAACCAAGCAAGAAAGCAAGCACTAAATAAAGAACGAATAAAACAGGCACCTGAAAAAAACAGAAGGCTCCGAGAAATAACAACATCTCGGGGCTTTTTGATATAATGCAATTATGACAGAGAATACGCAAACAGAGGTAAAAGAACCGACAGCTCCAACCAAGGATTGGAAACCAACGCCAACGAGCAAAGAAGCACAGAACGCGAAACGACGACGCGACGCGGTTATGATTGAGCATAAACTGGCTGGTGATGAGAAGAGTTTTGAGGAGCTTAAGAGGGAAACCGTCACTGTTGACACCTCGCAACAATTGAAACGGGACAAGCACGGACGCTTCATAAAAGGAACAGGTGTACCAGCAGGACTAGCAGTCAATCCACAGAACCGAAGCGCGGGCGGCTGGACTAATAAAAATATGATATCTTACTGGTACAAGTACTTTATGAAAATGACCACCGCACAGGCGCGTCGCTGGCTATCAAAGGTACCAGAGGACGAGAGAACCGTCGCGCAGGAGATAGCCTTTGCCAGAATTACCGACGCACGCAAGGGCGGTAAAATCGGCTTGAACACCACCCAGGAAATAACCGACCGCACCGAAGGCAAGGCTCCTCAGTTTGTGAATACAAGCATAACGACCTCATCAATCGAAAGCCTGAACCTGACTAACGAAGAACTCGCACAGATTGCATTTAACGACGTAGACGAGGACTAAAAACCCGCCTCGCGATATTTTCACGGAGCAAAGAAACAGCCGAGAAATCGCGGAAGACAACCAAAAGTCCGCAAAAATGAACGCCGAGCCAGAAAATCGGCAAGAAATAGCCACAAGTAATATATCATATGGAGCATATCACGCAGGAACAGGCTCGGGAAATACGCCGAGAACTACAAAAGCAAGCGCTCGTAAAGCTAGCGCCATATAACCTATATGCCTACGCGAAGGTAATGCGCCCCTCATTTTATCGAAGCGACAGACCGCACCTGAAGCAAATGTGCGACATATTGCAGTACTTCCTCACCGAAGACCACGGCTATCAATTCTTACTACTCGACGCACCACCACGCCACGGAAAGAGCCTGACAGGGCAGACCGCTGTAGAGTGGGTCTTTGGCAAGAACCACCTGCTCAAAGTTATGACAGGGAGCTACAACGAAACGCTCTCGACAACCTTCGCCGAAAGCGTGAGGAATACGATTGCCAGCCAGAAGGCGGAAGACCAAACGGTTGTATATAGCGATATCTTTCCATATACAACCCTCCAATCAGGAGAGAGCAGTAAAGCGCTCTGGGCGCTCAAGGGAAGCTACGGCAAATCGTACCTGGCGACCAGCCCGAAAGGTACCGCGACGGGCTTTGGCGCGAACCTGCTCGTGCTTGACGACACGATTAAGAGCGCAGAAGAAGCACTGAACGAGCGAACACTACAGCAAATCTGGGACTGGTTTACAAGCACAATGCTACAGCGAATGGAGGGCGACTGGCGCGTCATCGTCATTATGACCCGCTGGGCAACGGGCGACATCGCGGGCAGGATTAAATCCTCATACGGCGAGGACAAAGTGCTGGAGCTGAACCTGAAAGCAATCGACGACAACGGCAATATGCTCTGTCCGAGCATTTTATCGCGGGAAGACTACGACCTGAAGACACAGGAAATGCTTCCAGCAATTGCCGCCGCGAACTATCTCGGCGAGCCAATGGACGTAAAGGGTGTGCTGTATAAGAACCTGAATACTTACGCGATTATGCCGCAGACGGACGACGAACGCGTATGGGCTTATTGCGACACCGCAGACACAGGAAGCGACTATCTCTGTATGATTGTCTATAAAATTATCGACAACGAGGCGTACGTGCTTGACGTCGTCTTTACAGATGAGAATATGGACACGACCGAAACAGAGGTCGCGGATTGTCTTTATCGCAACAACGTAACGAACGCCACCTTCGAAAGCAACAACGGCGGACGGCTTTATAGTAAGAACATCGAGCGCAGACTAACCGAGGTTTACGCAAGCAACAAGACCGTCATCGAGGCAGTGCCACAAAACAAGAACAAGGAGGCGCGTATTCTTTCATCAAGCGCCTGGGTACAGAAACACGTTTATATGCCTGAATCGTGGAGTAGCCGCTGGCGAGCTTTCCACACCAACGTTGTCAGCTACCAGAGCAAAGGCAAGAACGTACACGACGACGCGCCAGACGTCCTCGCAAGCATTTACGAGCATATCACCGCGCAATCACCGCCAGTACTGTATAATAAAAGCATACTGACGAACGGCGACAGATTGAGCCGTCGCCGCGGATTATTCTAAGAAAGGAAACACCGCCCAAAATGAGTAAAGCCTTCAAGCCATTTACACAAGCACCAGACACAGACCTGCACAGCGTCGACGTAGTCAAAGACGCGATAGCCTACAACACGAAATTAAAAGCGCGCCTGGACAAATTAGAAAACTACTACTTCGGCGACCACGACATCAACAGCCGTCAAACACAATCAGGCGTGAACAACAAAGTAGTCGTGAACCACGCGAGCTACATCACCGACGTCAATGTCGGCTATTTTCTGGGAAGCCCCGTGGACTATGAAACCAAAGAGGGCGTGAATATCGAGCCAATTATGGACGAATACGACCGCCAAGTCATCGCAGACCTCGACAGCGAAATAGCCCGCGACGTATCAATTTACGGCTACGCCTACGAGTACATCTACACAGACGAGAACAGCGCTATATTCAGCGCGCACTATGACCCGCGCAACGTCGTGCTAGTGCGCGACAATACGGTCAAGCAGTCAAAAATCGGCGCGATTATTTACATACCGCAGACGGACGACAACGGAACCATTAAGAGCTATACGGTTTATATCGCAGACAAGGAATACGTAGCCGAATACACAACCGAAGCCGAGCCTAAGAAATTAACAGAGGTAAAACCAAAGCACGCGCACGCAATGGGCGACGTGCCAGTGATTGAATATAGGAATAACCCAGCGCGAACGGGCGACTTCGAGGGCGTTATCGGATTGATTGACGTATACAACGTATTGCAGAGCGACCGAATTAACGACAAGGCGCAACTGGTCGACGCAATCCTCGCGCTCTATGGCGTATCATTAACCAATCAGCAGGTGGAAGACCTGAGAAATAACCGTGTCATCTCATCGATACCGAAGGACGCAAAAATTGAATACATCGTCAAGCAATTAAACGAGTCAGACGCCGAAACGCTTCGCACATCGATTGAGAAAGACATCCACAAAATAAGCAAGACGCCGAATATGTCAGACGAGAACTTTGCGGGCAATTCATCAGGAGTAGCCTTGAAGTACAAGCTCCTCGCAATGGAGCAGAACATCAAGACCAAGGAGCGCTACTTTGAGCGCGGACTAATGGAGCGTATGGCAATCTACGCAAGCTTCCTGAAGGTCAAGAACAACACCGAGCCAATCACCGCCCGCGACGTTGACGCCAAGTTTACGCGAAGCCTGCCAGCAAACGACCTGGAAGTAAGCCAGATGATAAACAACCTGACCGACCACGTCGACGACGAAACGCTCATAAGCCAGCTGTCCTTCGTCCGCGACGCCAGCGAAGTCATCGAGCGATTGAAAGCCGAGAAGGAAGACGAGCAAGCAAGCAACGCCGACGACATCAGCGACATAGACGAAATCGAGCCGGTGAAGCCAGCAGAGCCAAAGCCAGAAGTAGCCGAGGAGTAGGCGCGTGAAGTCCGCGAAATACTGGCAACAGCGCACCGAAAGACGCGGCGCAGACATAAGCCGACACATCGACAGGCAGTCGGTAAACGTTGCAAAAATCTACTCAGACGCGGCGAAGATTGTCCAGCGCGACATCGAGCGAACCTATCAGAAATACAGCGACAAGACGGGAATAGATGTCGGACAGCTTAAGGAGTTGCTCAGCCGAGGCGAAACCGACCGCTTCTGGAAAACCGCCGAGGGCAAGCTAAGCCGCCAATACATCAAGGAAAACTACAAGGCACGCATAACGCGCCTCGAGGAGTTTAAGCACAACATCTACGCGGAGGCTATGACAATCACGAAGCCACGCATAGAACTCTCCACGAAAGCGCACGCCGAAACAATCAAGCGAAGCTACCTGAGAACCGCCTACGACATCGAGCAGACGACAGGTAGAGCGCAACAATTTACGCAGATAAACACAAGGCGATTAAACCGAATGCTCGCCGAGCAATGGAACGGCGCAAACTACAGCCAGAACATCTGGAACAACACAAACAGGCTAGCGCAGGACTTGAGCCAGCGCACCGCCGCAGGGCTTCTGGCGGGCAAATCGCCGCAATACCTCGCCCGAGAAGTACGCCAGCGCTTCGACGTAGGCGCATACGAGGCAATGAGGCTCATACGCACCGAAACAACCTACTTCGAGAACGAAGCGGAAGCCAGGCTATACGAGGAGCTAGGAATAACCGAGTATGTCTTTATGGCAACGCTGGACACGCGCACCAGCGAAATATGTGGCTCACTGGATGATAAGCGCTTCAAGCTATCAGAGCGCGAGGTAGGCGTAAACTGTCCACCAATGCACCCGAATTGTCGCTCGAAGATTAGAGCATACCTAGGCGACGACGCAGAGCCAAGCCTAAGACGCTCACGATTAGAAGACCGCGAAGACGCAGACACAGCACCGAGCGAAGTGCAGAAGTATAGAAGCTTTAACGATTGGCAGAGCGGACGAGGTGAGGAAACAATAAGCGCGAAACCAACAGCGCCACCAATTGCCTACGCAATGAATGACGTCATAGGAACGCAGGGCGAGCCAATGGAGCCAGAGGACGCTGTCAAGGCAAATCCACGCTACGACGAGGGTGGAGGCTACAAGAACAACTGCCAGAGGTGCGTCCCCGCATACGAATTAAGACGCCGCGGTTATGACGTGGAAGCACTGCCAAACACGCCGAAATTAAGGCGCGAGTTTAGTGGAACCATACGCGAAATGGAGTGGCTCTGGAAGAAGGAAGTCGACTTTTTGGGGTGGAAGAAAATAGACGGCAGGCTATACAAGTCAGAGTATCCTGAAATGGTCAGCCACACGAAAGAATTGCCAGTAGGCGCAAGGCTTCAGGTATTCTTCTACGCCCGCAACGGACGCTCAGGACACACGCTAGTAGCCGAGCGCGTGAAATCCACGGCAGGCAATCCAGACGGACTGCGTTTTATCGACCCACAGAACGGCGAGAGCTTCGACACGCCGCCATATAAAAATAAAATGGAGCGGTGGGGCTTTATGCGCATAGACAACGCGAAAATAGACACGGAAATGCTTCCGTACGTCGTGAGAAAATCAAGCAAAACACAACCGCAACCGAAGAAAGGAGCAAAAAGATGAGCATAACAGCAAGCAGAGCCGAGTTACTAGTGGGCAAGGGCTACGAGAATGTAGGTGAGATTAAGGGCTACCTAGTTTACGCACCGAAAGACGAGGAAACGAAGCTAAAACGCCCTCATTATCTGGTGGTAGACAAGAACACAGGACGCCTGAGGAATATTTACTTCGAGCAATTCTCAGACGACGAGGAAATAAACGCGCCGTTTCTGAAAATCGACGCAGAAATAAAAGCATATGAGAGTTTATTCTAAAATATGTTACAATTTAAGCAAGCAGGACTAAAGCCGAGCTTGTTCGACGGAACTGAAACGGCAACCTTTAAACAGCTGACGAGCTAAAAACGGAAAAGGAGATTAAGGTGAAAAACGACAACGTCGAAAACAACGAAGCACAAGCAGTAGACAACGCCACGCAGGAGGAGAAGCAGACAGACAACCACCTGTTCACGCAAGAAGACGTAAACAAAACGGTAGAGAGTCGCTTAGCCAGAGAGCGAAAGAAGTACGACAAGGAACTCGACCGACGCATAGCCGAGTACGACCGCCAAGCAAAGCTTAGCGAAGAGGAGCGCGAAGCCGAGCGACGAGCGCAATCGGAACGCGAGCTAGCAGAGAAAGAGCGACAAATCACGCTGAGAGAGAACCTCTTTAACGCGAAGAACGTGCTGATTGAAAAAGGCATATCCCACGAATTAGCAGAGTTAGTAGTAGACGCAGACGTTGAAAAGCAGGAGCAGAATATCGCGACACTAGAAAAGCAGTTTGGAAAAGCTGTCGAAGCCGCAGTAGCAGAGCGACTGAAAGGAAGCACCCCGAAAGCTCCACAGGAAAGCGCCTCGAGCGCTCAAAAATACGGTGAAGTAACCGTCATCTAAACAATTAGGAGATTATAAAATGGCACAGGACGCTAAAAGCATTTTGAGCAACACAGACAAAGACAAGCTGGCTGTGAGCTACGGCTATGTTATCGAGTCAATCCAGAAAGGCTCGCTAGCCGCACGTTTTAAGAATAAAGACCTATCGGGCGACCCAACAACGGGTAGCGTTGAAGCAAACCGCTTTGTAAACTCGAAGGGCGCAAACTACGGCACAGCCCGCACAGCAGCTAAAGGCGACGCTTTGAACAACAAGGGTAAAGTCTTCGTCCAAATCGACACAGACCGCGAAATTGTCGAAGAAATCGCACAGAAAGATATCAAACTACGCGGTATTCCTGGCATTATCGACAGCCGCAAGAAGAACCACGCACAGACAGTCATCTCAGAAACTGACGCTAAGTTCTTCAGCGTAGCCGAAACAGAAGGCTCAGAAGTAGTCGTAACCGCAGAGCCAACAATCCAAGACAAGGTTGAGGCTCTTATTCAGGCAATCGAAACGACAAAGAACGAGTACGTCGACGGCGTTGACCGCGAGATGATTAAATTGTCTTTGACACCAAAAGCTTACGGTAAACTACGCAACTACCTAGACACTGTAAAAATCGGCATAACCACAGACGCTGAAGAAATCCAAGCCTTCCACGGCGTTGAAGTAGTAAGCAACGTACGCCAGACCAAGGACGCAATCGCTTTCGTAGACGGCGCAATTGCACAGCCACTGATTGTCGCACAATACGACGCAGAGAAGCTACCTTTGTCAAACGACTACGCCGCAGAAATGTTCTACAACTACGGCACCAAGGCAGTAACACCTGACTTGATTAAGTTCGCAACAGTAGCGTAATAAATCAAAGGCAGAGGCGGGGGCAACCCCGCCAAAGCCACAAGGAGAACAAAGTGAGAACTTTCGAAAACGTAACAACAGGCACGCTCGAGCGAGTAACCAACGAGGCTGTCATCGAGATGATGATTAACTCAGAACACTACGTCGAAGTGACCGAAGAGGCGGCACCAGAGCCAAAAAAGGCTAAGGCAGAAGCGCCAAAAGAAGACTAAAGACGAGGCGCTACACGGCGCCTTATTCAGGTATAAGGAGGAACGTGAAACAGGAGCAGAAAGAGCGAATAAAGCTACACATACAAAGCCTACGCTCGAATGAACAACAACGCGACGAAGCGCTCGAGGACTTCGTTATTGAAGAAATCGCAGACCGCGTCAAATTATACCTGAACGCCGACGAAATCGAACCGCGACTCGAGCGGATTGTAGCGCGAATTGTCGTAGCCAGCCTGGCACAAGCAAGCGAACAAAAAGCGAACGGCAATATTGAGCAGGCAGTCCAGAGTATCAGCGACAACGGTCAGTCAATCTCATACAAAGACGGTGTGAAGAACTACTACGCAAGCGCCACAGATAGCGAGCTATTAGGCGGCTTTGCAGAGCTTCTGGCGCCGTACAGGAGGGCGAACGTTGCGGGGGCTAGATAATATGAAAGCGGCAGTGGCGCGGACTTTTTACGACAAGGAAGCCGAGCTATTGAAACGACAGACCGCGAAAGCCTTCGACGGAAGCAACCGCACCACATACGTAACGGTCGGAAAAATCGTCGGCAATATTCAGACATCAGTGAGCCGTCGGCTTATTGAGAACTACGGCTTGGACGAGGACACGGAGCTGACTATCACAATCTCTCCGTTATCGCCCGCAGAGATAGGCGACAGGCTAAAATACGCGGGAAAAGTTTATGTCGTACAATCGATAAAGCCGCGAGATAGCCACGTGCTGATAGCCGCAACGAGCGTAAAGCTATGAGCGCGTCTATATCTTTCCAGAACCTCGGGCAAATCCAGGCTCGCTACAGCAAGCTAGAGAAAGCCAAGGGCGTGGCGCAGGCAGTGAACCGAGCCGCGCTAGAAGTTGAAGGACAAGCACGCGCACTCGCACCAGTCGACACAGGAGCGCTCGCGAATAGTATCACAATGAAGCCAGCGACCGCGAACGGCGGCGAAATCACGGCGGAAGTCTACACAGACAAAGAATACGCGGCGTTTGTTGAATACGGGACAGGTCAGCGCGGAGCGGCAACAGCGCAGAGCCAACCACTGAACGGCTCAATTGCATACGGCGACACCGCAGGACAGGTAGCCCAGCCGTATATGAAGCCAGCACTCGAACAAGTGCGCAAGCGTTACGCCTCAATAATGAGGTCAGAGATTAAGAACTAAGGAGAAGCAAAGTGTCAGTATCGCGAAAGTACATTTATGATATGCTCTGCTCGGTTGACCCAGAAGCGGACGTCATACAAGGAGCAACGGCTCAACTAACGAAACTGCCAGCAATTACCTTCTCATTAGCAGGCAATCAGACGAAGTACACGCTTGACAGCGAATATATCGGCTCAATGACGGTCTATAAAATCGACATCTGGACGAGGGACGCGACTCAAGCTGAGCAGTTACTCCAGCGCACGAGCGACATATTGTGCGCCGAGGGCTGGGCTATGGACAGCGCGAGCGATATGCCGACAGCGCAGGACGACCTCGTGCATATCACATCACGCTTCCACGGCGTAATATGCTAAAATAAAAGCGTAAAGCAAGAAAGGAGTACCACTATGGCAGGTACACGAACAATGGGAACTCGACTCGAAAAAATCAAGGCGAAAGACGAAACCGCAAACCTAGTTATTGGTAAATTGACCTCAATCGGCGAAATCGGCGTAGAGAGTGATGAGCAAGACACAACAACTCTGGACACAGAGGGCGGCTACAAAGAGTTTATCGCAACCACCAAAGACGCAGGCGAGGTAGCAATCGCTGGTAATATCGTAAAAGCCGACGAAAAGGGAACTATTGCTAAATTGCTAGCATTAGCCGAGAACCAAACAATGCAAGAATGGATTGTAACGTATCCGTCGGGCGCAAAGTGGCAATTCAAGGGCTTTATTAAGTCCTTTAAGGACGGCGAAAAGACCGTAGACGGATTAGCAACATTTTCTGCAACAATCCGCGTGAGCGGCAAGCCAACCTTCACTCCAACAGAGCCAGACACTCTTTAAGGAGAACAAAAAGCGAACGGGTGGCGCTATATCCGCCCGACCACAGCAACATAAACGAGGTAAGAAATAATGGCAGAAGCCGAGAAGCTAAATCTAAAGTTTAACGCACGAATAGTCGACAGTATCGAAAGAGCCGTCGGCAATGTTTCTATCGAGCATATCGCCGCAGACGGAAGCGTGCGCGCTTTATCAAAGATATTAGAACACGCACTCTGGGACGAGAACGCCCAGCGATACGGCGTTAGCTCAAAGGTAGCCCTGGACACATTAGACGCACAGTTTGAAGCAGGCCGCGACAAGTACGATATTATGCTAGACGTAACAGAGGCGCTAGTGGAGGCGGGTTTTTTACCGCAGAACACGAACGTCGAAGCGATGAGGCGCAACAAAGCCGAAGTGAACGAGGCTCTGGCGGACATAAACTAGAGCGAAGAGTATCGCAGGCGCTAGGATTATCGACATACGGCGCGCAATGGCGCCACCACGAAATCACAGCGCTCGAAATAGGCTTAGACCTGAATTACTACTGGGAATTAACGCCAAAGCAGTTTCAAAAGCACATAACGGCGTACCACACCAGGAGAAAAGAGAACGAAAAGCGAACAGACCAGCTGAACTACCTCCTCGGCGCTTACGTCGGCTCAGCTGTGAATAACGGAAAGCACTACCCGAAGGAGCCTTTCCTATCGCAAAAGAAGCGGCGCGCAATGACTCCCGAAGAAATGGAAGAGCAAGCAATCCGCAACACAATAAAACTAGGAGGTAACCTACAATGACAGTCGACGAGCTAAAACTGCTTATAACCGCGAATACCGACCAGATGAGAAAAGAAATCGGTCGCGCCCGCGCAGATATTGACGCAATCGCTTCGAACGCGACAAAAGCCTCGTCGACCGTTTCGGGTTCTTTCCGCGGAATGGGCGCAGGAGCCGTCGCAATGGGTGGATTAGTAGCCGCTGGTATATCAAAAGCCATAGGCGCTATCACATCGACCCTAGGCGACGCCGTATCACGCGTTGATACGCTAAACAACTTTCCGCGAGTTATGGGTAACCTTGGAATATCAGCCGAAGACGCCCAAAAATCTATCGACTATATGAGCCAGAAGCTCGTAGGACTGCCGACGACGCTCGACACAGCCGCAAGCGCCGTGCAACGATTGACAGCCGCAAACGGCAACGTCAAAGCCAGCACCGAAATGTTCCTGGCAATGAATAACGCCATAATTGCAGGAGGCGCGCCAGCACAAGTGCAAGCGAGCGCAATCGAGCAACTAAGCCAGGCTTACGCAAAGGGCAAGCCTGATATGATGGAGTGGCGCAATATGATGACCGCAATGCCTGCTCAGTTGAAGCAGGTGGCGCAGTATATGGGCTACGCAAGCTCGAACCAGCTCGGCGAAGCACTGCGAAGCGGAACCGTCAGTATGAACGACTTTATGAAGGCTATGATAGAGCTGAACCAGAAAGGCGCTGACGGAATAAAGCCGTTCTCAGAGCAGGCTCTGGGCGCCGCGGGCGGAATTGAAACAGCTATCACGAATATGAAGACAGCCTTCACCCGAGGGCTAGCCGACATTATGAACGCAATCGGTCAGTCGAACATCGCGGGCTTCTTCCAGATGATAACGAACGCGATTAACGCCGCAATCCCTTACGTCGTAGGCTTTGTGAAGGTTATGGTTATGGCGGTGAGCTGGATAGGCTCACTCTTCGGCGGCGGAGGCAAGAAAGCCGAAGGAATGAAGAAAGCGGTCGACAGCGTCGGCAAATCAGTCGGTGGCGTAGGCGCAGGCGCGGCAGGAGCAGGCAAACAGCTCGGCGGAGCCGCAGGGCAAGCAAAGAAGCTCAAGAAAGAACTGGCAGGCTTGGCGGCGTTTGACGAGATGAACGTCCTGAAGGAGCCAGAAGATAACTCAGGCGGCGGCGACGCAGGCGGCGACGCAGGCGGCGGCGGTATGGATATGAGCGGCTTAGACTTCGACCTTGGTAATATGGACAAAGGCGCAAGCAAAGCCGACGAAATCGCGCAGAAAATCAAGGACAGCTTCCTAAAAGCTTTCGAAGTTATCCAGAACACGAAGAGCTGGCAGGCTTTTGCGAACGGCGTAACGAAAATCTTCGGAGCATTAGCCGACAACGGCAAAAGAATATTCACGAGCATTAGCAACATCGTCGTAGCCGAAGCGGGCGCTTGGTCAACCGTCATCAGCCAGCGCGCTGGAGAAATTGACGAACACTTTGCAAATCTCATAACATCAATATCAAACACAACCGCAACGCTGGCGAACGTATTGCTAGCGCCATTTACTGGCTTTTTCGAGGGGCTAGAAAGCGTGGTAGTGCCGCGAGCCGAAGAAATCGCCAACAATTTTACTACCGCATTTTTGGGCGCTATGGATATCACCGCGAAGATTAGCGAGCTGGCGAACTCCTTTCTAGAGCCATTAGTAGAGCCATTAAGGCAGGGCTTCTCAGATATCGGCTACTTGGCGGGTACAATCCCCGCAGACCTCCTGCAAGGATTAGCTGACGCCACACCGCAAATCGTCGACAACCTGACGGGGCTTATGGAGAATATGAAGAGCGTTTTCACGCAGATAAGCACAATTGTAGGCACAATCTGGACGGACTTCACAGGCACCCTGAAAAGCACCTGGGACACATACGGAAAAGACATATCAAAGGGAATAGGCGAGTTCTTAGGCAATATCACGGGGACATTTAAGAGGCTCTATTCAGACGTCCTGGAGCCAATTATCAAGCCATTTTTGGATGAGTTTCAGAAGGTATGGAAAGACCAGCTACAGCCAGCGCTGAAAGCCGTAACCGACTTTATTGGCAAATTGGTAGCAGGAGCGCTCGAAATCTACAACAAGTTTATAACGCCTATTGTGAACTGGATTATTAGCACATTTAAGCCCGTCTGGGTCGCCCTAGGCACGACAATCGGCGGAATAATAAACACCGCCCTAAGCACAATCGGAGGCTTCGTACGCGGCGTATTCACGGTACTCGGCGGATTGGTTGACTTCATCGCGGGCGTATTCACAGGCAACTGGAAGAAAGCCTTCGAAGGGTTGAAGAGCATTGTAGGCGGCGCGCTTGGAGCGCTTGGCGCAATCGCAAAGGCACCAATTAACGCGTTGATTGATATTATTAACGGCTTTATCAATGGCTTGAACCAAATCAAAATACCAGACTGGGTGCCAGGCGTGGGCGGTAAGAATATGAACATACCGAAAATACCGAAGCTCGCCCGCGGAGGCGTGGTTGACCGCGCAACCCTTGCCGTGGTCGGAGAAGCAGGACGCGAAGCGGTCGTGCCGCTTGAAAACAACACAGGCTGGCTCGATAAAATCGCGAGCCAACTCGCCGAAAAAGGTGGCGCAGGAAGCCAAGCTCAGACTATAATAGTAAAAATTGGCGAAGACGAACTGGTGCGTCGCGTCATCGACGGAATTAACGACCAGAGCTATATAAACAATCAAGGGGTGATATTGGTATAACATTATGGCAGAAGCACTTGTAACAATCGAAGGCGTCGAGATACGAGAATTAAAGAAATACGACGTGCAGGCGAGCAAGCTCTGGAAGGACGCAGGGCGCAATATGAGAGGCAGTATGAGAAGTACCCTGATAGGTATCTTTCCAAAACTAGAGCTGGAGTTTGTGCCTATGGAATACGCCAGAGCGGCGCAAATCGCGGGAATATTGAACCGCCCCTTTTTCAATGTGCGCTACTTCGATATTCACACGAACTCGTACAAATCACAGACATTTTACGCGAATGACCTAAAGCTTGGAGTGCTTGACCGCAGACGCGGACTAGTAACCGACTTCAAAGTGAACCTGATAGCGCAGGAGGCGCAGCGATAGTATGTACGAGCGACACTTAGAAGACTTGCGAGATAGGCAGGAGTTTATAAACGGCTTGGACATCCCCGCCCGAGAAATGGAGCTGTTTCTTCAGACTATGGACGAGGGCGAAGAAATCACAATGACAGACCGCGACCTACTCATAAGCGCGACGCTTGAAAGCGAAGTGCCAGGAATTGGACGCCTCGAAATGCAGAAGCTCACGCTGACACACCTCGAAGGCAAGGAACTACTCGGTCGCAAGTTTACTCTTCAGGTCAGCGCAGGGCAGAGGGACAGCCTCGGACAATTGCCCCCGCCGCTAACGCTCGGCACATTTTACGCGGTGTCCTCGGAGAAAATCAAAGACAAGGACGAGGTCAAAGTAACCGCTTTTAACCAGACGCACGCATTAACCGCGGAGTACAAACCTGAGCTATTTACATACCCGACAACCGCAAACGAGCTACTTCAGCAAATCTGCGGAGTTTTGGACATCTCGCCGACAATAAACCAGGCGAACATCGATATCGACATAGAGCAAGACCTTTATAAAAATATTCACGGTATACAATACCGCGAAATTATCGAGGAGCTGGCGGCGCTCACGGGAAGCATAGCGCGCTTTAACAACCGCGGCGACCTAGAGTTCTGGTGCGCGAACGACCTCGAAGGCGAAACCGACAAACACCACGTAAAAATACCAGACGGCGCCCTGATAAAATTGACAGAGCTAGAAAAATACGGAGCCGTGAATAGCCTAGTCCTGGCAAGAAGCCCGCAGAATGACAACGTAGCCGAAACCGAGCCAGGCGCGAACCCAATTATTGAGGCGACAATCACCAACAACCAAATCATAGACAAGCGACGCGAAGCGGTGAAGTCAAAGCTTTATCCATATTTTAAGGGCTTAACCTACTACCCCTTCGAAGCCGAAACGAGCGGCGTGATAGGCGCACTAGTCGGCGACATCGTCGAAATTAACGGCAAGCGCTCCGTAGTTATGGGGCGCAAATTGACCCTGGACGGCGGGATTAAAGAAAATCTCTGGTGCAAAGACCCAGCACGTACAAAAATAAACTACAACCGCACGAGCAACATCGACAAGCGAATAAAGAACACGGAACTCTACGTAGACAAGCAGGAGCAGGTTATTCGCGGAGTAGTGAGCGACGTACAGACGCTCGGCAACACAGTAAACGACAACCACACAGAAATCACGCAGAAGGTGCGCGAAATCACCAACAAGATACAACGCGCAGGCGGCAACAACCTCTTACGCAACTCTGCCTTCTTTTATAAATCGAAGGAGAAGCCAGACGACACAGCCGCAGAGCCGAACCTATACAAGCCGTGGGAGGAATACACGCTAAGCTCGCCCTCGATTATCGACGTAGCACCGAGCGCGGAGGCGAAAGCCAACGGCGGTATCTCAGGAAATAATCTCTTCTTAAGAGGCAGACGGGTGAGCCAGACCGTAAAAATCCGACGCTCGAAGACCACGGACACAGAAGAAACGCGGGGCTACTACACATTAAGCTGTTTGATTAAGAAGAGCGCGCTAGGAATTGCGGGTATTCTCGTACGCACCGCGACAGTGCCAACCGAAAACCTCTGCTATACACAAATCGGCGAAGGCGAGAGCGCCTTTTATAAGCGCCTAGAGTGCGAGCCTTTTTATACAACCGCCAGCGACGAGGTCATAGTCGAAATCTGGGCGAACGGCGACGCGGAGGCGACATTTACGGACATAATGCTTACGTACGGCAGAAGCTCGGCAAACTGGGAGCAGGCGAGCGGCGAGGCAATGAGTACCTCTGTAACAATGAACGAGTACGGCTTGATAGTGAAGTCGGACATTTACGACGGAGCCTACACAGCAATGACGCCGCTCGAGTTTTCAGGATACGCCGAGTCGGGCGGAACCCAACAGCGCGTTTTCACAGTGAACGGCGAGCGCACAATCGTGACGAAGTTTTCAGCGAAAGACGAAATAGCGCTGAACCCTATAAAACAAATCTCAATTAAAACTGGAAGTATTAAAGGCGTCGCGTTTATCGACAGCGGAGAGGAGGATTAAACCGTGGCAACATCGGGACGAATTGAAACTGGCAGGTATAACGGCACCTGCTTCTATTTTCAATGGCAACTAGGCGGGCAGGACGTCGGCACGAACCGCTCAGTTATTCACTGGCAGGTCGGTATAAACATCACGAACAACGCCCGCTGGTACAGCAACGCGGTGCGCTTGAACATCACGACCGTGAACGGAAGCGGCAACATCGCAAGCGGCGTCTGGTCGAACATCAGCGGCAACGGCGACCACCAACTAGGCGGTGGAATAATGGACATCTACCACAACAGCGACGGAGGTAAAGCCTTCAGCGCTGGAATGTCAGGCTCACTTTACGGAAGCGGAGCGCTTGAAACGAGCGGCGGCTGGGAATTGCCAGCAATCCCGCGAGCCAGCTCGCCAACATTTACAAAGGGCTTGTATATTGTGGGCGAACCAATCGTGGTGAATATGAACAAGAAACACTGGAGCTTTCACCACAACGTCAGTATTCAGATACCCGACGGCGCAGAAATCAAGCGCCAGGACGGCTTCGTCGGCGACCAGTACATCTGGACACCGAGCCAGCAAGAAATCGACACCATTTACGAGCGAATGAAGAACACGCGTCAGACGAGCCTAGGCGTGGACACCTGGACGTTTAACGGCGGCTCAATGATTGGCTCGGGCTTTCAGAATGTAACAATCGCCGTGAACGACAATGAAGCCGCCCCTCTCTTTTCAAAGATTGACGCCCGCGACACAAACGCAACGAGCAAAGCCGTAACAGGCAACGACCGCGTCTTTATTCAAGGAATATCGACCGTAGTCGCAACAATTGCCGACGCCGACAAAATGAAAACGCGCCTAAAAGCGACACCGAAGAGCTACACAATCAAGCTCGTCGACAAGACCGCGACAATAGCGCACGACGAGAAGCTGAACGGCAAGCCATACGAAGCCGAACTCGGAACGATTAGCCAGAAAGGAAGCCAGCGCCTTGTTATTCAGGCGACAGACAGCCGCGGATTAACCGCGGAAGCCTTCGAGGACTTGAACTTCATCGAATACGACACGCCGAAAATCACAGCGACCGCCGAGCGAAAAAATAACTTTGAAAACGAAACGAAGCTCAGCGTCAGCGGAACCTTTGCGCGCATAACCGTAGACGGAACCGACAAGAACCGAATAGAACCAGACAGCCTGCGCTATCGCTGGAAGCAGGACGACGGCGGCTGGAACGCGTGGATAAAGCGCGACTTCACGCAGGGCGAGGGAGCCTTCACAATGACGCCCGCCTTTTTATCAATGGCGAACTCCTCGAAGTTTATTATAGAAATTGAAGTGCGCGACAAATTGAGTACTTCAAAGACTCAAATCTCTCTCGACAGAGGCGTGCCTATTATGATGATATCGAGCAGTAACCGCAACGTCGGTATCGGCAAAATGCCAGCCGAGGGTAGAGCGCTGGATGTCAAGGGTAAAATCTATATGAACGAGAAGCCGCTAGAAACGCCAACACGCGTGCGCTCTTTCCGAGCCTTAGGATTGGCAGAGATAGAGTCAGAAGTCGCGAGCGAATTGCCCGCAGGGTACACGAGAAAATACGTAGACATAACACAGAACCAGCAACTGCCGAGCGCGCACTTTGTCTACGGCGCTATAAACTGGGGACGAGCGCAAACTATGGGTGCGCATATGACCGCGCCACGCTCAGGCTATTATGAAATAGCCGTAGCAGAAATTACGCTAAATAATGGCGGTCGACTAGGCGGCGACCGAATGGTGGTAATAGCGCTAGACCTGCCGCAGGGCGAATATAACCTAGAGAGAGTCTTTTACAACGCGATAGCAATCGTTTCTCAGCACGCAGGCTATTTGCCAGTTATGGCAAGTAGGCGCGTTTTCATCAAGAAGGGGCAAAACATCTCAGTCTTTGCTGGGTCTATGGCGTCGGAGGAGGGCTTTTATAAAATCCAGCTGGTCGAATGGGAAGGCGACTTGTCCGAGGACATTTAAGGGTGCTAAAATAAAACTATGGAAGCAAGCGTAACGACATATCTGGCAACGCAAGGCGTACTCGGTATAGCCGTCATCGCTTTATCTACCGCGGTTTTCAAGCTCTGGAAGAAAAACGAAGAGCTGAACCAAAAACTCGTCGAAATCGCAGGAGCGAACGGACACGAGATGATAGCGTTTTACAAGCAAGACGCCGCGAACGAAGCCGAGAAGTCAAAGGCAATTACTCAGATGTCGCACTCAATCGACCTATTAACTGAGAAGATTAACCGAGGGGGTAATTAAAATGGACACAGCCGCAGTCATACGAGCGGAATTATACAGCGTGGACATCGAAGCCGCCCGCGAAGAAGCGCGAAAAGCGCGACAAAATACACAGCAAGCCTACGTGAACCTGGCGAAGAATAGCCAGAAGCTAGAGCAGCGAATACGTGAAAATCATTTTCACATCACGCTAAAAAAGGCGGTCAGCGCGCCGAAAAAACAGCCGAAGAAACCATAGAAGATGTTTATAACTATAACCGCAATTGCGCGTATATTGATAGCGACAGCACTTGTCGCTATTATATTGCGACAGATAGAACTTTACCGACTGAAAGCACCGAAAGAAGTGCGACACTTGAAAGTATTGTTACTCATTTTATCGATATCGTTATTAACGAGTAACGCAATCTTGCTTATTCAGTGGATTATCGGAGCCTATACACATATCGAAATCGCGCCAGAGCCAAAAGGCTACGACGGTCTACTTTACTCTATCGTCGACATATTAGATGATATAATTACGGTAATAATACTAAGGCTCATTTATAAGGAGGGCGAAAAATGACAGAAATGACAGAGCTACTAGTGCAATCTTTGCAAGCGTTTGCTTTGTATGGATTAGCGACGATATCGTACACAATCCTGTCGGCTTGGTCGAATATAAACGTTTGGAAAATCAGCGAGGGCTTCGACAAGAAGCTGTGGCTAAACGGGCTAGCAAAATACGCGCTCCTTGGCGCAAGCACGATAGTAATTATCCTAGTAGCAAAGGCGCTCCTCATCTTTGCGCCGAACTGGGGAATTGAATTGCAGAGCGCGAACCAAATCAGCTCGCAGATTATCTTCGGCGTATTGGCGGCAGGAATTGCAGGTATGGTATTGAAGAATATTCAGAAATTAGCCGAAATCTACGGCGTGAGCCAGAAGAACCTCGACAAAATCACAACCAGCGCCCTCGAGAAAGAAGACGCAGAAGCACCGCTAGTTGTTGATGTTGCAGACCTTCCAGGCGGCAAGAAAGCCAAAGACGCAGACGTTGAAAAGGCGGTAGAAAAATCAGGCGCAAAGGCGCTCCTGGACAGCGGACGCGGAGCCAGCGTGCCGACAGACAGCTGGCAGAGTTTCCGCAACGCGGTTATAAATCAAGCCTTTGACGTTGACGGCGCATACGGCGCGCAATGCTGGGACGGAGGCGCGCTCTTCTGGCTAAACGCAGTCGGGCGCACATTATCCACGGGCGGAACAGGCGCGGCACGCGGAGCCTGGGAAGCTGCTCGTGGTTACAATGCAGGGAGCGAGTTTGAACTTATCACAGACAGGAACGCAATCCAGCCAGGCGACTGGCTCTTCTTCGGCGGCACACAATGGGGACACGTCGGAATGGCAGTGTCAGGCAATCTCGGCGGTTATGTACGGCTATTAGGACAGAACCAGACAGGCAACGGCAACGGCGCTCCATTTACTGAAATCAATATGAACCTAGGAAGCTTCCTCGGCGCAATGAGGCTGAAGCGCTGGCACATCGCACCAGCACCAGCTCCAGCACCGCAACCGCAACTATCACCCGACGAGGTAGCCGCGCAGGTTATCCGCGGCGACTGGGGCAACGGCGACGACCGACGCGCCAGGTTAGCAGGAGCAGGTTATAACCCCGACGACATCCAGAACCGCGTAAACGCCAAGCTAGCACCAGCAACGCCAGCACCAGAGCCAGAAGCGCCGCGCTTCAATGTAGGCGATATTGTCCAGCCGAAAGTGGCGGTGGATTATAACGGAACGCCGCTCACGCAATACGATAACAACTACGTAATTACCGAATTGATAGGCGACCGAGCCGTGCTATCAGCGCGAGGGCAAGTTTGGGCGGCTTTGAATACAAACAACCTGAGAAAGGCTTAGAACAATGACGGGTGCGGAAATCCAGCGAGAACTAAACGCGGCAATCAAGAACAGTAAAGGTATCAGAGAGTACGACTATCTCTATACAAGGCTACTCCACAGAACGAACGTCTGGCTATTCAAGAACAAGCTCCACCGCGATTATTCAGTGATTAACGACAACGGTCGCGTCTTTATCGTAAACAGGCGCACGCAGGAGCGAATAAACGAAATCTGCCCCGACGTTTTAAGAGGCGGAAAGCGCGGCGAATATGTAGTGTATAATGTACTTATACTCAGCGCAGAGGGCGGACGACCGCAAGCGCTTAGAGAAAGGAAGCAGTATGTACCAAATCGAAGTCGAACCGAACGCCGAAGGTAAGCTCATCATAGAGCTATACGGCGACAAGTACGAAATCGTCGTAAAAGAGCCGAAACCGAAGGCGAAAAAAGAAGAAAAACCCGCCGAGAAATAGAACAAAAGGCGAACAAGAAAGAGGGCAAAATAGCCCTCTTTTCTGTTGCAAAAATTACATAGCCACTGGCGGAAAATCCGCGCTTGTCATATAGTAAGAGTACATTAAAAATTAACCAGCAAAGGGGTCTAAAATGGAGCGAAGAAACGCCAAAGAAACACTCGTCTTAGTATCAAAGACGGGGGACTTTTTATTAACCAAAGACGAAGCCAGAGAGGTCGCTGTAAAGATATCAGAGGGCTATAGAAATATCGCCCTTCAGGGGTCAATCCTCGCGACGCACTCGATAGACGGAATACTGCCCTACGACAGATACAGAGATAGCGCCAGGATTAAGAACCGCGGCTTCATCTGTCTACACGAGAACTTCCACAGAGCGAACGAACAGTGCGCCTGCTCGCGACTTCAAGCAATCGACAAGAATAAGCAAATCGAAGCGAAAGCAAAGCCGACGACAGAAGAAGAAGCTCGAGGCACAGCCGCCCGCGAATACATACGCGAAAATCTCAAAAATCCAGACGCGCTGAAAGACGCAGACGCCCGCGAAGCGTTTGTAAAAAAGCGCACCGCCGAAATATTAAAAGAAAACGCGTCAGACGCGCCAGAAGCGCCGTAAAAATTAAAGACGATAAAATTATAGGCTTGAACGCCAAAACGCAAAACAAAGCGGAATGAATAGCAAATAGAAGTATTAAGCAACGAAGGAGTCAAAGAAATGCTAAAAAACATACCATTTTACGCCAGTCTACTAAATCGAGAACTCGCCAACGGAAAAATCACCAAACACAGCCACGTGCTGGTTTACGGAGCCATAGAAACGCACGCTATGGGCGATTATGGCTGTATTGCAAGCAATAAAACAATCGCCGCAGAAACAGGCTTAGCCTACAAAACCGTTACTAACATCATAAGCGAGCTAAACGCGTCGGGGTGGATTAAGGTAAATATGAACGAAAAGAACCATAGAGTGAACATAGAGCCGAAGCTGACTATAGCCGTCCCAACATTTTCACAGGAAAGTCAAGGGCTAACAGAGGTAAACCCTTCC
>ENA-OWLM01000084-OWLM01000084.1-metagenome-genome-assembly--contig:-NODE-84-length-33426-cov-8.024063_pt1 | contig 33426 bp, 29 predicted proteins | sample MGYA00245349_ERZ651102 | MGnify/ENA primary metagenome ERZ651102 (study PRJEB26857, sample SAMEA4031759) | metagenome | biome: human; feature: oral; material: saliva | place: Philippines | collected 2014 | study... | reverse complement strand
CACTATACAATTGAAAGTCATTCAACCGCTTCTGACTAGGAGAAACACCGAAGAAGTTCTTCGTTTTTTCCTCCTCGCCGCGGCGACTCATACAACTATACAGATGCCGAAATGGGTCTGCAACCCGAAATGGGGTGAAGTAGACCACAAATACGGGGCTGAAAGGGTCTCAAACACCCCTCTAAACACCAAAATACCTAGTCAGAGTGTTTTATGGGTGCTAGAAAATCTTTAAAAAACTTCCAAAAAACCTCAAAAATCTGCGAATTCCCCTCTCGGGAGCCCCAAAACAGGGACGAAAGGTGCCCCAAAGCCCTCGTGAACAAAGGCCCTCGCAAACAAAGACAGGCACAGAACCAGATGGCAGATAGCAGTAGAACGATACAAGAAGAGCCCCTCCTAACGGAGGGGCTCTGTGCATATAGGGAACGTATAGAGGGAACAGAAAAGGAGGGGCACTCCCCCACCGAACATTCAGTACCGAACACTCAGTACTCAACGCTCAGCAGAGAAGAGCCCCTCCCCTTCTATATGTATCGAGAAGACTAGATCAGCTCTGTATTAGATCAGCGCTGTATTAGATCAGCTCTACAGCACCCTGGTTCTTCTTGCCACGGCGAACCATCGCAAAACGACCGTGCAGCAGATCATCCTTAGAAATAGCTGCGTCCTCGCCCTGAACCTTCACGCCGTTCACCGAAGCGCCGCCCTCCTTCAGAATGCGACGAGCCTCAGAGTTCGACTTCGCAAAGCCCAGCTCAGTCAGAACAGAAATCATGTCCAGACGATCCGCAGGTAGCTTAGCCGAAGGAAGCTCAGCAACCACAGACTCCAAGGTAGCCTCATCCAGAGCAGCGAAATCGCCCTTACCGAACAAAGCCTCCGAAGCAGCCACAGCCTGATCGGTAGCCTCAGTACCGTGAACCAGCGAAGTCACCAGGTACGCCAGAGTCTTCTGAGCCTCACGTTTAAACGGCTCCTTCTCAACCTTCTCCGCAAACTCAGCAATCTCAGCACGAGTCAAGAAAGTAAAGACCTTCAGACGATCCACTACATCCGCATCCGCAGTGTTCAGCCAGAACTGGTAGAAAGCGTACGGCGAGCACATCTGCGGGTTCAGCCAAATAGCGTTACCCTCGCTCTTACCGAACTTAGTGCCATCAGAGTTAGTAATCAGCGGAGTACCAATAGCGTGAACGCTCTTACCCTCCACCTTACGAATCAGCTCAGTACCGCTCGTCAGGTTACCCCACTGATCAGAACCACCGGTCTGCAGAGTACAACCGAAACGACGGTTCAGCTCCAAGAAATCCAGGCCCTGCAGAATCTGGTACGAGAACTCGGTGTACGAAATGCCCTCATCAGAGTTCAGGCGCTTCGCAACAATCTCCTTCTTCACCATGGTGCCCACGCGGAAATGCTTACCAACATCGCGCAGCAGCTGCAGAGCAGACATCTGACCGCTCCAGTCCAGGTTATTCACCATACGAGCAGCGTTCTCACCCTCGAAAGAGAGGAAACGCTCAATCTGAGCGCGCAGAGACTTAACCCACTCAGCAACAACCTCAGGAGAGTTCAGCACACGCTCAGAAGTCTGACGCGGATCACCAATCAAACCGGTGAAACCACCCACCAGACCCAGCGGCTTGTGACCAGCCAGCTGCAGACGACGCATCACCAGCAGCTGCACCAGGTGACCCAGGTGCAAAGAAGCCGCAGTCGGATCATAACCCGTATAGAAAGTCAGGCTCTCCTCGCTCAGCGCCTTCTCCAGAGCAGCCTCATCAGTGCTCACGTGCACCAGGCCGCGCCACTTCAGCTCCTGCCAAATATTCTCGAAGGTATCGTCATTATGCTGCGCGTTGAGGATCTCGGCAGACATGCTTCTCCCATTCACAAGGTAACAACGCCCGAAGGCGCTCGAACAAAATATGTAACAAGCCTAGCACCGCACCAGCCCAAACGCTCAGAAAAACCCAAGCGAGCGCCCAAACCGGTGCGGCACCGGCTCAAAGAAATAACAAGAAAGGTACTACAGAGCTACAGACCCGCGGGCATCCGCGAACCCACCATGTGCAGGCGCTGAGTCGGACGAGTCATCGACACGTACAAGTCACCCACAGCACCATCAGCATCATCAATCAGCTGCTGCGGCTCAACAATCACCACAACATCAAACTCAAGGCCCTTCGCCTCCCACGGAGTCAGAACCAGCACCTGATTCTCCAACGCAGTCTGCGCGGTACCCGTACGATCAGCATGAGCACGAGCCACAGCCTGAGCCGTCTGAACATACAGGCTCGGCGGGCACACCACACCAATCAGAGCGCCGCCCGAATGAGCGACTTCCTCGCTGACCACGGACACGGTCTGCTCCACAACAGACTCGGCGGCAACCTCATGCACCTGCGGAGGCCAACGACCCTCACGCACCGCACGAGGCGCAGACACCTCATAGCCAGCAGCCTGAGCAACCGACACCGCCGCCTCAGCAATCTGAGCCGGAGTACGGTAATTAATCGTCAGCTCCTCCAGAGTGAAACGCTCACCCACAAACGGCTCCAACGCCTGCGACCACGAGGAAGCAGCCGCAGCAGAAGAAGCCTGAGCAATATCGCCCACAATCGTGAACGACTTCATCGGGCAACGACGCATCAGCAGACGCCACTGCATGGGCGAGAGCTCCTGAGCCTCATCCACCACAATATGGCCATACGCCCACGTACGATCAGCCGACGCCGCAGCCGCAGCAGTCATACGCTCGCCACGAACCTCATTCATCATCGCAATCTGCTCAGGAGTAATCACGCCATCAGCGCCAATATCCTCCAGCGACTGGTGAACATTCTCCAGAGCCTTCGCCGCATTCTCAAGGTTCGCACGATGCTCCGCCGCAGCACGAGCCGCAGCAGCCGCACCGGTCACCTTCGAAAAATCACCCAAAAGCTCAGCAGCCTCATCCAACAGAGGAACATCAGCCTCCGTGAAAGGGGCATCCGCCGGGCGAGCCAACAGCTCACGCTCAGCCTTCGACAGCTCACGAGTCGCAGACTCCAGATAGTGCGGCTTCGAAAACAGCGAGCGCAACAGAGTCTCAGGCGACAGCGGCATCCACGCCAGATTCAAGGCACGGCGCACATCCATCGAGGCACGCACATCATCCTGCAGATACGGACGCTCCACCACACGACCCGCCGCACGGTTCAGCTGATCATCCAGCTTCGCAGTCAGCTCCTTCAACAGAATCTTCACGAACGTCTCACGAGCCTCATTATGCGGCTTGCCCGTCGAACGAGCACGAGAACGAGCCGAACGAACCATCTCCGGAGTCAGCTCAACATCAGTACCCTCAACATTCAGACGCTGAACCTGAGCCGGCACCTTCTGACGATCCGCCACCGCACGCTTAATAACCTTCACCATGCGCAAATCGCCCTTCAACGCGGCAACCGCGCGGTCCTTCTCAGGCACAGCACGCAGACCCGGGTACAGGGTCGCCAACGAAGCCATCACCACGCCGGTCTCACCCAGCGAAGGAAGCACACGCTCGATATACCACATGAACGAATTCGACGGGCCCACCACCAGCACGCCAGCCTTCGACAGGCGCTCACGGTTCGTGTACAGCAGGTACGCCGCACGATGCAGCGCCACAGCAGTCTTACCGGTACCCGGACCACCCTGCACAACACGCACACCCGGCAGCTCCGAGCGGATAATCGCATCCTGCTCAGCCTGAATCGTCGCCACAATATCGCCCATGCGGCCGGTACGCTTCTTATTCAACGCCGCCAACAGAGCGCCCTCACCGTGGAGGGTGTCCTCATCCTGCAGCATCTCCGAATCGAAGACCTCGTCCTCAATATTGACGACAGTGCGGCCCTCAAGCATCAGGTGACGGCGGCGGCGCACACCCATGGGGTGGAAAGCAGTCGCCTGATAGAACGTACCCGCCTCCGGGGCACGCCAGTCCATCAGCAGACGCTGCTGATTGCTATCCGTAATACCAATACGACCGATATAGCGCACCGCATCAGTGCCCTCACGGTCCATATCCAAACGACCAAAGGTCAGACGAGAATCCACAGCATTCAGCTGCGCCAAACGATCTTCATAGTGAGTAGCAAAAGAGTCACGCTCCGAACGGTTCTGATGACCGCCCACCGCCTGATTCTTACGCACAGCAGCCAGCTTCTCAGCCGTCTCCTCACGGAGCTCATCCAGGCGAGCATACACGCGAGCAACATACTCACGCTCCGCAGCCATCTGCTCAGCAAACAGCTTCTCAGCCGCCGAAGAATCAGCAGACTGCTGGGGTAGAGATTCAGATGACACGTAAGCTCCTTAAACCTATGGTGTCTCAAAGACAGGGTGCGATAGACACCCAAAAATACGGGTCACTATTTTACAGGACAGGCTCCGAAGGGCAGAAATATTACCCCCGTAGAAAACCCGCACCGGCCCGTACAGAAAAGTGCCCCACCGGCTCAACCGGCGGGGCACCCCTCATCACTATCAGCTACACACGCCCAACCGGCGGTAAGCCTCAAACTCTATAAAACTACTTCGACGGCAGCGGGTACTCAGAGACCAAGCTCAGCGTCTCAAGACGGTAACCGTCCAGCGCCTCACGACCGCCCAGGCCCTCCAGCTCCAGAAGAGCACCAACGCCGGCAACCTTCAGGTTCGCGCGCTCCACCAACTTCGCGGCAGCCACCAGGGTACCGCCAGTCGCCAGCAGATCATCCAGCAGAAGAACACGAGTGCCCGGCGCGAAATCATTACAGTGAATCTCAATCGCCGCGCTACCGTACTCCAGCGCATACTCCTCACGGTACGTCTCACGCGGAAGCTTACCCGCCTTACGAACCGTCATAACGCCAGTGCCGGTAGCATACGCGAGCGCAGAAGCCAGCAAGAAACCGCGAGCCTCAACACCAGCAACCACATCAAACTGACCCTCAAAACGAGCAGCCAGCTCATCAATGCACGCCTTGAACACCTCAGCATTAGCGAAGAGAGTGGTCACATCGTAAAAGAGGATACCCTCGTGCGGGTAATTCGGAATCGTAGCGCAAGCAGCCGGAATCAACTGCTCAATAGGGGTTCGCGAAGCCTCAGAAGCGGGAACGCTCATGCTCTCTCTTTCGTGAAGGGGATAGCCCCGGAAAAAACGCCCGGGAACAATAACGCGGTAGAAGCCGCCTACAAAATTCTACCCTCTTCACCCGCTCTTGTCCTCAGATGAGAGATAAGAACCATCTGCCGGGATTAGCCCCGCTGAATCACAACCCGCAAGTCACGCTTAAGAATCTTGCCGGTCGGCCCCAGCGGCATGCTCTCCACCATCACGTAGCGGCGAGGATACTTATACGCCGCCAAACGAGTGCGCGCCAACGCATTCAACTCCGCCTGCAGCACACCCTCATCAGCACCCGGACGCGGCTTGACCACGGCGACAACCTCCTCGCCCACACGCTCATCCGGCACGCCCAACACAGCTACCGACTGCACCTGCTCATGGGTATAGAGAATATCCTCAATCTCACGCGGATACACCGAATAGCCGTTACGCAGAACCATGTCCTTAATACGGTCCACAATAAAAATATTGCCCTGCTCATCAACACGAGCAACATCGCCGGTCGCAAACCACTCGCCGTCAAAAACCTCAGCGGTAGCCGCCGGATTATTCCAGTAGCCAGCCATCACGTTCTCACCGCGCACCCACAGCTGACCGCTCACGCCCGGCGCGCACTCTGAACCTTGCGGGCAACGGACCTGCACCTGCACGCCCGGCAGCACACGACCCACCGAACCGAGCACCATGCCAAACTCCGCCTGATTAAACGAAACCACCGGCGACGTCTCACTCAAACCGTAGCCCTCATACACCGGGCACTCAATCAGCGTTTTCAACGCAGAATGCACCGGCGCAGGCAGCGGCGAACCACCCGAAATACCGAAACGGATGCGACCACGCAGCGAGCGCGCACGCTCAGGCTCAGCCTCCAGCGCCGCCGCTAACGACACATACATGCTCGGGACCGCAGCCAACACCGACACCCCGGCACGCTCCATCAGATTCAGCGCGCCATCAGAGGTAAAACGAGGTAGCAAAGCCACCGTAGCCGACGCCGCAAACGCCGCGTTCATCGACACCGTCTGACCAAACGCATGGAACAGCGGAAGACCACCAAAAATGACGTCCTCAGCGGTGAAACCAAAAACGCTCACGCAGCTACGAGCATTCGAGAGGATATTCGCGTGAGTCAGCGTCGCCCCCTTAGGTTTGCCCGTCGTACCCGAAGTGTAGAGAATAATCGCCGGATCACTCGCCGCCACCGGGACAGGCTCTAGAACAGCAGCTGACAGCGCACTATCGGCAGGTGCATCAAAAGGAGCCACCGGTGAACCCTCTCCCCCGGTGAAAATCTCGCAACGAACCGAACCGTTCTTCACCGGCACCGTCGAGAGTGCCTCCGACGCCAGACGAGTACCCGCAAAAGCAAAAAGCACCTTCGCCCCGCTATCGCGCAGATGATACTCCAGCTCAGCACCCGACAACAGCGGATTCAACGGAACACAAATCGCACCCGCAGCCACAATGCCGTAATACAACGCCGGCATCAACGCTACATTCGGCATAGACAACGCAACACGGTCGCCACGCTCAACGCCGAGCGCCGCCACATGACGCTGAACCTGCGCAGCCGCAGACGCCAACTGCGCGTAGCTCACCACCTGCACATCAGCAGAGTCAGAAGCCGGAATCGCCAAAGCCGCCTTGGCCCCAGAACCAGAATCAGAACCAGAAGCAGCCTCCGCCAAAAGGTAGGCAATATTGTTCGCTGAATCGCGTATTTCAGACATGATAGAAAACTCTCACCACAGAAAAATCGGTATATCTAGAAAAGGAGAAGCCGAGCTAGAAGCCCGGCAAAGAGCCCGAAGACAGCAGAAGGGCGTACCCCCAACCGCTCCCCCGAAACATCAGAAGAACAGCGCAAGATACGCCCCAGCTACTACTGAGCAGCAGACCAATCCAAGAAGCTCTCGGCAAGCGCAGCCCCACCATTGGGGTCACGAGTAATCACTATTACCGTATCGTCACCGGCAATAGTGCCCATAATCGCTTCAAGACCGCCCTGATCAATAGACGAAGCCAAGAACTGCGCAGCACCCGGAGGAGTACGCAGAACCGTAATATTCGCCGAACCCTCAGCGGTAATCAGCAGCTCCTTAAACAGGGAAATCATACGGGCATCAGGTGCAGTGCCGCCGCCACGACGAGCAGGGTAATTCGGCACAGCATAAATCAAGCCGGCGCCTTCATCACGGATGCGCTCAGCGCCAATTTCAACAAGATCACGGGAAAGGGTCGCCTGAGTAACCTTCATACCATCATCGGTCAGGTACTGCGCCAGTTCAGCCTGGGAGCGGACACGTCGGGTCTGCAGCAATTCAACGATGCGTGCCTGACGCGCGATCTTGGTCGAGGGGAAAGGCATAATATCTCTTCTTCCTACGGTGCCAATCACGAATTCAGAACGGAGCTGCCCAACGGTGGCGCAGCGCAACATTCTTTACTACCCAAGATAATACATATGCACATAAATATGCGCACCAAATACGGATTATTCCAAGATATGGGGGAAATTTCAGGGTTTATCTCACCAGCTGTCACGCAAAACGCCGCGAATGTAACGTGTATCTACACATTCGGGCGCATAACCTCGCAATGAATGCATAGCGTGCAAGAACATGGTGGGCTGGTGCGCCGCGCCGATCAAGAACCCCCGGTACGCGAGCACGAAAAAGGAGCCCGCCTCCAGCACACCACGTGCGCCAGAAACAGGCTCCCTCAACAAAACGTCAACCGGCCAATCCTCAAGATTCAGAACGCCTAGCGCTCGTCCTCCACCAGACCGTCCAGGTCCTCATACTCGACATCGCGCGAACGGCGGTTCAGCCACACAGCAAAACCCAGACCCAGCAGAAGCACCAGCACCGCACCAACAATACTTGCGATACCGGCAAAACGCTCAGCATTCACGCTGTCCTCAGTCACAGGCTTCAACGTGCCCTTCTCAGCGGTGTAGACGACCTCAAGACCGCCGTTCTTCTCCACCAACAGGCCATCCACCTCACGAGGGAACTCGGAGGGAACATCACCAGTCTGCGAACCACGGAACTCAATCGGAGCGCCCGAAGTCACCTGATACTTATCCTTCAGGTTCGACACATACGTCTTACCGTTCAGCGCGTCATCAGCCGGCAGGTTGCCCTTATAACGAGCCACATTGCCCTTCGTAATCAGGTCAGGAGTCAAATCCTGATAAGTGCCCTGAATAACCCAGCTCTTACCGGCATACTCGGCGTTATTATTCACCGACGCAAAAGCACGAACACCCACAACAGCCAAAACAATGGAAAGAATAACCGCAACAGCAGCAGAAAGAACCGACAGCCAGTTCACGCCCGGACGGTCATCCAGCTCTTCCTCACTCATCGCGAAAAGAGAGGAGTTCTCTTCCTCGTCGTCGTAATCCTCGTACTCGTCGTACTCCTCATACTCAGAATCCTCATATTCAGAATCTTCAAAGTAGGTTTCTTCGACCTCAGACTGCGACAGCTCATCCTGCTCGCGCGAGTTCTCTCGATTAGCCATTACTCTCTCCCTCACTTCATCTATCTTCTAGGGTACCCATAACCACATGAGTTCACCAACGAAAGCGCTTATCAACGCTTCATAAACCAACCCCACCGGTAAACCCGCTACACAACACCAAAAGCTACGGGGTGGGAGCCAACAACTCCCACCCCGTCAGCACTAGGCATTACGCCATAGGGTCAGCCCCGGTTAGACACGCGGTTCCGCACCCAGCTGCTCAACAGCCGCAGCCACAGCAGCCTCACGAGCAGCCGACGCCTCATCAGCAGTCAGCGTACGATCCGGCGCGCGGAAACGCAGAGCAAACGCCAAAGACTTCTTCGACTCATCAATACCGACACCGCGGTAATCGTCAAAGACGCGGATATCCTCCAGCAGCTCACCAGCGCCCTCACGCAGAACACGCTCCACCTCAGAAGCAGGCAGATCGCGGTCCACCAGAAGCGCCACATCCTGAGTAGCAGCCGGGAAAGTCAACACCGGAGTAGCCTGACGCGCCTCAACACGACCAGCAAACAGCGCCGAGAAATCCAGCTCAAACGCGCAAGTACGCTCAGGCAGGTTCAGCTCCTGCAGAAGCTTCGGGTGCAGCTCACCAGCGAAACCAACACGCTCACCGGCAGCGTTCAGAACCTCAGCCACACGGCCCGGGTGGAATGCAGTATGCACACCGTTACGCATCTGAATCTCAGCCGAAACAGCGTCAGCGACCAGACGCACAGCGTCCAGGGCGTCACGCCAATCGTAAGCGCGCGGAGTAGCGCCGGGCATCACCTCATGCTCAGTACCTGCAAACAGGCCAGCAATGAAAGTGGGCTGATGCGGAATACCGGCATTCAAATCAGCCAGAACCTCATCCGAAGGACGAGCACCCAGCGGCGGAATGGACTCCGAACCCAGCTGCTCACCCGGAATGAACACGTGACCGGCCTCAAAAATAGCCAGGTTCTTGAAACCTCGAGACAGGTTACGCTTCAGAACCTCAACCAGGCCCGGCAGCAGCGAGCGGCGCATCCAGCCCTCAGCCGAAGAAATCGGGTTCTCCAGGCGAACCGAAGGAACCTCAGTCACCGGGTTCTCAGGGGTGCTCACCCACGGAGCCGACCACAGGTTGTTCGCATCAGCCGACACGAAGGGGTACGCGAAAACCTCAGTCAGGCCCGAAGCCGCCAGCGCGTTCAGCGCACGACGCTTACCCGCCTGCTCCGGAGTGTAACCGCGGCCCGCAGGAGCCACCGGCAGAGTCGAGGGGATGTTCTCGTAACCGTCAATACGTGCGATTTCCTCAGTCAGGTCTTCCTTTGCACGCAGGTCGGTACGCCACGACGGGACAGTCACCGCGTAACCAGACTCGGTACGCTCCACTGAGCAACCAATCTCACGCAGGCAGGACTCAATCTGCTCCGGCGAGTAATCCACGCCAATACGACCAGCAGTGTAATCAGCCGGCAGGTCAATCATGACCGGCTCATAGCCGAGCGACACATCGGTAACACCCGGCTCAACCTGAGCGCCAGCCAGCTCAACCAGCAGCTCAACCGCACGCTGAGCAGCCGCAGCCTGAATCTGCGGATCCACGCCACGCTCAAAACGCTTCGAGGACTCAGAAATCAGCTTGTGACGGCGAGCAGTACGAGCCACCGACACCTCATCAAAACGAGCAGACTCCACCAGAATGCGGGTGGTCGAATCGGTCACCTCAGTCGAGGCGCCGCCCATCACACCGGCAAGACCAATCACGCCTGAATCATCAGCAATGACAATATCCTCCGGGTGCAGGGTACGCTCAACACCGTCCAGGGTCACCAGCTTCTCGCCAGCAGCGGCGCGACGCACCACAATCTCACCCTGAACCTTGTCAGCATCGTAGAAGTGCAGAGGCTGACCGGTCTCCAGCATCACGTAGTTCGAAATATCCACCGGCAGCGACAGCGAGCGCACACCCGCCAGACGCAGACGCGAAGACATCCAGGTCGGAACCGGCGCATCCGCCTTCACACCCGACACCTCACGCATCACGAAACGAGTGCATGCGGGGTTACCGTGAATCGGAGCGTCATCACGCAGAGAAACCGGGTGACCGGACTCGTTCGCCTCCGGGGCGCGCTCGCCGTACGCCAGCACAAAATCCTCAAAGGAAGAACTGGTAGCGTGGCACCACTCGCGAGCGATACCGCGCAGAGAGAACGCGTAACCGCGGTCCGGGGTCACGTTCACCTCAGCAGCCTGATCGTACAGGCCCAGCAGCTCCATCGCGTCGGTGCCGACCTCCGGGTCCAGGCCCAGAGTCGAAAGCACCAGAATGCCGCCGTGATCATCGCCAATACCCAGCTCACGGGTAGAGGCAATCATGCCAGCCGACTTATGACCATAGGTCTTACGGGCGGTAATCTCGAAACCGCCGGGCAGAACAGCACCGGGCAGGGTCACAACAACCTTGTCACCGGGCTTGAAATTGTGGGCACCACAAATAATGCCCTGCACGCCGGAAGGCTCAATGCCCTTACCGGTCAGAGTCTGCTCCTGGCCCTCCGGAACCACACGCACCTGGCACCAGTTCACGGTCTTGCCGTTCGAGTGGGTCTCCGGCTCCATGGAGAGCACCTGGCCAACCACAATTGGTCCGGACAGCTCATCAGAGGGGCGGTGAACGTCTTCTTCTTCCAGGCCAACCTTCACCAGGGTTGCCATCAAATCTTCAGCCGAAGCATCCTCAGCTACAGGCACGAACTCGCGCAGCCATGACAGGGGTACACGCATAATTTAGATCTCCATCCCGAACTGCTCAGAGAAACGGATGTCGCCTTCAACCATGTCATGCATGTCAGCGACGTTGTTACGGAACATGAGGGTACGTTCAATACCCATACCGAAAGCGAAGCCCGAGTACTCCTCAGGATCAATACCCGCAGCACGCAGAACATTCGGGTTCACCATGCCGCAGCCACCCCACTCAATCCACTGCGGGCCGCCCTTAGCGTTCGGGTGCCACAAATCCAGCTCAGCGGAAGGCTCAGTGAACGGGAAGAAGTTCGGGCGCAGGCGAATCTTAGCGTCCTCACCGAACATGGCGCGTGCCATGTACTCCAGGGTGCCCTTCAGATCAGCCATCGTCAGGCCCTTATCCACGGCAAGGCCCTCAATCTGGTGGAAGACCGGGGTGTGGGTCGCGTCCAGCTCATCGGTGCGGTACACCTGGCCCGGGCACACAATGTACAGCGGCAGATCACGCGAAAGCAGCGAACGCATCTGCACCGGCGAAGTGTGAGTGCGCAGCAGCAGGTGAGCGTTCTTCGGCTCAACGTAGAAAGTGTCCTGCATTTCGCGTGCCGGGTGATCCGGCTTAATGTTCAGAGCGTCAAAGTTGTACCACTCAGACTCCAGCTCCGGGCCGTCAGCAACTTCCCAACCCATACCAACGAAGATGTCGGTCAGGCGCTCCTGCATCAGAGCAATCGGGTGGCGGCCACCCAGAGAACGGCGAGGCGACGCAGCCGAAACGTCCACAGCCTCCTCAGCCAGGATGCGAGCCTCACGCTCAGCCTCCAGCTCAGCGGTACGAGCCTCAATAGCCTCAGTCAGGGCGGCACGAGCCTGACCCATCAGCTTACCCACCGGGCCCTTGTGCTGGTTCTGAAGATCACGCATCTGACGGTTAGCGATGCTCATGATGCCCTTCTCACCGAAGAAGCTCAGGCGCACCTCCTTGAGGCTGTCAAAGTCCTTAGCCTTCTCGCGAATCTCCTGCTTGGCACGCTCACGCTCAGCCTCAAAAGCCTCACGGATAGCGTCCAAACCGTTCTCGGGGTTCTCCTCCAGAACCTGCGCAATGCGGGCGAGAACCTGAGCCGGGCCGTTAAGACCCTCGTGTTCCTGCACGGAATCGGTCATTGTCACTCTTCTCTGCATACCACCGGCACTATGCCGGCTGGCTCGTAATACACCTTAGGCAGCACCGTTCGCTCTCCCCGGCTGCCCGCACAGGATGCGGAACAGGGGTAGGCGACGGGCGCATATCCTATCCATTTTAGACCAGAGAAGGAAGCGTAAACAGCAGAACGCCCGGATAGTCCATCCGGGCGTTCTAGAGCCTATCTTTTCAACAACAGGGTTGAAGGGGCGCCTCTACTTCAGAGCCTGCTTCACAGCCGGGTCGAAAGAAGCACGAATCCACAGCACGTTCGCAATGAACCATGCCGCGTACAGGGGCACAAAGCCGTAGCGCTGAGCGTCAATGACATTACCAATCAGAGACAGAATCGCCACGAACGCACCCAGAATTGCAAAAATCAGACCAACGGTCAGACCCAGACGCTTGCCCTTCTGAATCGTGAAGTACACCCAGGTATACACGACAGCCGACACAATCAGCAGGCCGATACCGCCTGCAATACCGACCTCCGGCAGACCCTGCAACGGGGACAGGTTACCCGGCGCAAATGAGGAAATAACACCGTGGATCAAGCAGAGCAGCGCGGAGACAATCATAATCTCCTGCAGACGCAGAATCTTCGGGTGCTTGGTCGGCGAATGGAACAGAATTCCGCGCGAATCAGCGCCGCCTTCCTGAATATAAATAGCTTGAGTGTCCGAGGGAACCGCGTCGGAGCGGTAGGTACCCGGATCAAACGGGGGTTGAGCAGTCATCATTGTCTCCCAATACGTATGTGATTTCTCCCTCAATACTACCCGCCTACCGGTTGGTTTCCAAAGTATGCACCCGTGTCGAACCCATATGTGACAAAGTCCCCTCCCCCACCAAAACCCACCAAGAGACAACCCAAACACCCCGCCGCTAGCAAAGCAGCCACCGCACGAGCCTTAACGGAAGAAAGCAGGAGGCAAAACACCTCCTGCTTTCACCGTGCACAATGCACAAGCCAGCACGCTAGCTGAAAAGACCCGAACAAATGTAGTCGTTCTCGTCCTTCACACCCGGCGGCACCGCAAACAGCGCGCTACCGGTATGACGCAGATACTCGCTCAACGCATCCGAAGCCGTCATCTTGCTCAGCATCGGAATGAAATGCGTACGCGGATCGCACACATAGGCAATGAAGAACAAGCCCGCATCCAGGCGGCCCAGTTCGTCTGCGCCATCCGTGTAGTTGTAGCCGCGGCGTAGAATCTGCACACCATCATTCTGGTCAGGATGCATCAGACGCATATGAGAATCCGCCGGAATCAGAGGACCCGAGCGGCCCTTCTCCGAAAAATTAGGAGCCGAGAACTCGTCGCCACCGGACAGCGGCGCGCCAGTGACCTTAGTGCGGCCCACAATCTCCTCCTGCTCACGCAGACGGGTGCGGTCCCACGTCTCAATATTCATGCGGATACGACGAGCAGCCAGATAGCTACCGCCCTCCATCCACGCCGGGTTATTCGCCGAATTCTCGGACGAAGTCCACACATGCTTCTTCAGCAGATTCGGGCTCTCCACCTTCAGGTTGTTCGTACCGTCCTTGAAACCGAACAGGTTACGAGCCGTCACCTGGCTCGTCGACGTCGAAGAGGTACGACCGAAGCCCTGCTGATTCCACGCCACCACGGCACGGCCACCAGCAATACGAATCAGGTTACGAATCGCGTGGAACGCCACCTGCGGGTCATCCGCACACGCCTGAATGCAGATATCACCGTTGCTGCGCTTATCTTCCAGCGCATCACCGGTCATATGAGGGATGCGGACCAGCGCCTCCGGGAGCTTGCTCGCAAAGCCAAAGCGGTCCTTACCCTCATCATCAACGAAGAAGCTACGCCCCAGGCCAAAGGTGAGGGTCAGGTTCGCGGCAGACAGGTCCATCGCCTCGCCGGTGTCCTTAGGAGGTGCCTCATAGGAGCGGTCCTCCCCCACCAGCTCGCCCGCCTGCAACTTCACAGCGGCGGCAGTCCATTCCTTGAACAGGGACTGGATTTCGTCACGGTCGGTAGTCTTCAGGTTCAGCGCCGCAAAATACATGCGGTCCTGCACCTCAGTCGAGATGCCGCTCTGATGCTCGCCGTAGAAAGAATGGGAATCCTTCACCGCGGTCGAGGAAGCACTCGCAGAAGTCTGCGCGCTGGAGTTGGAGGAGCAGCCGGCGAGCGCTCCGAGAGCACCCAGAGCACCGGCACCAGCCAGTGCGGCGCCGAGCGCACCGCGGCGGGAGGTACCAGCAGGCTTAGCTTCGGTAGCTACTTCCGGGGTGTGGTGGTTGGGGTCGGTAGGCATGGGAAGGCCTTTCGTATGGTGTGTGAATGATGAAGAATGCAGCGGCTATATGCGCCCTGCATGAAGAAAGCACCTGTGCCGGGCAGAGACACGAATCAACCGTAGTCCCCACCCGGCATGCCCCGCGGATATCACATACCGCGGCAGGTGAGAGTCGGCGGGATACTACTTAGTGCCCGCGCCGGTCACAACCTCAGTCATCTTCGAAACCGGCTCGGAGAGCGCCTGCACAGCGTCGGAGAGCTCACGCACCTGCTCCTTGGTCAGCTCATCGTACGAAGCGAAGCCGTCACCCTTCTTGTGCTGGTTCAGCAGCTTCTGCACAGCGTCGAACTTCTTCGCAATGTCCTCAGCCAGCTTCGGGTCCTTCTGCTTCAGAATCGGCAGAACATCCTCGTAGGCCACGCGGGCACCATCAATATTGCCCTGGAAATCGGACAGGTCAGTGTGCGACCAGATCTCTTCCTCACCGCTAATCTTGGTGTTGACCACCTCGTCCAGCAGTTCCTTCGCACCGTTAGAAATCTGGAAAGCCTCAAGCTTGAACTCGGAGGAGTGAACCTCGTCGTAGAGCTTCTGGGTGTCAGCAACGAGCTTCTTCGCCAGCTCAGCACGCTGTTCCTTGGTCAGCGGAGTGTACTCCTTACCGCCGTTCTTCTCGGCGGTGGGCTGCCACAGATCCTTCTCAATCTTGTGCCAGCCGGTCCACTCCTTGCCCTCTTCCACGTCTGCTTCACGTGCGTCCAGGGCGGGGTCCAGGTCGCCGAAGGACTCAGCCACCGGCTCAATGCGTTCGTAGTGCAGGCGTGCAGAGGAGTACAGTGCCTTCGCTTCTTCCACCTTGCCGGCGGTGTACAGCTCAGCGAACTGCTCAGTCTTAGTCTTCAGCGCCTCCACCTGGTCCTTGACGTAGGCGGTGTACTGGGTGACAGCGGTATCACGCAGAGCCTGCTCATCAGCGGAGATAGTCCCCGCGTTCTCGTTCTTAGTCACGGTGAAATCACCGGTGATACCGTCACCAACCATGCCGGGCTTGCAAGCAGTCTTGTAGCTGCCCTCGCTCAATTCCACGGTCAGGTCGCGGCTGAGGTTCGGACCAATGTTCTCCACCTCGGAGATAATGCGCAGACCGTCAGAGCCAAGCACATAGAACTCGTTGACCTTAGTGCCCTCATTCTTGACCTTGAAAGTCACCTTGCCAGCCTTCGCAGTGGTCACCGAGAGCTTGCAGGCGGTATCGGATGCGGTCACATTAATGACGCCGTCGGAAGCCGCCGCGCCCGAAGCCGAGGACGAGGACGAAGACGAAGCCTGGGTGTTGGGGGTGCAGCCGGTCAGCGCGAGCGCACCAACCGACAGCAGTGCACCAGCGGAAGCGAGAGTCTTACGCATTGGTTCTCCTTATGTATGGTCCCGTGAAGGGTGAATGTATGAGTAGGTAGGGTTCGCGACCAGTCATTGCCGCAAAAATCTAGGGGTGCCTCCCTCAAAGGTGGAGGGACAAGGTGGAGGCTAGATCGGCTGAGGACGCCATCTTTTAGGCTGCGGCCTTTTCGGCCTCAGACTTCTTAGCCGATGCCTTCAGCCCCGGGCGCTGCGCACGGATAAACAGCGGCATCACGATGCCCACGTACAGAATCCAGGCGCCCGCCTCAAGCCAGGTGGTGGTCGAGGACAGGTTGAATACAGCCTTGAGTAGGGTGCCCACAAAACCGCTCGGATCAATGTAACGGTAGGACTCGAACGCGATATTGTTCAGACCCGGCAGGATAGCCGCCTCCTGCAGGTCGTGAATACCGTACGAGAGCACGCCCGCCGCCACAATGACCAGGAACGCGCCGGTAATCGTGAAGAAGCGGGAGAGGTTAATGCGCATCATGCCGCGCATCATGCCCCACGCCATCACAATGGCGATCGCGATACCGACCAGCGCGCCGAGCATGGGGGTTGCATTAGCTTCCTGACCGGCGGTGCGGGTAGCCGACCAGATAAACAGGGTGGTTTCCAGGCCTTCACGGCCCACGGAAAGTGCCGCCAGCAGAACCACAGCCCAGGCGCTGGTCTGTGCTGCGTCTAGCTTGTCTTTGAGCTCAGCAGAGAGCATGCGGGCGTTTTCTGCCATCCAGAAAATCATCCAGGTGACGAAGCCAACCGAAATGATGGACAAGGAGCCTCCGATGGCTTCCTGCGCTTCGAAGGTGAGGGTTTCAGGTCCGAAGGTCAGCAGAGCGCCAAAGCCGAGGGACAGCAGGACCGCCACACCGACGCCGGCCCACATGGGTGCCAGCAGGTGAGTGCGCTGCGTTTTGCGGATGTAGGCGAGCAGAATACCGACAACCAGTGCCGCTTCGAGGCCTTCACGCAGACCAATCAAAAAGTTTCCGAGGAAGGCTCCCCAAAAGTTCATCTCAGTATCACCAATTAAATAGTTTTTTCTTGCCTAATAAACATACGGTGATTGGCGCAGGATTTCATCCCGGATTTTGGGGCTGCACATACCTAAAATCGCCTATCTCTTTACGGTGCATGTTCTTAGACACGACCTGTAGCCATAACTTTACGTGCTTTGAATAAACACCCCAATAAACACGCAAGTCAGAATCATATGGCGCATAAATCACCCTCAAAACATGAATAAAGGCGGGACTCCCCACAGGGAATCCCGCCTTCAAAAAGTGTCAAAAAAGATAGAGAAAATTTATCGTGTTACCGCCGCGAATTTGTCACACAACGGCGAATTAGCCTCGCACCGAACCAATACAGAGTCATAGCGCTACAGCATGAGGATTACGCCTCGCCAACACCTGCATCCTGCAGCTGCTGAAGAAGAGCCACAACAATCGGCAAATCCGCCGGAATCCACGGCAAACCCAGCAAATCATCGTAGGCTTGCGCGTCATCCTTAGACTTCGGCAGCGGCATCCACCGCAGAGCGCTGTGATCTTCCAACGTATCCGGGGTACCCGAAATAATCTCAGCAAAGAACACACGCATCGCCAAACGCTCGCTCAGACGCCAGCCCTGCGGGTACGCGCCGGGCACCTCAGCGCCCAAGCGCGCCTGCACGCCCAGCTCCTCCTTCAGCTCACGCACCAGCGCCTGCTCGCAGCTCTCCCCCGGCTCGACCTTACCGCCCGGGAACTCCCACATGCCGGCAACAGTCTGCGGCTCAGAACGCTGAGCCACCAGCATACGGGTCGGAGCCTCCAAAGAATCAACCACGGCGGCACCAACCACCTGAACCTCAAACGAGGGCGACACTTCACTCATCTTTCTCTACCTTCTTCTACGCTTTAGAATCCTTCGTCGGATGCGCATCCTCAGCAGCGTGCTCCGCTACTTCCTTCTCAGCATCCTCAGTATCCTCTGGCTCAGGAGCTTCCTCCACGCCTTCCTTCCATTCTTCTTCCTCATCATTCATATTCGAGGTCTCTGCCACCTCACGGCGAATAGTAGTGCCGTCATTCAGCAGAATCAGAAGGCGGTTACCGTTCTTGAACTCCATGAGGAAGACATCCTCAAGTTCGACCTCAGCCGCACGCAACTGCAGGTACACCCAATCCTCGGTCTTGTGCGCATCCGCGATATCGCGAGTGACCAAGGTACCCTTCACAATCAGAGCAAAGTTCGGCACACCGTCGCCCTTACGAATCACACTCAGCGCACCATTCGGCTCAATCTGAGCGAACTCAATTTCTTCCAGGTCGTAAATACCCTGCGCACGAAGGTCAGCAATCAGGCGCATCGGATCAAGAACCACATCTGCCTGCTGGAAGCTCTTAATATCGATATCACCATCCGTAATGACCGGCACGCGCTGCTCACGCACCGCCATATGCAGAAAACGAATCTTCGTGGTCGCCACGTTCAGCAGCTGAATCATGCACAGCGTAAACACCATGTAGATGACAAAGTAGAACAGGCTAATCTGCGTGCTGTACAACACGCCACCGAACACACCACCGATGACAAAGTTACCGATGGTATCAATCGGGGTCTGGTGCCCTGCCTGAGAACGGTGAGTCAGACGCAGGTACACCAAAAGAATGATCAGGCCAACGAAAATCTTTAGCAAACCATCAACGATCATCTCAACGGTCATAACAAAAATCTCCTAGAACTAAGCCCGGAAAATATCCGGCTCCAAATAAATGATGCGCGCCGCAGGAACAGCCTCACGAATACGCACCTCAGCCGCGTCAATCTCATCAGCTACCGCACGACCGGTGTCAGCATCATAAATACGAATCTTCGCCGCCACCAGAATCTCCTCAGGACCCAGGTGCACGGTCTTAATGTGGATAATGCGCTCGCTATCGCCATCTTCAATCGCCGCGCGAATCTTCGCCAAATCCTCCGGCGAAGCAGCCTCACCCAGAATCAGCGACTTCATCTCCACCGCAAGGAACACAGCAATAAAGACCAGCAACACACCAATAGCTAGGGTGCCGAACGCATCCCACAGACCATTACCGGTCAACAGGGTCATACCCACACCAAAGAGCGCAAAAATCAGACCCAGCAACGCACCCGCATCCTCCAGCAGAAGCACCGGAAGCTCCGGGTTCTTCGAAGTACGCAAGAAACGCATCCAGCTCTGCTTGCCCTTCAGCTCACGCGACTCCTTCACCGCCACGCGGAACGAGTTACCCTCCAGCAGAATCGAACCCACCAGAACAGCCACCGGAACCCACTGCCACTCAGTAATACCGTGCGGGTCATGCAGCTTCTCATAACCCTCATACAGAGCGAACAAGCCACCCAGGGCAAAGATAATAATCGACACAATAAACGCGTAAATATAGCGGTTACGGCCATAACCAAACGGGTGCTCCTCATCAGCCTGCTTCTGCGAAGCGCGACCGCCCAGAAGAAGCAGAAGCTGATTACCCGAATCAGCCACCGAGTGAATAGCCTCCGCCAGCATCGACGAAGAACGAGTCAGCGCAAAAGCCAAAAACTTCAGCACCGCAATACCCAGGTTCGCACCCAGCGCCGCAATAATCGCGCCCGAACCCGAATGACCAGAAGGAGCAGACATAATTTCCCTTTCTCAGCCCTAAACTAAAACTCTAAAACCCATGATGCTAAAGCGGCCCACCGCTGTGCCACAGCCGCGAACCGCCCAAAACCTAGCGAGAAACGCCGCGCTGAGCCATCGCCGAAGCATACAGACACACAGCAGCAGCCGTACCCACATTCAAAGACTCAGCCGAACCATAGACAGGAACAGCCACACGCATGGTCGCCGCGGCCTTTTCTTCAGCATTCAAACCCTGCGCTTCATTCCCGAAAAGCCACATGGTCGGCTGAGAAAGATCAAAATTACCCTTCACGCCGGACGGGGCGCTCGCCTCCACACCGGCACGACGAGCCGCCGTGTACTCACTCAGCTCCTGCAGATTCACCGCACCATAGCCGTCAGCAGCCAACACAGCAGTACCCTGAGACTTCACATCCTCCGCGAAATCCTCCAGCTGCACGCCCTGAATAATCGGCACATGGAACAGCGAACCAGCGGTAGAACGCACCGTCTTCGGGTTATACAAATCCACCGAACCCTTAGTCGTAATCACCAGGTCAGCACCGGCCGCATCAGCCACACGCAGAATAGTGCCCGCATTACCCGGATCCTGCACACGAGACAGCACAGCAATCAGCTTCGGATTCAACGCGCCCTCACCCCACAGCAGAGAGAACGACGCATCCACCGTGAAGGAAACCGCAATAATACCCTGCGGGCTCACCGAATCAGCCATCGCCTCCAGCACCTCATCGGTCACCACACGCATAAAGACGCGGCGGCCCTCCTCCGGGGTCGGGGTGCCGTACACCTGCTCCAGTAGCTCAGCAATATCCTCATGACGGTCAAAAGCCGCCTCCGTAACGTAGACAGCATCCAGAATCGGCTTCTTCAGATGCGCCTTCAACGCCTCACGCACAGCCTGCGGGCCTTCCACCAGGAACTGGCCCTTCTTCGTGCGGGCAGCGCGGGTACGCAGCTTCGCAATATCGCGCACACGATCTGCCTGCGGATTGGACATCACAACGGGGGTACTAATACGTTCAAAAAAGTTCACTCTTAAAGGGTACAGGCAAAGACACACCCAAAAACGCAGAACAGTCACAAGCACAACCCCAGATATGCAGAAAGCGGCCGCCCACACTCAAAAGTGCAGACGGCCGCTCACGACGCTTAAGCATCCTACCCCGAACCTAGATCTTCGAGGTAAGAACACAACCTAGGCTCATTAAGCCTTGGGAGCCGAGGTGTCCTCGGGCAGGTTGTTCTTAGCAATCTCAACCAGTGCGTTGAAGGCAGCGGGCTCGTTAACAGCCAGCTCAGCCAGCATACGGCGGTCGACCTCAACACCAGCAGCCTTCAGGCCCTGGATGAAGCGGTTGTAGGTCAGGCCCTGTGCGCGGGAAGCAGCGTTGATACGCTGAATCCACAGGCGACGGAAGTCACCCTTCTTCTTACGACGGTGGTCGTAGCTGTAAACCAGCGAGTGAGTGACCTGCTCCTTAGCCTTACGGTACAGGCGAGAACGCTGACCGCGGTAGCCGGATGCACGATCGAGAATAGTACGGCGCTTCTTGTGCGCGTTAACCGCGCGCTTCACACGTGCCACGTGTGTCTCCTTCGTCTTATGTCCTGAACAGCTCACATATCACGCTGAACAGGAGCGAGTCTTTAATCAGTGCGCACCACTATCGGTGCGCCAGGTGCAGAGAGTAAGCGTTGCTTACTTACCCAGCATCTTCTTGACAACCTTTGCCTGGCCGCCGGTAACGATCTGGTCAGAAGCCAGACGACGGGTCAGACGAGAGGACTTGTGCTCCAGGTAGTGGCGACGGTTCGCCTGCTGGCGCTTAACCTTGCCGCTACCGGTGAGCTTGAAGCGCTTCTTAGCACCAGAGTGGGTCTTCTGCTTCGGCATAGCTGCCGTTCTCCTTACATTCATCCCCCGCCACAACAGCGGGGTAGCTTAGTGGGGTTGAGCGATACACGCATCAGCCCCAAGGACCAAAGGTGAGGCACCCCCAACGAGGTGCCTCGGAACCGGCACCGGGTGAACCCGCAACACCCACCCAACGGTGGAGGCGCGTGCCCATCCTAAAGTGACGACCCGGTTCCCTACTCGGCGGAAGCCTGCGCCTTCAACTCGGCAGGCATAGCGTCTGCCAGAGAATTAGTTACGGGCTTCGCCTTGGTCGTGTCAATACGCTCGCGACCCTTGCGACCGCCGGCGCCCTGCTCACGGCGAGCCTCTGCCTTACCGCGAAGCGGAGCCAGAACCATCACCATGTTGCGGCCATCCTGACGGGGGCGAGACTCAACGGTGCTCACCTCAGCCAGCTCAGCCGCCAGACGCTCCAGCAGACGCACACCCATCTCGGGGCGCTGCTGCTCACGACCACGGAACTGAATCATTGCCTTGACCTTGTCACCACCGGAAAGGAAACGACGAGCGTGTCCAACCTTGGTTTCGTAGTCGTGGGTATCAATCTTCAGGCGGAAACGGATCTCCTTCAGAACGGCATTAGCCTGCTTCTTGCGGGATTCACGAGCCTTGATTGCGGCTTCGTACTTGTACTTACCGTAATCCATGAGCTTGCACACGGGCGGCTTCGCGTTCGGGGCAACCTCGACCAGGTCGAGTTCGGCGTCCTCAGCCAGACGCAGAGCGTCCTTCAGAGGGACAACGCCTACCTGCTCGCCACCGGGACCGACAAGACGGACCTCGGGAACGCGGATACGATCGTTAATGCGTGGTTCGCTAATGACTAGCTCCTGTGCTCTGTGGGTTTCCCCGTGAATACTATCCGTTGCGGGCACTAAAAAAGCCCCCGCAGTTACACAAGCGGAGGCACAAACCAGCGTACGCCGAAAGCGGCGGACGAACCCGTTCACCTCAAAACTCGCAAACTAACGCCTGCGGCGGTCAACCGGGTGGGAGGCATGCTCCACTTGCAAACTGCCTACAACCATACCGCAGAATCCCCGACAGGCGCAAGGAATTAGACGCAAAACACCATAAAAAGTGCGGGGATTCCTCCAGAAAGTCCACAGAAGCACCCACTCTTAAGGACGCATTTACCGAAACAAACGAAATATGAGATTCTAGGACTATGAGCACTGAAAACACGAGTTTCCGCTTCACCGCGGAAGAAGAAACCCCCGTACACGGCCACACCGAACTCACCGAAGAGCAGGTCGAAGCCGTCAACGAACAGCTACGCGACATCGCAGACGTACCCGCCATCGAAATCATCAGCTCCGCAGCCATCCACATGATGAGCGCCGCAGCCGTCAAGTGCGGCCTGGCAGCAGACGAAAACGCCGACGACCTCAAGGACCTCGACGAAGCACGCAAGCTCATCACCGCACTGGCAGGCCTCGTCACCGCCGCAGCACCCGAAATCGGCTCCCAGCACGCAGCACCCCTGCGCGACGGCCTGCGCACCCTGCAGCTCGCCTTCCGCGAAGCATCCCCCTTCCCGGACGAACCCGGCAAGGGCCCCGGCGAAAAGCTCACCGGCCCGGTCTACTAAACCAACTGGTTTATGCGATCACGAAGCCCCGTCTCCCTCACGCTGAGGAAGACGGGGCTTCGTCATCTATAAAGCCTGGGTGGATAAGAAATCTACGCGGACTATATACGCGGACTAGCGCGAACCGGTTGCTTTAGCGGGAGCCAGCGACCTCAAGAGCCTGCTCAAAACTAAAGTTACCCACATACAGCGCCTTACCAAGCACCATGCCCTCCAAACCAGAAGGCACCATAGAACGCAGCTTCACAAGATCAGCCAGTGACGCCACACCACCGGACGCCACCACCGGACGGTCAGTCTGAGCCAGCACCACATCCAGCAGCTCCGCACCGGGGCCCGCCAGAGAACCATCCTTACTCACATCCGTGACAATATAGCGGCGCACACCCGCGCCCTCCAGCCACGCCAGCGCCTCCGCCACACCGGGACCCGACCAGTCGGTACCGCGAGCCACCGTCACCCAGCCCCGCTCGGGGGTGTAACGAGCATCGAGGCCAAGAGCCAGAAGATCAGAATCGGCATAACGAGCCAGTGTGCCTTCAAGCCAGGAAGAATCCGCCAGAGCCGCACTGGTCACGTTCACGCGGTCCGGCTTCAGGCTCAGGGCACGCTCCAGACTCTCAGCATTACGCACACCGCCGCTGACCTGAATACGAACCGGAGCGGAGCCGGTCATCCGGGCATTCTCGGCACGGACGGCGGCAACCACCTCAGCCAGAACCTCAGTATTCGTGCCGCGGCCAAACGCCAAATCAAGGTCAACCAGGTGAATCCAGCGGGCACCAGCCTTCACCCAGGTCAGCGCCGCCTCAACAGGGTCGAGGCGCTGCTCACCACCGGAAAGAGTGCCGCCCACCGGGCGCACCGCGTAGCCTTCAGAAATATCAACAGCGGGCAGAAGTTCAAGAACGGGTACAGACATTAGTTACCTCCCGCAACAGCAGCAGTGGAGCCCTCAGAGGACAGGGAGAGGCGACCAGTCACCGCCAGAGACGCAACCCAGCGACGCATAAACTCCGCGCCCAGCTCACCAGATCCCACCGGGCAGAACTGCACCGCCGTCAGCGGGCCATTCTCAACCGCCGCAATATAGGCAGGCTCGGTGACAGTCCAAGTCACCGCAGGAGGGGCAATATATTCAATGCTCTGATCAAAAGCCCACTCAAAAACGCCGTGCTCAGATTTGAAGTGAACCTCACCCTCAAGACCCTTGAGTAGCACGCTATCGGAGGAAACACGCAAAGCAGAAGCACCGGGCACCAGGTCACAGGTAGAAAGCTCCACGCTCTCACCGGGCCACTCCCCCATGCACTGCACCTGAATCTGCCCCATCTGCGGATGCTCCACCGTCACCGAGTCGAAGAGGCAGCTCAACGCTGCACCGGCAACCAGCACCGGACGACCGCCAGCAACACGGCGACCAATCACGCGCTCAGCGTCCTTAGCTTTCAGGTCTTCGTACGCCTCAAGAGAGCTTGCACCGCCGGTCACCACCATGCCGTCAGCCTCACGCAACTGATCGGGCACAGCGGTCACGATAACCTCCGCTCCCGCATCCTGAAGAAGCTTCACCAGGGCGCCACGAGTTCCGGGTTCCCCCAAAACAGCAACCACAGGACGAGCGGTCTGTACAGATTCAGTTTCGACGGGTGTGGGTTCAACGGGAACAGGCATCGGTGCGCTCCTAGTTCATAGGCTCAAGAATTCGACTCAAGCGCTCTAGCTTGAGAGATAGAGGATTCGGAGTCAAGACATCAACCTCATGCAGAAGCCAACCACACACGGGTCCGTGCTTAGCGCTGAGGCTGAGGAATTTCCAGACGCTGACCGGCATCAACAGAGGTGCTGGTCAGCGAGTTCAACTCCATAATACGAACCACAGTATCACGGGTGTCACCTTGCGGATCCACCGCCTGAGCAATATCCCACAGGGTCTCGCCGTGCTTGACCACAACGACGGTTCGAGTCACCGAAGCGTTCTCCACAGAAGCAGAAGCCGCCGGGCCAAAGAAGCTAATAGCACCGAGCACAATCAGCGCCGCCAAAGTCAGCAGAGGCAGCCCCTTCAGGAAACCGCGCACAGTGCCAAGACGACGAATAGAAGAGGGAACCTCGCACAGAAGCTCGCCACCCTTAGCCAGAAGAACACTCTTCACGCTGGGCGCTTGCACATCAGAAGTAGTCTGCACACCAGAAGCTACAGAGCGAACCGGCGCCTGAATAGAAGCAGCAGGGGTAGAAGCAACGGGGGTAGCAACGCCGGGAGCTTGGGTAGGCTGAGCCATCTGCGCAGGGCGGGGTGCATGAGCCGCACGAGAAGAGCGAACAGACGGCGAAGACGCAGGCACACGAGAACGCCCCTGCGCGGTACGGACAGCCGTGTTGCGGGCGGGCACAGTGCGGGCGGGGTGAAGTACCACCAAACCTGCCGGAAGGTGTGCAGAAGTGCCACGAGAAGCAAGAGGTGCTGCAGTAGTCATTGTGGTTCCTTTCTCTCAGCTCTCCCCGGGGTTACCCCGCGGGTCTAGCAATGCCGAGCGATACCCGCTCGGAGGTCCTAGTTGAGTGATAACTATGGAGTGGTGATTGTTAAGCGATAACTAGTGGATAGCTATTCTCTAGTTAGGTCAGAGCGTCGGGTGCCCCGGGTTGTCCCGGAACCCCATCCCCTGCGCTCTCTCTTCGCCAGATGCTCCCTAGATTCGCCAGAGGTTTTCCAGAGCATCAGGGGTAAATCATGCGAAGAGAGAGGCAGAGGATTCGAATATATTCGAACACTCATTCACTCTCCCCTCCCGAAAGACTCCGGGTCGAATCTTCGAATATTTTTCGAACATTCGCCCGTAAATCCTGAATTTCAGGAGAGATTCAAGAGTATATACGAACTCTTGTTCTAAAGTCTAGCAGAGATGTACTAAAAATTTCTTCGAGTTTCGAAGAAAAAATCTAGAATATTTGTTTGAGTTTTTCGGTGTAGTGTTCTACACTGGTGTCAAGAGACGTTCCACACGCTCCTGATGAGTCCTACTCACAGCAGGTTTCTGTACCCGTTACAGTTTGGTTCTGTATCGAGTGCAGGTGCCGCTGGCTGAGTTTTATAGGGCGGAGGCGCATACTCGTTGCCTGCGTATCGCTCCGGTATCGCTCCGGCACGGATAGAATTCCTCCACCCCCTGACGAGATAAGACCCATTTCGGCAGAGCCAAAAAAATTTTTAGGATTCCATCAGAAAGCGTGTGAAGCACCCATCCGTGCCCCGACCGGAATACAAAGGCCGGAGTACAGAAATCAGGGCACAGACCGAAGGAAAAGAAATGGCAACAGCACCCCGTCCGGCGCTGACCGCGCGCCAGCAGAAGATTCTTGACGCGATCCGCACCGAGATTGAGCAAAAGGGTTACCCGCCGTCCATGCGCCAGATTGGTGACATGGTGGGTCTTGCGTCCCTGTCCTCGGTCACTCACCAGCTCGGTCGCCTCGAGACCATGGGCTACATCCGCCGCGATCCCAAGCTCCCCCGCGCCATTGAGGTGTTGGATGAGAACGGTGTCGGCATGCACGGTAGCGCTTCCTCTTCCCTGCCCGAGCTGCCGAACTTCGAAGTCGGCGATGAAGACCTCGTACCCGTTCCCCTGGTTGGACGAATTGCAGCGGGCGGTCCCATTACCGCCGAGCAGTCCGTGGAGGATGTGCTCGCCCTGCCCCGCCAGCTGGTCGGTAACGGCAAGCTCTTCATGCTCAAGGTCAAGGGCGATTCTATGATTGACGCCGCAATCTGCGACGGCGACTGGGTGGTTGTCCGCGAGCAGCACACCGCAGACAACGGCGATATCGTTGCTGCGCTACTCGACGATGAAGCAACCGTGAAGGTGTTCCGTCAGGTCGACGGCCACACCTGGCTCATGCCGCGCAACTCCAACTACGAGCCGATTATGGGCGACCGCGCAACCGTCATGGGTAAGGTCGTCTCCGTGCTGCGTAGTCTCTAGAAGACATCACCATTAGGGCTTTGAGCTCTACATAGAATCACCCCGGTGACACGTGAACGTTCACGCATCACCGGGGTGATTCTATATATCCAAATTTATATGTCCAAAGCGGGGCGGCGGCGCTATCAGGAACAGATCCTGCCCGAGCTAACGCTCAATGCTCGCTGAAAGACGAGCCAGCGCACCAATCACGGCTGCCTTATTCTGCGTCGACCACATCGGCGGCATCGCCTTCATCAAGAAACCGCCGTAGCGTTTAGTCGCCACGCGAGAATCCAGCACAGCCACCACGCCGCGGTCAGAGACCGAACGGATCAGGCGACCCGCGCCCTGCGCCATGCGAATCGCCGCATGGTGAGCAGAAACCGCCATAAAGCCGTTACCGCGGTGACGGTTCACCGCCTCCGTACGAGCCTGCGCAATCGGGTCATCCGGGCGCGGGAACGGAATGCGGTCCATCACCACCAGGCGGCACGAGTCACCGGGAACGTCCACGCCCTGCCACAGGCTCATCGTTCCGAACAGGCATGAGTCAACGTCCTCGCTGAACTCCTCCACCAGAGCCTTGAGCGAAGACTCGCCCTGCAGAAGAATGTTCAGGTCACTATGCTCGCGCATGTACTCGGCGGCACGCTCAGCGGCACGTTTCGAGGAGAACAGACCCAGGGCGCCACCCTCCGACGCCTCGCACAGCTCACGCAGACGCTCCAGCTGCCCCTCGTGCACACCAAATCCCGGAGGCTTCAAATCCCCGGCAACGTACATGATGCCCTGCTTGCGGTAGTCGAACGGCGAACCCACGTCGATGCTCGTCCAGCGCGGCGCGCCCTCACCCTGCAGTCCCAGGGCACCGGCTGCAACGTCAAAAGAGTCACCCACCGTCAGGGTCGCGCTCGTCAAAATCACGGTGCGGTCAGCGAACAGGCCGTCACGTAGCTGCAGGCCAACGCTCAACGGAGCGATATTCAGGGTCGCCGGGTCGGTGTCGGAAGCAGCCACGTAGCGGCCGTTCTCCCAGCCACCCTGACGAGAAATCCACAGTACGTCCTGCTCGCCTGAAGCCTCCAGAATGCGGCTACTCATATCGTGCACCTCAGAAACACGCGAGCGCGCCATCTGCAGGCCGGCGTCAACGTCCTGACCGTCCGGTTTGGTATCGGACAAGGCGGTGCGGGCGGCATCATTGACCGCAGAAATAGCGGTCAAAAGGCGACCGTCCAGGCCCTTCAGCAGGCCCTCGGCAAGACCCTCGAAAGCGGTCTCCAGGGTGCCGGCAGCCATTTCCAGTGCGCTGGAATCAGCCTTCGAATGCTTCTTCACGCTACGTGCCGCGCGGCGAACCATCGCAACCGTCAAAGAACCAGACACGGCACCGGTCACGCGGTCCACCAGCTCATGAGCCTCATCAATAATGACCGTCTCATGTTCGGGCAGAACCTTCATGCCTTCAAAAGCGTTAATCGCCAGCAGGGCGTGGTTCGTGATGACAATGTCAGCCTCAGCGGCACGGCTACGCGCCATCTCGCTAAAGCACTCTTCCACCAGCGGGCAGCGGCGGCCCAGACACTCGGCGGCGCTGACCGATACCTGAGCCCAGGCGCGGTCAGAGACGCCGGGCTTCAGCTCGTCACGGTCGCCGGTCTCCGTGCGGTCAGCCCACTCACGCAGGCGCACCACTTCCTCACCCACGCGGGAGGTCGAAGAAGGCATGTCAAAGAGAGCATCCGGCTCGTCTTCCGGGTAGCCGCCCTCCAGCTTGTGCAGGCAGAGGTAGTTATTGCGGCCCTTGAGCAGAGCCACCTGCGCCTGCGACTCCGGGCGCGGCTTCAGCGCTTGTAAAAGACGCGGAATATCGCGGTTCACGATCTGCGCCTGCAGGGCGAGGGTCGCCGTCGCAACCACAATCGGCTGGTCCGACTCCCCCACCCGCGCCAGGGCAGGAACCAGGTAGCCCAGGGACTTACCGGTACCGGTACCAGCCTGGACCAGCAGGTGACGCTGCAGTTCAAGAGCCTGCGCCACATGCGCCACCATGGTGCGCTGACCGGCACGGTTCTGACCGCCGGTGGCGGCAACCGCCTCATCCAGCAAGGTCAGGGCATCCTTGGCACCGGGCAGGGTCTCAAGCTCCTGCCCGGTGAATCGGGTGCCATCGGTTGCCGGTCCGGGTACAGTTCCCGGGGTGTTTTTGGGCGCGTTGATGCTCTCGGTCACGCTCATACGCCCCTAGTGAGCCTCAGCGGTGGAGGACTGCTCGGAAACAGATGCGGTCGTTTCAGCCAGGGCGTGCGCCTCCGCAAGTTCCTCTTCCAGAACCTCCAGCAGGTCGCCCTCCAGCACATACTCGGACAGTTCGGAGGCGACATCCTCACGGACCAGAGCCACCACGAAGGTGCCGTCCGATACGAAATCGGTGCTCTTAATTTCGGCGTCCCACTCGTGCAGGCGCGAAATAATCTCACCGTGCGAGTACGGAATCAGCAGCTTCACCTCAATGGAGGGGCGCGGAATGGTGTCCGCAATCTTCTGCTTCAGCTCATCAATACCCTCACCGGTGCGCGCCGAAACGATCACGTGCTCCGGCTCGCGCTGGCGCATACGCTCCAGCACGAACGGGTCGGCGGCATCCGCCTTATTCAGCACAATAATCTCGGGGATATGGCGGGCGTCAACCTCCGCGATAACCTCGCGGACAGCACGAATCTGCCCCTCCGGGTCCGGGTGCGAAGCATCCACCACGTGCAGGATGACGTCAGCGTCAGCGACCTCTTCCAGGGTGGAGCGGAACGCCTCCACCAGCTGGGTCGGCAGCGAACGCACGAAACCCACCGTGTCAGAGAGGGTGTAGCCGATACCGTCCGGGGTCTGAGCCTTACGGACGGTCGGGTCCAGGGTCGCAAACAGGGCGTTCTCCACGAGCACGCCGGCATCGGTCAGACGGTTCAGCAGGGAGGACTTACCCGCGTTCGTGTACCCGGCAATAGCCACCGAAGGCACACGGTTACGGCGACGGTTCAGACGCTTCGTCTCACGCGCCGGCGCCATCGCAGCAATCTCACGCTTAAGCTTCGCCATGCGAGCGCGCAGACGGCGGCGGTCCATCTCAATCTTGGTTTCACCGGGACCACGCGAACCGATACCCTCACCGGCTGCGGCACGGCCACCCGCCTGACGGGACAGGGACGCACCCCAACCACGCAGACGCGGCAGCATGTACTCCAGCTGAGCCAGCTCAACCTGCGCCTTACCCTCGCGGGACTTAGCGTGCTGAGCGAAAATGTCGAGAATCAGGGCGGTGCGGTCAATGACCTTGACCTTCACGATGTCTTCGAGGGCACGACGCTGAGAGGGAGCCAATTCGGAGTCGACGATGACGGTGTCGGCGCCGGTCGCCTCCACAATGTCCTTGAGTTCCAGTGCCTTACCGGAGCCGAGGAAAGTGCCGGGGTCCGGCTTGAGGCGGCGCTGAACCAGGCCGTCCAGAACCTCGGAACCTGCGGTTTCAGCCAGTGCCGCGAGCTCACGCAGAGAGTTCTCGGCGTCCTCTACGGTGCCTTCAGTCCACAGACCAGCCAGCACCACGCGCTCCAGGCGCAGCTGGCGGTACTCGACCTCGGTGACGTCTTCAAGTTCGGTGGAGAGGTTCGCGATACGGCGCAGGGCGCGGCGCTCAGCGAGATCTTCCTGGTCACCGTCATATTCGGAGTGCTCGCGCTGAACGTCAGAAATTTCGCGCGCGCGAGTATCCAGCACACGGCGGCTAGTGTGGCTGCCGTGGGTGCTGGAGGAGTTATCGCTGTGATGCGCGGTACCGGCGGCGTCATAAGTAGTGACGGAGGCGGCGGCCTGGGAGCGGCCCAGAACGCGGTCTACGGTGCGGCGCAGCTGCTCATCGCTGGGCAGCTTTTCGGTATCAGATACGGGGGTGTTCTTAGAATTCATACGCCTCTAATTCTACCGCCGTTGCCCGCATCAGGTAGGGGATTCGGTCGCCTGTGCGCTCAGGGCGTGCAAGCTACTGCCCCACCTCGCGAATACTCTACCCGTGTGCGGCGGGTTCTTGCCCTACCGGTACACTGGATAGCATGAGCGAGCAGCATTATTTCTCTGAAACCCCCGAGACCGAATTCAAGCCCCGCCCCGTGCAGGTGGAGCTTGCCGGCCGAAAGGTCACCGTCACCACAGCTAACGGCATTTTCAGCCCCTCCGGCATTGATAAGGGCACCGCTATTTTGCTGCAGGAAGCACCCGACCCGCAGGGTACACGCATGCTCGACATCGGCTGCGGTTGGGGCCCCATCACCCTGACTTTGGCGATGCTCGCACCGCAGGCGCAGGTACACGCGGTGGACGTGAACTCCCGCTCCATTAGCCTGACCGAACGCAACGCCGCCGCTCTCGGCCTGTCCAACGTCACCGTGGGAACCCCCGAATCAGTTGACCCCGAACTGCGTTTTGACACCATCTGGTCGAATCCGCCGATTCGCGTGGGCAAGGAGGTTCTGCACGAAATCCTACTGACCTGGCTGCCGCGCCTGGCGCCCGGAGGTGACGCCTACCTGGTGGTTCAGAAGAACCTGGGCTCCGATTCTTTGCAGAAGTGGATGGACGCACAACTTGGACAGCTGCACCCCGGCGAGTTTGAGGTGTCGCGCTATGCGACCTCGAAGGGCTTCCGTATTCTGCAGGTGCACCGCTACGAGGACTAAAATCTCTGGTGTTAAATTCTCTAGCGCTAAAACTTCTGGCGCTCATTGCTAAAACATAAAAGCGGCGGGTGTTTTCTGAACGTATTGTCAGAAAACACCCGCCGCTTTTGTCGATAAAATCTCTGTTCTAGGACTGCTCTATCGCAGCAGGCTATCGCAGCACGACGGTCGCAACCATCTGCGCCGGACCAGCCAGAACAACATGCTCCAGGTCGTCCGGGCCCAGCACGAAAGTCACCGCGAGGGTACCGCCGGGCACATGCACCAGCCACTCATCCGGTGCTTCCTCGCCGCCCCAGAAACGAGTCGCCGCAGCCGCCGCACACGCACCGGTGCCGCACGAGAGGGTCTCACCTACGCCGCGTTCGTGCACGCGCATACGGATAGCGCCCACATGCGCGCCGCTCTCAACATCCAGGTCGACCGGCACCACAAACTCAACGTTCGTGCCGTTGACCGGGGCGGGGTTCACCTGAGGCAGGCTGTGCAGGTCCAGGCCGTCCAGCTTACCGTCGGAGCCGAGCATCACCACGGTGTGCGGGTTACCCATCGAAATGGACAGGCCAGCGCGCGGAGTCTTCAGGCCGCGAGCAGACACCAGGCAGTCCTCGCCACCCTCGCGGGCAGCGTCACCGTGAATGAAGCTCCACGGACCCATATCAATCGCGTAGCCCTCTTCGGTGCGCGCCACAGTCTTCACGCCGGCACGGGTACCGATCTTGACGGTCTCGCCCACCTCAAGCTCAATCAGGCCCTCAGTGCGCAGGTACTCCACGAACGCACGCACACCATTGCCGCACATTTCAGCGATAGAGCCGTCACCGTTGCGGTAGTCCATGAACCAGACAGCGTCCGGGTGCTCCTCGAGCAGCTTCTGACCCGCGCGGGAGGCGGTGCTACGGGCAGCACGAATGAAGCCGTCCGCACCAATGCCGAAGTGTCGGTCGCAGACGCGGGCTACCAGCTCGGGGGTGAGGGCAATTTCTGCGTTCTCGTCCGTCAGAAAGATGAAGTCGTTACCGGTGCCGTGACCCTTGGTGAGGGTCAGGCCTGCCAGCTCGCCCCAGATGGAAGGGTTCTCGCTCATATGCTGTCCTTAAGGTTGGTGACCTGTCCGTTTATGATTTTACCGCGCCGACCGGTTCGAAGGGGTATCTGTTCGGTTGCGGCTCGTTATTGTGGCTTATCGGGTGCTTTCGCGGATAATGGCCTCCGCCTCATCTACAAGGGTAGGTGAGAGCGCATCCAGCCAGTGCACGCGCGGGTCCGCACGGAACCAGGTCAGCT
>ENA-OWLM01000082-OWLM01000082.1-metagenome-genome-assembly--contig:-NODE-82-length-33626-cov-3.673617_pt1 | contig 33626 bp, 31 predicted proteins | sample MGYA00245349_ERZ651102 | MGnify/ENA primary metagenome ERZ651102 (study PRJEB26857, sample SAMEA4031759) | metagenome | biome: human; feature: oral; material: saliva | place: Philippines | collected 2014 | study... | reverse complement strand
GTGGCCGCAGGGCTGCTGGCCGGGGTGCTGCGCCGGGAGGATGATCTGGCCGCCCGTTACGGGGGGGAGGAGTTCGCCCTGTTGCTGCCCTGCACCAACATGCAGGGAGCCATACAGATCGCTGAGCAGGTGCGCACGGCCCTGAGCGCCCTCGGCATTCCCCACCACAAGTCCCGTGTCTCGGGTCGCGTCAGCTGCAGTTTCGGCGTGGCGACCCTGGTGCCGGATTCGCACCACTCCATCGCCGATCTCGTCCAAAAAGCGGATGCGGCCCTCTACCAGGCCAAGCATAATGGCCGGGATCGTATCGAAGTAGCCTTGATGGGTAAGGTTGCCTGAGTTTCACAAGACAGATTGAAAGAGGTCGTCTATGCAATGTCATCGTATCGAAGAGCTGCTCGAACTGCTGCAGCCCGCCTGGATCAAGGAACAGGATCTCAGCCTGGTGCAGTTTGTCGCCAAGCTGGCCGAGGAGGCCGGATTTGAAGGCCCCCTGTCCGAGCTGACCGACGACATGCTGATCTATCACCTCAAGATGCGGGAATCCGACAAGCAGGCGATGATCCCGGGGCTGGCCAAGGATCATGTGCCCGACTTCAAGGAAGCCCTGCTCAAGGCCCGCGGCATCAAGTAAGCCGGTCTCCCTGCCCCGGGGAGAGAAAGGTTTCAAGAGAATCTGCAAAGAGGCGCATAGTCAACTGGCTATGGGCCTTTTTTGTTACCTGAAACTGCGACGGCACTCGAACTATAGATACATTTAACCCACACAATTAGCAGGTTGTTTAAGATATAATCGGCTTCATAACAATGTGAGTGGAGCAAGGTATTGCAATGTCGGACCAGGACAAGATCGATATCAAGGATGTGACCGGTGACGTCACCGGGACCTTCAATCCCAACACCTTCAAGGCGGGTGACGACAGGTTCAACCCCGGCAAGCGTATCTACGTCAGGTCCCAGACCGGCTACTGGCAGCGGGTGCGCAAGGCCATGGGCTGGTTCTTCGTCGTGCTCTTCGTCGCCTTGCCCTGGTTGCGCTACGATGGCCGCCAGGCGGTGCTGTTCGATCTGGAGCACCAGCAATTCCACATCTTCGGCGCCACCATCTGGCCGCAGGACCTCACCCTGCTGGCCTGGGTCTTCATGATCGCCGCCTTCGCCCTCTTCTTCGTGACCACCTTCCTCGGCCGGGTCTGGTGTGGCTACCTCTGCCCGCAGACGGTGTGGACCTTCATGTTCATCTGGTTCGAAGAGAAGCTGGAGGGGGCTGCCAACAAGCGGCGCAAGCTGGATGCGGCGCCCTGGAGCGGCGAGAAACTGGCCCGCAAGGGGGCCAAGCACCTAGCCTGGATCCTGCTGTCGCTGGGCACCGGCCTTACCTTCGTCGCCTACTTCCAGGACGTGTTCCAGCTGGTGCCCGAGTTCTTCACCCTGCAGGCGGGTGGCTGGGTCATCTTCTGGGTGCTGTTCTTCGCCGCCTGCACCTATGGCAATGCGGGCTGGATGCGGGCCATCATGTGCATCCACATGTGTCCCTATGCCCGCTTCCAGTCCGCCATGTTCGACAAGGACACCTACATCGTCGGCTACGACAGCCAGCGCGGCGAGACTCGTGGCGCCCGTGGCCGCAAGGCCGATCCCAAGGCGCTGGGGCTGGGGGACTGCATCGACTGCGATCTCTGCGTGCAGGTCTGCCCGACCGGCATCGACATCCGCGACGGCCTGCAGTACGAGTGCATCAACTGCGGCGCCTGCGTCGATGCCTGCGATCAGACCATGGATCGGATGGGCTATCCGCGCGGGCTCATCAGCTACACCACAGAGCACAAGCTGGCTCACAGCGAGACTCAGGTCGCGCGGCCCAAACTGATCGGCTACGGCCTGGTGATGCTCGTCATGCTGGGGGTCTTCGTCTACAACGCCATGTCCATCATGCCCATGGGGCTCGACATACTGCGGGATCGCAACCAGCTGTTCCGGGAGAACAGCGAGGGGCTCATCGAGAACACCTACACCCTCAAGATCCTCAACAAGACCCTGCAGTCCCAGACCTATTGGCTGGACGTGGAGGGACTGCCCGAGTTCCAGTGGTTCGGGCCGCGGGAAGTGACTCTCAAACCAGGGGAAATTTTCACCCTGCCGGTGAGCCTGGCGGTGGATCCCTTCAACCTAAAGCGACCGACCCTGGACGTCCAGTTCGTGCTCAAGCGGGAAGGGGCGGCACCGGACGACAGCAAGGGTACCCTGCGTCAGCCGAGCAAATTTATCAGCAGGCTGTGACGGGATGGCCAAAGGGCACCCTGCACGGACCGGCAACTTTATCAGCAGGTTGTGACGGTTTACGGGAGGGCGGGTCGTCCATCCCGGGCCGGATCGGATAGAATGGGGCGCAACAGCGCCCCTTTCCTATGGTGGATGACATGCGTTTCAACTATTCCGACCTCAATCCCGACCTCATCATGGATGCCATCGATCTCAGCGGCCTGCGCATCGATTCCGGCCTCATCGAGCTCAACAGCTACGAGAACCGGGTCTACCAGTTTCAGGACGAGGATCGTCGCCGCTACGTGGTGAAGTTCTATCGCCCCGGTCGCTGGAGCCGGGCCCAGATCCTGGAGGAGCACGAGTTCGCCGCCCGCCTGGGGGAGACGGAGATCCCGGTCGCCGTTCCCCTCAGCTTCGCCGGAGAGACCCTGCTGGAGCATCAGGGCTACCCCTTCGCCATCTGGCAGAGCGTCGGCGGCCGCCAGTTCGAGGTGGACAACCTGGATCAGCTGGAGTGGGTCGGGCGCTATCTCGGCCGCATCCACAGGGTCGGGGCCAGCCATGGATTCCATCACCGCGTCCCCCTGGACGTGGAGACCATGCTGCACGAGCCACGTCAGTTGCTGGCGTCCGGCGAGTGGCTGCCAAGCGGCCTGGCCAAGCAGTTCTTCGGCGTGCTCGACGAGCTGATCCGGCACGTGTGCGACGCCATGACCCTGGACGTGGCGCGGATCTCCCTGCACGGGGACTGCCACCCCGGCAACATCCTGTGGCGTGACGGCCCCCTGTTCGTCGATCTCGACGATTGTCGCACCGGCCCGGCCATCCAGGATCTCTGGATGCTGCTGAGCGGGGAGCGCCACGAACAGCAGCTCCAGCTCGATACCCTGCTGGCAGGTTACGAGGAGTTCATGGAGTTCGATCCGCGGGAGCTGGCGCTCATCGAGCCACTGCGGGCCATGCGCATCGTCCACTACATGGCCTGGCTGGCTAGGCGCTGGGAGGATCCCGCCTTCCCCCGCCACTTCCCCTGGTTCAACACCGAACACTACTGGCGCCAGCAGATCGCCACCCTGCACGACCAGCTGGCGGCGCTGAAGGCCCCTCCCTTGAGCCTGATGCCCCAGTGGTGAGGGAGGTCGCTGGGGGAGGCATGCCAGCCTCCCCCGGCTGCCTTTGCCATTGACGGCACGAGGGGGACACAATAGGCTTGGACTGCTTCGGTTCGCCGGGCGTGCCTCACAGTGATCCCTTAACAGGAAACGTCATGAAAAAAATCCTATTTTTCCTCGCCGCCATGCTGATGATCCCCATGGTTCACGCCGCCCCGCAATTCAAGGAAGGCGTCAACTATGACGTGGTCACCCAGACCGGCAGCGCCCAGCCTGAAGTGATGGAGTTCTTCTCCTACTTCTGCCCGCACTGCGCCAAGTTCGAGCCGATCGCCGAAGAGCTGGCGAAGAGCCTGCCGGAAGGCGTACCCATGAAGAAGAACCCGGTCGCCTTCCTGGGCCGCGAGATGGGGCCCGAGATGCAGCGTGCCTACGCCGTCGCCAACCTGCTGAACGTCGAAGGCAAGCTGACCCCGGCCATCTTCGACAAGATCCACACCCAGCGCCAGATCCCCCAGAGCCGTGGTGACGTGAAGCAGATCTTCGTGGACAACGGCGTGCCGGCCGAGGAGTTCGACGGTGCCGTCGACAGCTTCGCCGTTTCCGGCATGGTCTCCCAGTTCGACCGCAACACCGAGAGCTACAACGTGCGCGGCGTGCCGGCCTTCCTGGTGAACGGCAAGTACATGGTGAAGATTGAATCCATCACCTCCCAGGAGCAGTTCAACCAGCTGGTGCAGTTCCTGCTGGCGAAGAAAGACTGATCCAGACTGACCTCGTGAAAAAAGCCCGCCGGTGCAAACCGGCGGGCTTTTTGTTTATCAGGGCCATGCAAGGCGGGGATCAGATCTGGCAATCCCGCTGGCTGGGGGCCGGGCGCGGCAAGCGGGTGCGGCGGCTGAGGGCCTCCGCCAGCCAGACCAGCAGCAGTATGGCCAGCAGCAGGGTGGCGGTCTGGTCGTAGCGGAACAGGCTGAGCGAGACATAGAGCTGCTGTCCCAGGCCGCCGGCGCCAACCACGCCGAGTATGGTGGCGGCCCTCAGGTTCATCTCGCCGCGATAGAGGCTGTAGGCCAGCCACTGGCGCGCCACCAGGGGGAACACCCCGTACCAGAAGCAGGCCGTAGGGCCGGCCCCGCTCAGCTGCAAGGCGAGGCGGGGGGCGGGATCCGCGTTCTCCAGGGTCTCCACGAACAGCCGCGCCAGCACCCCGGTGGTGTGCAGGGTCAGCGCCAGTATGCCCGCCACTGGCCCCAGCCCGACCGCAATCACCAGCAGGCTGGCGAAGATGAGTTCGGGTACAGAGCGTAGCAGGTTGAACAGCAGGCGCAGCGGCCAGCAGTGGCGTGCGAGGCAGGCCAGCGGCAGGGCCAGCAGGGCGCTGAAGAGGGTGCTCAGCAGCGCCATTTGCACCGTATCGAGTAGGCCCATAGCCACTGTCTTGAGGAAGGGCCATGACCAGTCCGGTCGCAAAAACTCCCCCACGAAGGAACCCAGCCCGCTCAGGGATAAGCTCAGCATGCGCCAGTCGAGCTGATAAAGGGCGAGAGCTGCGGCCAGCCCCAGGCAGATCAGCAACAGCAGGCCGGGGGAGCGGCTGCGGCGCAACCAGGCGCTGAGGCCATCCGCGAGCGTCACCAGCAGGATGAAGGCCAGCAGCAGGGTCACCACCTCGCCACCGGCAAACATGCGCAGGGAGAGTTCGAGCTGCTGGCCGAGCCCGCCGGCGCCGACGAAGCCCATGATGACGGAGGCGCGCAGGGCACACTCCCAGCGGTAGACGGTGTAGGAGAGCAGCTCCTGACGCACCGCAGGCAGCACGCCGTACCAGAGCGCCTGTAGCCGGCCGCTGCCGCCCAGCAGCAGGGCGCGGGCCGGTTGCAGGGCACCGCTCTCCATGATCTCGTTGTAGACCTTGGCCAGCATGCCACCGTAGCTGACGGCGATGGCCAGGATGGCGGCGAGCGGCCCGAGCCCCGACAGGCGCACGAACAGCAGCGCCCAGATGAGCTCGGGCAGGCTGCGCAGCACGATGGCGACGAGGCGCGAGAGGGCCCGCAAGGCACCGCGCAGCGGGCTGGGCACCGGCCCCAGTTCGGCCAGCGACAGGGCGCGGGAGCCGAGCAGGGCGAACGGCACGCCGAGCAGCAGGGCGCCCGCCAGCCCCAGGGTCGCCACCGCCAGGCTCTCCAGGGTCGCGGTCAGGGTCAGGACGAGGAAGTCCCGATCCATGCGGGGCGGCCAGCTGGTGGCGAGGAAGTTGCCCATCTGCCGCCAGCTCTGGCCGTCGAACAGGCCGAGCCAGCCGTCGGCCTGTTGCCACAGGCTGTAGCCGATGAGCAGCAGCAACCAGGGCAGGGGATGGCGCCAGCGGCTAGTCAAATTGAACACGCCGCCGCCTCGTCATCACCGGCGTAGAGCTCGGCCAGCATGGCCGGGGTGACGGCCGCCGCCGGACAGTCGAACTGCACTCGCCCCTCCCGCAGGCCGATGATGCGGGGGAAGCGGCCGAGCGCCAGCTCGACCGCATGCAGGTTGGCGACGAGTGTGCTGCCCCGGGCGCGGGCTTGGGCCAGCAGGGCATCCAGGCTGCTCTGGGCGAGCACGGGATCGAGGGCGGAGACGGGCTCGTCCGCCAGGATCAGGTCCGGTTGCTGATAGAGCACCCGGGCGATGCCGACCCGCTGCAACTGGCCACCGGAGAGCTCGCCGCAGCGCTGCTGCCACTTGTCGGCGAGGCCGAGGCGTGCCAGCTCGGCCCGCGCGCCTGCGGGGTCGTAAGGACGCAGCAGGGAGAGCAGGGCGCGGCCGAGGGACCACTGACCGAGCCGACCGGCCAGCACGGCGGTCACCACCTGCTGGGAGGCGGGCAGCGGCGGTTGCTGCCAGACCATGCCGATCCGGCTGCGCAGCCGCTGGCGGGCTCGGGTGGAGAGGGTCCAGGGATCCTGGCCCCAGAGGGCGAGCCGGCCTTCGCCGCGCAGCTCGGTGCCGATCAGCCGCAGCAGACTGGTCTTGCCCGCGCCGCTCGGCCCTATGATGGCCACGCACTCGCCTGCCGTTATCTGCAGGTTGAACGGTTGCAGGATGCGGCTCTGGCCGAGCCGCAATCCTTCCCCGTCCAGCGCGACGGCGATCACTTCAGCAGGCCGGCCTGGGTGGCGGCGGCTTCGATGCCCAGGTAATTCTCGGGCTTGGTCTCGATGAAGCGGGTGGCGCGTTGCAGCTTGAGGATCTCGGCCTGGGCGGGCACCGCCGGATCCAGGCTGAGGAAGGCCTGCTTGATCTTCTCTTGCAGGGCCGGATCCATATCACCACGCACGGTCCAGTTGTAGTCAAAGTAGGTCGGGGTGGTCCAGATCACCTTGACCTTGGTGGTGTCGACCTTGCCTTCTTCCACCAGTTTCTCCCACACGGAGGCGTTGAGCGCACCGGCCGGCACCTTGCCGGAGGCGACCCAGGCGACGGTGGCGTCGTGGGCGCCGGAGAAGGCGACGTGGGCGAAGTCACGCTCCGGGTTGATGCCCTGCTCGGCCAGGAAGTGGCGCGGCATCAGGTGGCCGGAGGTGGAGGAGGGGGAGCCGAACGCGAAGTCCTTGCCCTTGGTGTCGGCCAGGGTCTTGATGCCGCTGTCGGCATTGGCGATGAACTTGGAGGTGAACTGGGCATCTTCCTGGCGCTGCACCAGAGGCACCACCTTGTCGGCACGGCGGTGTGCCTGCACATAGGTGAAGCCCCCGAGCCAGGCCATGTCGAGCTTGCCGGCGGCCAGCGCCTCGACCACGGCGGCGTAGTCGTTGACCGGCACGAACACCACCTCGCGGCCGGTTTTCTCGGCCAGGTAGTCACCCAGGGGGGCAAACTTGCGCTGCAGCTCGGTGGGGGCTTCGTCCGGGATGGCGGAGACCCGCAGCGGTTCGGCGGCGACGGCGCTCAGGCTGGCGAGCAGGGTGGTGAGGGCGAATATCCATCTGGAGGTCATGGGCGGTTCCTTGTGGTCTGGCGTTCGAACAAGCGAAAGGTCCGACGGGTGTCGGACCTTTCAGGTGAGTCATGGTAGGGGGCCATCGGCGCAGTGCGCAAGATGGGGCACTCAAAAAGGCGTCTTATACCCCGACGTGGAAGGCCTGTTTGAGGTTGCGGATGAAGTCCGCGTCCCGGCACAGGGTCTTGCCCGGGCTGTCGGAGATCTTGGCGACCGGGCCGCCATTGCACTCCATCAGCTTGAAGACGATGTTCATCGGGGTGACGCCTGGCAGATCGCAGGTGAGCTTGGTGCCGATGCCGAAGCTGGTGTTGATGCGACCGCGGAAGTGGCGGAACAGCCGGACTGCCTTGTCGAGGTCGAGGCCGTCGGAGAAGACCAGCGTCTTGGTGACGGGATCGATACCGAGGCGCTGGTAGTGGCTGATGGCCTTCTCGCCCCAGACCACGGGGTCACCGGAGTCGTGGCGCAGCCCCTGGTAGCGGCTCGCCAGCTCGAAGTCGAAGTCACGCAGGAAGGCATCCATGGTGATGCAGTCGGTCAGTGCGATGCCGAGGTGGTTGGTGAACTCGTCCAGCCAGCTGGTGAGGGCCGCGCGCTGGCTGAGTTCCAGCGGGAAGCCGAGCTGCTGGTGGGCCTGGAACCACTCGTGGGCCTGGGTGCCCACCGCCGGCAGCCGGTATTTCTGGGCCAGCTGGTAGTTGCTGGTGCCGCGAAACGCCGGCAGCCGCTCCTGGAGGCGGCCCACCACGGCATCCTGCACCGCATGGGAGAAGCGGCGGCGGGTGCCGAAGTCGATGAGGTTGAACTCGGTCATCTCCTCCGGGCTCAGATCCCGTTCCAGCCTGTCGATCTTCTGGTCGAGCCGCTCCAGCGCCTGGCTGACGCCGAACTGGGGGTAGCGGAAGCGGTTGCGCATCTCGCTGATGATGGCGAGCACCGGGATCTCCCACAGGATCACGTCCTGCCAGGGCCCTTCGACCCGCACATTGATGCGACCATCCTGCTCGAACACCTTGAGCAGGGAGGCATCCAGCGGCTTGCGGCGCAGGTGATCCAGATAATCCGGGGTGAAGAAGGGGCGCTCGGCCAGAAAGTCGAGCTCGGGCCGGGTCAGTCGCAGGGAGCCGGCGAGGCGCAGCTGCTCCTCGATCTCGCCCATCATGGGCAGCAGATCCTCTTCGTTGCGGCTGTGGAATTCGGCCACCACCTCGGCATCCGGGTAGCGATGGAACACCGCCTGCTGCATGTGCAGCTTGTAGGCATCGGTGTCGAGCAGGCTGTGGAGAATGGGAGGCATATCAGACTCCTCGCAGACGGGTGAGCACGATGGCTCGCCCCTGCCGCATAGGTAGTGTGCAGGCGTCGGTATCGAGCAGGCTGTGGAGGATCGGGGGCATATCAGGCGTCCAGCAGGCGTTGTATATCGGCCAGGGTCTGGGCCAGCTCGGCGCCGGCCTCGATCATCTGGGCACGGGCCTGGGCGATCGTCTCGGGGGCGATGCCGCGGCAGGCATCGAGGTGGACGATGACCCGGAAGCCGGCGCGGCGCAGTTGCAGCACGCTGGTCTTGACGCAGTAGTCGGTGGCGAGGCCGCCGACCAGCACTGTGCTGACGCCACGGGCCTGCAGGAACTCGACGAGCCCTGTGCTGCGCCGCTCGGCCAGGTCGTGGTAGCAGGCGCCATAGGGGTGCAGATCCGGCTCGACCCCCTTCCAGACGAAGAAGTCGTAGTCGATGGGGGCGGGCAGGCCGTCGAGCAGCTCGAACCCCGGGGTGCCCGGCACGCAATGGGCCGGCCAGGTGAGGTCGGCGTTGGGCAGCGCCAGCGGTTGCAGCATGGCGGCCGGCTCGCTCACGACCCAGGCAGCGTTCGCGGGGTGGGCGTCCTTGCTGCCGACTCGCAGGGTGGCGAGGGCGGCCTGGGCGTTGAGCGCCGCCACAATATCATCCCCGCCTGCGACGGGCAGCTCGTTCGGACAGAGCGGAGTAAACCCCTTCTGCGCATCAATATCCAGGCTGGCGATGGTTCCCATGGGTGACTCCTGCACATAATATTCTTGTGATATTATCTACCAAACATTATTAGAAGGCGAGCAGGTCGACCAGGATGCCGAGAATGAGTCTGGATATGGTGGTGCTGCGGTTGCGCGAGGAGCGGCTCGAACTGCTCCTCGAAACCCGGGATCGCCCCCCCTTTGCCCACTGCTGGCAGCTGCCGGCCCTGCGCATCGACGAGACCCGGGATCGGGATCTGGATGCCGCCCGCCACCGCCTGCTGGCGCAGTGGGGGCTGGCGCAGTGCTACAGCGAGCAGGTCTGCACCCTCGGCAATCTGGAGCGGGATCCCCGGGGCTGGTCCACCACCCTCGTCTACCTGTGCCTGGCGGAGCCCGAGGCCGGCGCCGTGCGCGGCTGCTGGCACCCCCTGGACGATCTGCCCGGCCTGCAACTCGCCTTCGACCATCCCCAGCTCATCGCCATGGGGCTGGAGCGGCTGCGCATCCAGCCACAAGCGCTGCAACTGCTCGAGGGACACGACTGGCCCGGCAACGTGCGCGAGCTGGAACACGCCATCCACCGCGCCGCCGTGCTGGCCCGGGCCGAGCAGGGCAGCCCCTCGCCGACGCTGGCCCCCCACCACTTCAACCTGGGGGGGACGGGTTCCCCCCCGCCCGTCGGCGCCGTCAGCCAGGCCGCCTCCCCGGTCATTGCCGGCCTGGGCCTGCGCGCCGCCACCGATCTGTTCCAGCGCCAGCTCATCGAGCAGACCCTGACGGCCCACCAGGGCAACTGGGCGGCTACCGCCCGGGCGCTGGATCTGGACGGCGGCAACCTGCACCGGCTCGCCAGGCGGCTCGGCCTCAAGGAGTGACGTCCCCAGAGACGAGAAGCGCCCAAAAACAAAAACCCCCTCGGGATGGAGGGGGTTTTTCATGGGCCAGCCTCGCGGGCGGCGCGGGGATCAGCGCAGGGATTTGACCGAGCGGCGGACGATGAGCTCTGGCTGCACCGTCATGGACTCGACTTCCAGCTCCTTGTTGCGGATCCGGCTCACCAGCTGCTGCACCGCCAGCAGGCCGAGCTCGGCCTTGGGGTGGCGGATGGTGGTGAGCGGCGGGCTGGAGAAGCGCGCCATCTCCACGTCGTCATAGCCGATCATGGAAATGTCGTCCGGCACCTTGACCCCGGCTTCCCAGGCGGCACAGATGGCGCCGATGGCCATGGGGTCATCGAAGGCGAACACCGCAGTCGGACGCGGGGTGAGGGCCAGGATGCGCTGCATGGCATCGAAGCCGCTCTGGCTCTCGTAGTCCCCTTCGAAGATCTGCTCGTCCTGCAGGGTCAGGCCCTGCTCGGCCAGGGCATCGCGCACCCCGTCCAGACGCTGCTGGGTAGTCGGCTTGGCGAGGTGACCCGTGATGCAGACGATGTCGGTGTGGCCCTGCTCCAGCAGATGGCGCACGGCCAGACGCGCACCGATGCGGGCGTTGTCGTTGATCACGTTGGCGAAGTCGCACTCGTTGCCCCAATCCAGCACCACCTGCGGCACGTTCTTGTGGATGCGCAGCATGTCCCTGAACTGGGTATCGATGTCGGTTCCCAGCACCAGCAGACCGTCGACCCGCTTCTCCATCAGCATGCGCAGATAGTGCTGCTGGCGGGGCGGCTGGTTCTCGGTATTGCAGAGGATCAGGCTGTACCCCTGCTCGAAGCAGTACGCCTCGACCCCCTGCACCACTTCCGCGAAGAAGGGGTTGGCACTGGTGGTCACCAGCATCCCGATGGTCTTGGTTGCATTGATCTTGAGGCTGCGCGCCACCGAGTTCGGCGCGTAGTTGAGTTCGGCCACCGCCTCAAGCACTTTCTGGGTTGCATCTTCGCTGACCCGACGGGTGTGATTGAGTACATGTGAGACGGTGGAGATGGATACGCCTGCCCGTGAGGCGACATCTTTGATAGTGGCCATCTCTGTCTCCTGAATAACAAAAGCGGAACAGTAGCAGATTTCCCGAATAAAGGCTTGGTTTTAACGAGAGCTGCCAGTGAATTGTCAATGCTGGCTAATCTAGGCGGTCATTTCTATTTGCGCAAACGAAATTTGGTCAAAATGAGAGCAGACGCAGAATGAAATATCGTCAGCTTTTTACTCTGATTTTCTGCCAACCAGCCCTGTGTTGTTAATATGTTAACCAAACAAAACAGGATTAAATTCCAAAACGACAAACATGGCAGGTTGTTTGCTCCACAAAACGCCCCCCCACCCCCGTCCGGTTAGTATCTTTAACATCTTGTTATTGCACGGTGAGGAATGATAGAACCTTATCTATCGCCGGGCTGGCGGGACACAGGCTCGGAATGACGTGCATAAAATGAAACATTTCACTGATTAAGGGACGAATCAATGCATAACTTCAGCAAAATGGCAGTCAGAGCAGCGGTTTCTTTGGCTCTGTTTGGATCAGTCTCCATGGCCAATGCGGCCGACACCATCAAGATCGGCATCGCCGGCCCCCTGACCGGCCCGGTCGCCCAGTACGGCGACATGCAGTTCACCGGTGGCAAGATGGCGGTCGAGCAGATCAACAAGGCCGGTGGCATCAAGGGCAAGCAGATCGAAGCCGTCATCTATGACGACGCCTGCGATCCCAAGCAGGCCGTGGCCATCGCCAACAAGGTGATCAACGACGGCGTCAAGTTCGTGGTCGGCCACCTCTGCTCCGACAACACCCTGCCCGCCTCCGACATCTATGAAGATGAAGGGGTGCTGATGGTGACTCCGGCCTCCACCAACCCCAAGATCACCGAGCGCGGCTACCAGCTGACCCTGCGCACCATCGGCCTGGACAGCGACCAGGGCCCGACCGCCGCCAAGTACATCATCGAGCAAGTCAAACCCCAGCGCGTGGCCGTCATCCACGACAAGAAGCAGTACGGTGAAGGCATCGCCTCCAGCGTGAAGGCCGCCCTGGACAAGGCCGGCGTCAAGGTCGTGGCCTATGAGGGCATCACCGCCGGCGACAAGGACTTCTCCGCCCTGATCGCCAAGCTGCAGAAAGAGAACGTGGACTTCGTCTACTACGGCGGCTACCACCCGGAGCTGGGCCTGATCCTGCGCCAGGCTGGCGAGAAGGGCCTGAAGGCCAAGTTCATGGGTCCGGAAGGGGTGGGTAACAAGGACATCTCCGCCATCGGCGGCCCGGCTTCCGAAGGCCTGCTGGTCACCCTGCCGAACAAGTACGATCTGGTTCCCGCCAACGCCCCCATCGTGGAAGCGTTCAAGGCCAAGGGTCAGGACTCCTCCGGTCCGTTCGTCTGGACCACCTACGCTGCCATGCAGGCCCTGGCTGCCGGTATCGCCAAGGCGGGTGAGGATGACCCGGCTGCCGTGGCTGCCGCCATCAAGGCCGCACCGATCGACACCGTCATGGGCCCCCTGACCTGGGCACCGAACGGTGACCTCAAAGGCTTCGAGTTCGGTGTCTTCCAGTGGCACGCCGACGGAACCTCCACCCAAGTCAAATAATCTGCCGACCGGGGTGACGTGAGTCACCCCTCCTTTCTTTACGGGCAAGTACAGGGAACGCAGTATGTCCGAACACTTTCTCTATCTGGTTCAGCAGTTGCTGAACGGATTGACCATAGGCAGCACCTATGCGTTGATCGCCATCGGCTACACCATGGTCTATGGCATCATCGGCATGATCAACTTCGCCCACGGCGAGGTTTACATGATCGGCTCCTATGTCGCTTTCATGGTGATGGCGGGGCTCATGATGATGGGCATCGACAGCACAGTGCTGCTGCTGGGGGGTGCCTTCCTCGTCAGCATCATCATCACCGGCAGCTATGGCTGGACCATAGAACGGGTGGCCTATCGCCCGCTGCGGGGTGGCAACCGCCTGATCCCCCTCATCTCAGCCATCGGCATGTCGATATTCCTGCAAAACATGATGCGGATGGCACAGGGCTCGCGCGACATCGCCATGCCCACCCTGATCTCCGGGGGCTGGTCCCTCGGCGGTGAAGACGGCTTCCAGGCCAGCCTCTCCTACATGCAGCTCATCATCTTCGTGGTGACCTTCGTCACCATGCTGGCCCTGACCCAGTTCATCGGCCGCTCCCGCATGGGCCGCGCCTGCCGCGCCTGCTCGGAAGACATCAAGATGGCGAACCTGCTGGGGATCGACACCCACGTGGTCATCTCCATCACCTTCGTGCTAGGGGCCGCCCTGGCCGCCGTCGCCGGCGTGCTGCTCGGCATGTATTACGGCGTCATCAACCCCTACCTAGGCTTTATGGCAGGGCTGAAGGCCTTCACCGCCGCGGTATTGGGTGGTATCGGCAGCATTCCGGGCGCCGTGATCGGCGGCCTGCTGCTGGGGGTGGTCGAGGCACTCACTGCCGGCTACCTCAGCACCGAATACAAGGATGTCATGGCCTTCGCCCTGCTCATCTTCGTGCTGCTGTTCATGCCGACCGGCATCCTGGGTCGTCCGGAAGTGGAGAAAGTATGATGAAACGCCAATTCATCCATGCCTGCATCGCCAGCCTGATGCTGCTGGTGCTCTCCTTCTGGTTGCTCGGCTTCAAGCTGGAGACCGAGGGTTCCCGCCTGCTGGTGGTGAGCCGCCTCGATGTGTCGCTGGCCTGGCTGCTGGGGGGCGCCACCCTCGTCTTCTGGTTCCAGATGCTGCGCGGCCAGATCGCGCGCCTGTTCCAGGCCTCCATCAGCGGCTTCTCCGTCGGCTTCACCAAGCTGGTGCTGCCGAGCCCGGAAGAGGCGCCCAAGCTCTATAACCTGACTGCCGTGCTGGTGCTGCTGTTCGCGGTGAGCTGGCCCTTCATGGCCTCCCGCGGCGCCATCGATCTGGCCACTCTCACCCTGATTTACATCATGCTGGGGCTGGGCCTGAACGTGGTGGTGGGCCTCGCCGGCCTGCTGGACCTCGGCTATGTCGGCTTCTACGCGGTCGGTGCCTACAGCTACGCCCTGCTCAACAGCTACTTCGGCCTGAGCTTCTGGGAGTGTCTGCCCATCGCCGGCCTGATGGCGGCCACCTTCGGCTTCCTGCTCGGCTTCCCGGTGCTGCGGCTGCGAGGGGACTACCTGGCCATCGTGACCCTGGGCTTTGGCGAGATCATCCGCATCCTGCTCAACAACATGACCAGCCTGACCGGCGGCCCGAACGGGATCTCCGGCATTCCCAAGCCGACCCTGGGGGGCCTGGAGTTCAACCGCACCGTGAAGGATGGCGGCTTCGAGACCTTCCACGAGTTCTTCGGCATCGCCTACAACGCGAATCACAAGGTGATCTTCCTCTACCTGATGGCGCTGGTGCTGGTGATCGCCACCCTGTTCGTCATCAACCGCCTGCTGCGCATGCCGCTCGGCCGCGCCTGGGAGGCGCTGCGGGAGGACGAGATCGCCTGCAAATCCCTGGGGCTCAACCCCACCATCATCAAGCTGACCGCCTTCACCATAGGCGCCTGCTTCGCGGGCTTCGCCGGCAGCTTCTTCGCCTCGCGCCAGGGCTTCATCAGCCCGGAGTCCTTCGTCTTCATCGAGTCGGCCATCGTACTGGCCATCGTGGTGCTGGGGGGCATGGGCTCCCAGATCGGGGTGGTGCTGGCGGCCATCGTCATGACGGTGCTGCCGGAGCTGGCCCGCGAATTCAACGAATATCGCATGCTGATGTTCGGTCTCTTGATGGTATTCATGATGATCTGGCGGCCGCAGGGACTGCTGCCCATGAGTCGACCCCATATGGAGCTTCGTAAATGAGCAACAATCACACATTGTTGGATGTCTCAGATCTGTCGATGCGCTTCGGCGGCCTGCTCGCGGTCAACGGCGTCAAGCTGGACGTGAACAAGGGGGAGGTGATCTCCATCATCGGCCCCAACGGCGCAGGCAAGACCACCATCTTCAACTGCCTGACCGGCTTCTACCGCCCGAGCGGCGGCGTCATCCGCTACAAGGGCGAGGAGATCCAGGGCCTGCCCGGCCACCTCATCGCCCGCAAGGGAATCGTGCGGACCTTCCAGCACGTGCGCCTGTTCAAGGAGATGACGGCGGTGGAAAACCTGCTGGTGGCCCAGCACAGGCACCTCAACACCGGCTTCCTCGCCGGCCTGTTCAAGACCCCCTCCTTCCGCCGCGCCGAGAAAGAGGGGCTGGAGCAATCCGCCTTCTGGCTGGAGAAGGTGGGGCTCAAAGATCTCGCCAACCGCGCCGCCGGCAACCTGGCCTACGGCCAGCAGCGCCGCCTAGAAATAGCCCGCTGCATGGCGACCCGGCCCGAGCTGCTGATGCTGGATGAGCCGGCCGCCGGCCTCAACCCCCACGAGACGGACGAGCTCAACGAGCTCATCTCCAATCTGAGGGACGAGTTCGGGGTCTCCGTGCTGCTGATCGAACACGACATGAAGCTGGTGATGGAGATCTCCAACCGCATCTTCGTGGTCAACCAGGGTACCCCCCTGGCCCACGGCAAGCCGGACGACATTCGTAGCAACCCGGCCGTGATCAAGGCCTATCTGGGCGAGTCATAGGAAGAAGCAAGATGTTAGAACTTCGCAACGTATCGACCCATTACGGCAAGATCCAGGCGCTGCACGACGTCAGCGTCGAAGTGAAAGAGGGCGAGATCGTCACCCTGATCGGCGCCAACGGCGCCGGCAAGACCACCCTGCTGATGACGCTCTGTGGCGAACCCAAGCCCAGCAGCGGCAGCATCTGGTTCGAGGGGGAGCAGATCAACGACCTCAGCACTGCCCGCATCATGCGCAAGGACATCGCCGTGGTGCCGGAGGGGCGTCGCATCTTCGCCCGCCTGACAGTGGAGGAGAACCTGCTGATGGGGGCCTTCTTCGTCGACAAGGCGGAGCAGCAGGGCCTGCTGGATCAGATCTTCACCCTGTTCCCCCGGCTGCACGAGCGGCTGGATCAGCGGGCCGGCACCATGTCCGGCGGCGAGCAGCAGATGCTGGCCATCGGCCGCGCCCTGATGAGCAAGCCGCGCCTGCTGCTGCTGGATGAACCCTCTCTGGGGCTGGCCCCCATCGTCATCCAGCAGATCTTCGACACCATAGAGCAGCTGCGCCAGAAGGGGATGACCATCTTCCTGGTGGAGCAGAACGCGAACCAGGCGCTCAAGCTGGCGGATCGCGGCTATGTGCTGGAGAACGGCCGGGTGGTGCTGCAGGACACCGGGGAGGCCCTGCTGGCCAACCCCGCCGTCCGCCAGGCCTACCTCGGCGGCTAAGCGTGCATTGCCACCCCATCTCCCCCGACCGCGCCCACCCGGCGCGGCCGGGGGAGACTCCCGCCCGGGGGCTCACCCCTTGAGCCGGTCGAGGGAGAGACAGGATCACCACCACTTCTGGCACGACCCTGCCCTGCCCTTCATCGAGGCGCGTGCGGTGCAGGACGGTCGCCGCGTCTGCTACGACAAGCACAGCCACCCCCACTTCTCCATCGGTGCCATCACCGGCGGTCACAGCCACTACCTCAACCAGCGCAGCCGGCAGGAGGTCGGTCGCGGCAGCCTGGTGCTGATGAACCCGGAGGAGGTGCACGCCTGCAACCCCATTGCCGACCAGCCCTGGTCCTATCTGATGTTCTACCTGGATACCGGCTGGCTGCAGCGCCAGCAGGAGGAGGCGGGACTGGGGGCCGAGTTTCGCCCCTTCGACATGACCGCGAGCCGGGATCCCCTGCTCTATCAGGGGCTGTGCCGGCTTCACCGGCAACTGGTGCAGGAGCCGGATCCCCTGGCTTGCGAGGTGGCCTGTCACCTCTTCAGCCGCCAGCTGCTGGCCAGGCTCACCCCGGCCAAGTGGGATGACCGTCCGCCCCAACACCTGCAACGGGCCGCCGAGCTGATGCAGGACGAGAGCACCTGCGCCCTCACCCTGGCGCAGCTGAGCGCGGTGGCAGGGCTCACCCCGTCCCACTTCGTGCGCGCCTTCAGCCGCCACTACGGCATGACGCCCCACGCCTATCTGCTCGATCGTCGCATCCGCCACGCCCGCACCCTGCTGCGCCAGGGGCAGCCCCTGGCCGACGTGGCCCTGGCGAGCGGCTTCGCCGATCAGGCGCACTTCCAGCGCCAGTTCAAACGTCGGGTCGCCGCCACCCCGGGGCAGTACCGCGCCGGGCTCGCTCCTCAGGACGAGCGCACCAGATAAGCCGCGCTGAGCAGCAACAGCAGCGCCATGGTCCGGTTGAACCCGCGCAGCCGGCGGGGCGACACCAGCCACCCCTGCAATCGACTGCCCGCATAGGCCCAGCAGGCGATGGAGCCGAGGCAGATCACCAGATAGAGGGCGGTGAACAGCATTATCTGTCCCACCCCGCCCGCGATCCCGTAGGCCCCCATCCCCATGCTGGCCGCCAGCCAGGCCTTGGGGTTGAGCCACTGCATCAGGGCACCGTACCAGAAGGCGGGCGGCACGCCGTCCACCCCCTCCACCCGACCGGAGTCCACCAGCAGCTGCCAGGCCAGGTAGCACAAAAAGAGCACGCCGCCCCAGTGAAGGGCGCCGGCCACCAGGGGCCAGCGGGACAGGGCGCCGCCAAGCCCCAGCCCCATCAGCAGGAGCAGCAGGATGAAGCCGAGGGTGGCCCCCACCACGTGACGCAGGCTGGCCAGGAAGCCGTACCGGGCGCCAGCGCCGAGGGCGACCAGGTTGACCGGGCCGGGGGAGATGGACATGGCCAGGGCAAACCCGGCCATGGACAACAACAGACTGATTTCCATGGGTGATGCTCATGCAAGGGAGTGAGTCGCCAGCCTATCCAGCCCGCGCCGACCGATATTGAAGAAAATTGCGATCCCCTGAAATGCGGGTGCATTGCGCACTTAGCGCCAGCCCCGGCTTGCGGTAAACTGCCCCTCAATCCTCCATTTTCAGGACATCTCAATGGACCAGTTTGCCCATATCAGCGCCCATGATGCCCACCAGAAGCTGAGCGCCGGTGAAGCCCGTCTCGTGGACATTCGCGACCCCCAATCCTTCGAGACCGCCCACGCGGTCGGCGCCTTCCACCTGACCAATGGTTCTTTGGTTCGCTTTATGAACGAGGTGGACTTCGACACCCCGGTCATCGTGATGTGCTATCACGGCAACAGCAGCCAGGGGGCGGCCCAATACCTGCTGCAGCAGGGCTATGACGAGGTCTACAGCCTGGATGGCGGCTTCGAGGCCTGGCGCAGGGAGTTCCCGATCCAGGCGGGCGATGCATGACGGGTGACCAGGTCCCCTCCGGCATGATCCAGCTGCTGGTGCTGGGGGACGCCCGCATGGCCCAGGCGCTGGTGGACTACCTCGCCACCCTGGGGATCCCGTGCGAGCTGACCCAGTCCGAGCTCGGCGTCTCGGTCTGGCTGGCGGACGAGCGACGCCTCGCCCAGGCCCAGCAGGAGGTAAAGCGCTTCCTGGCCGAGCCGAGCCATCCCCGCTACATGGAAGCCTCCTGGCAGTCCGGTCGGGCCGACGCCCGCATCGACTACAGCAAGGGGATGACGGATCCGGTCACCGATTTCCTCCACCAGGCGGGCCCCCTGACCCTGGTGGTCATCATCGCCTGCCTGGCCATCTACGCTCTGGATGCCATCGGCCTGCCCATCTTCGACGAGCTCGCCTTCCACCCCACCCTGGCCCAGTTCACCGACTGGCAGGCCTGGCGCTACATCACCCCGGCCTTCATCCACTTCTCGGTGCTGCACCTGGTGTTCAACCTGCTGTGGTGGTGGTACCTCGGGGGCCAGATCGAGCAGCGCCTCGGCAGCGGCAAGCTGTTCATCCTGCTCATCGTCGGGGCCGCCCTGCCCAACATCGCCGAGTTCTTCGCAAGCGGCCCGCGTTTCGGCGGCCTCTCCGGGGTGGTCTATGCCCTGCTCGGCTACAGCTGGCTGCGGGCCAGGCTGCAGCCAGCCTGCGGCCTCGCCATGCCGCCGGCCCTGATGGGCTTCATGCTGGTCTGGCTGGTGCTCGGCTTCTTCGACATGCTGGGCACCAGCACCGCCAACATGGCTCATCTGGTCGGCCTGCTGGTGGGCCTGGCTCAGGGCTGGCTGGACAGACACCACAGGCCGGTGTGAGGCCTGGTTGTCGGCAACGCCTCGGCAACCATAGTGACCGCCAACATGGCTCATCTGGCGGGCCTACTGGTGGGCCTGGCTCAGGGCTGGCTGGACAGGCACCACAGGCCAGCCTGACGATCCCTGTCCCCACTGCCTGAAACGAAAACGCCGCCCCGAGGGGCGGCGTTTTTATTGGCCAACAGGCTTACTGCTTGAGCAGGGTGGGATCGGTCACCTTGACCGCAGTGCCGCCGCTCATGAAGAAGCTGGCAAACTGGGTCTGCATTTCTGTGGTGACGGCGCCGGTCGGATCGAAGTTCTCGTCCGGTGCCAACAGCGAGCTGTGACCACCGGCCACGAAGCGGGCGGCATGGTGATTGGCCGCGCCGGTCGCCGTCAGCGGCTGCAGGGCCAGCACCTTGAACAGCGGCTCTGTACCACCCAGCGGGGCGGTGGCGATGCTGTTCGGGATCACCCGGTCAGACAGGCTCAGTGCGCCGTCGCCGACGACTTCAGTGGCAAACAGCGGGAAGCTCGCCGCGATGCCGCTGCCGAGGTTGATCGGGTCAGCCGAATCCAGCACCGACTGGGCCGCGAAGCCATAGCTCTGCAGGGTGCTGGCGGCGCTCGCCTGGGTGGCGGCATCCAGGCTCGGCAGGAACTCGTTGACGAAGCAGGTCGGTACCGCCGTCTTGCAGTTCGGGGCATAGGCGGTGAAGGCCGTCTTCAGGGCGGCGCTGCCAGAGGTCAGCACGCTCATCTGGATCGTCGGGCCGAAGGTCGGCGAGTTCAGCAACAACGGCGCTATGCCGCCACCCGGCATGGCCAGGCCACCGGTGTCGAACCTGAACAGGGCGTCCGCCGTCGGGTTGCCAACAGACTGGTTCGCGACCCCCAGCAGGCTGGCCCCTGCGATGGCCCCCAGGGAGTGACCCAGGAAGTGGACCTTGAGGCCAGCACCACCCAATTTTCCACCTGCATTTGCCAGGCCCACCGCCAGACGCAGGCCCAGCAGATCCGCCACGCTCTGTTTCAGGTTGTCACGGGCTACCGTCAGGTAGCTCAGGTTCAGGTAGGGGGTCGGGTTGTCTGAGGTGGTCACCGAGTCCATGCTGCCGGTCAGGGCGAAGCCGCGCTCACCGTGCAGGGGATGATCGATCACCACCACGGCCACGTTCTTGGTCGCCTTCATACCGGCACCGATCTGGCCCAGGGCCAGGGCGTAGGCATTCTCCTTCACCGAGGTGACGCCGTGCTGATAGATGATCACGTCGGTGATGCTGGTCAGCGGTGCGGCGGCGAAGACGCGCATCGGCACGGACTGCACCTCTTCCAGCGCAGGCAGCGGGTTGAAGCGACCCACGTTCATCTCGGGATCCAGCGCCTTGCCGCCGGAGGTGAGGGTCACCCCGATCAGCTTGCTCGCCTCCGCCAGCAGCTCGGCCTGACGGGTCGGATCGGCAATGAGCTCGCCCAGCAGGGCCGGATCCACGCCCGCCCCCACCAGACCGCCGATCACCTCGGTGTCGCCCACCTTCAGGGCGTTGGCGATGGCGTACAGGCTGGGAATGGCACCGTGCCAGGACTGGGTCTTCGCCTTGTCCCAGGAGCCGGCGGTGGCCGGGGAGGAGAGGAAGTAGGGCAGCTTGACGGTGCCGGTATAGACCTGAGTCATGCCAGCTAGGCCTTTCAGTTGCGGGTTGGCGTCAACGGCGGCGGCAATCGCATCCTTCTGCTCCTGGGGCAGGAAGGCTTCGGCATCCAGCTGGGTCAGGAAATCATTCTTGCCCGTCACGGCCAGGGTGTAGGTGCCGGGCAGGCTGGTGTTGCCCAGGGCATCCTGCTTCCATACCTTGGCGGCATCCAGAGTGGCCGGATCGGCCTTGAGCACGGCCGCAGCCGCCCCTTTCACCGCCACCAGCACGTCGGCACCGGACTGGGTACCGAACCAGTCGGAGAAGATGACGTGGTCGCTGGTGATGCCGGTGGCCGCCTTGAACAGCCCTTCCTGCAGCGCGATCAGGCCGCTGATGGTCTGCTCCTGGGCAGTGCCGCCCGTGCTGGTCTTGTAGGTGCTGTAGTCGCTGCCCGGACGCAGGGGATTGCCCGTGCTGTCCTTCAACGAGTCGGTTGCGACGATCATGTAGTAGGAGGAGGGGTTGAGCGGCTTGAGCGGCACCAGATTCAGCTTGCCGGCCGACTCGGCGACCACGAAGTCAACCCCGTAGGTCAGGACCTTCTTCACACCGCTCGGGCGCAGGGCGGTGCTGTCAAATTCCAGCTCCATCAGATAAAGCGGCGCCACAGAGGCAGCGAACTCGGCCGCAGCCGGCGCCTTGACCTGGATGCCGGAGGCCGTCACGGGCACGATCTGGATCGCCTGGGTGGTAGACCAGCCATCCAGGGTAGAGAGTGCGGAGACAGGGTTGGAGAGATCGGCCGTTTCCGTCGAGAACTTCAGGGTGCCGTCGGTGGCACGGGCAGCCAGGGCGCTGGGTCGCACCGCATTGGAACCGCTCAGCAGATAATCGAGATAGCTTGAGGTATCGCCTGTGTTGTCGTCACTGCCACCACAACCGCTCAGCAGCGCACTGATGACGGCGGCATAAATTAGCTTTTTCTTCATATCCTTATCTCTTTTATGTTGTTATCCATGATGAGCCTGACGGGGTAGGGTTCAAACCCGACCGAGCCATATTAACAGCATCGCAACAATTAATAAGCCTCTGGTCGGTCATCTGATCTGATTTTTTTGTGTACAGCATCAAGGAATTGGAATCGAGTCCGGGTGCCAGAGGGTAGCAGCATTGCCCTCGCCACCAGACCCGACCAGAGCCTCATCGCCTCCGTGGCGCAAAAAGCCGCCCCGATCTCGGCAAAGGGGGAAATTTGTCGGTAGAATGGCGCCATTGCTTAAGGAGACCCTCATGATCGACCCGAAAAAACTGGAAGAGATCGCCAAACAGATTCACAACTCCCTGCCGCCCGGCATCCGCAGCATGGGTGAAGAGGTGGAGAAGAAGACCCGCCAGGTGCTGCAGGCCCAGCTGAACAAGCTGGACCTGGTCAGCCGCGAAGAGTTCGACGTGCAGACCAAGGTGCTGTTGCGCACCCGGGAGAAGCTGGCCGCCCTGGAGGCCAAGCTGGCCCAGCTGGAGCAGCAGCTCGCCGCCAAGAGCGAGTGATCCGGTCTGACCCGGCAGTAGATAGCACAAACCCCAGCCTAGCTGGGGTTTGTTGTTTCTGACGATCAGCGTAGGGCCGATTAGGCCGTGACATGCCGTCAGCGCTTATTGGCCGCCTGCATGTTCGGAGTCAGATAAACTCGTAGGCGTCGCCGAAGATGCGCTCGGGCTCGGCACCCAGCACCTTGAACTCTTCCCGGGCGGCACCGGCCATCTCGAAGCGGCCCGCCACATAGATGTCGTAGTCATGCAGGCTGACGAAGTCATCCATGATGGCCTTGTGCACCAGGCCAGTCTTGCCGGTCCAGTCACTCTCGGGCTCCTGCACCACGGGGATGAAGGTCAGGGGGGCATAGTCGCGCTCCCACTGCTGCATCTGCTCCAGCTCGTAGAGCCAGTGCGCCTGGCGCACGCCCCAGTAGAGGAACACGGGGCGCTTGCTGCCGCTGTCGATCAGATACTCCAGAATGGCGCGGGCATAGGAGAAGCCGGTGCCGCCCGCCATCAAGATCAGCGGACGGGGAGACTCGTCGCGCAGGAACGCCTTGCCGGCGGCCAGCTCGACCTCGATCTCGCCCTGTTCGCGCATGCGGGCCAGCACCTGGCCGGCATAGGCATTTTCCGGGGTGGCGCCGATCTGCAGCTCCAGGCGACCGGCACGGGTCGGCGAGTTGGCGATGGAGAAGGGGCGCTTGTCCGAATCGCTCATCACCACCAGCAGATACTGGCCTGGCTTGAAGCTCACCTCCTGCTGCGGCGTCAGGGCCACGTGCCAGATGGTGTCGACATATTCGCGCAGTTCCTCTACGCGGCACTTGATACGTTGCATTCTTGTCCTTGTGAGGGGCCTGCCCGGCCCGCTTCGCTCATGGTTTCACTATTGTTGTGGCGACCAGTCAAGTGGTCAGGTCAGTCGAGCATACCCAATTCGGCACGGCAATACCGCACTTTTGCGTCGGTATGGCCGTCCGTCGGGGAGTTCCTCAGTCGAGGATCTTCAGCTCGTCCCAGATGGCGTCGATCTTCTGCTTCACCGCTTCGTCCTGGACGATGGGCTGACCCCACTCCCGATTGGTCTCCCCCGGCCACTTGTTGGTGGCATCCAGCCCCATTTTGGAGCCGAGCCCGGAGACCGGCGAGGCGAAGTCCAGATAGTCGATCGGGGTGTGCTCGATCAGGGTGGTGTCGCGCGCCGGGTCCATCCGGGTGGTGATGGCCCAGATCACGTCCTTCCAGTCCCGGGCGTTGATGTCGTCGTCGCAGACGATCACGAACTTGGTGTACATGAACTGGCGCAGGAAGGACCAGACCCCCAGCATCACCCGTTTGGCGTGGCCCGGGTAGCGCTTCTTGATGGTGACCACCGCCATCCGGTAGGAGCACCCCTCGGGCGGCAGATAGAAGTCCACGATCTCGGGGAACTGCTTCTGCAAGAGCGGCACGAACACCTCGTTCAGCGCCACCCCCAGCACCGCCGGCTCATCGGGCGGACGGCCGGTGTAGGTACTGTGATAGATGGCATCCCGCCGCTTGGTGATGTGGGTGATGGTGAAGACCGGGAACTCGTCCACCTCGTTGTAGTAACCGGTATGATCCCCGTAGGGGCCTTCCGGAGCCATCTCGCCCGGCTCCAGGTACCCTTCCAGCACGATCTCGGCGCTGGCGGGCACCTCCAGGTCGCAGCTCAGCGCCTTCACCACCTCGGTGCGGCTGCCCCGCAGCAGACCTGCGAAGGCGTATTCGGAGAGGGTATCCGGCACCGGCGTCACCGCGCCGAGTATGGTCGCCGGATCGGCGCCGAGCGCCACCACCACCGGGAAGCGCTCACCGGGATGGGCCTCCTGCCACTCGCGAAAATCGATGGCGCCGCCGCGGTGATCCAGCCAGCGCATGATGAGCTTGTTCTTGCCGATCTTCTGCTGGCGGTAGATGCCGAGGTTCTGGCGCTTCTTATAGGGACCGCGGGTGATGGTCAGGCCCCAGGTCACCAGAGGCGCCACATCCCCCGGCCAGCAGTGCTGGATCGGGATCTGGTCGAGATCCACCGCCTCCCCTTCCAGCACCACCTGCTGGCAGGGGGCGGAAGAGAGGCGTTTGGTCGGCATGTTGAGCACCTGCTTGAAGATGGGCAGCTTCTCCATCAGCTCCTTGAGCCCGCGGGGAGGCTCCGGCTCCTTCAGATAGGAGAGCCAAGTTCCTACCTGACGCAGGGCGCCGACGTTGGGCTGCCCCATCCCCATCGCGACCCGATCCGGCGTGCCAAACAGGTTGGTCAGCACCGGCATGGTGTGGCCCTTGGGGTTTTCGAACAGCAGGGCCGGGCCACCCGCACGCAGGGTACGGTCGCTGATCTCGGTCATCTCCAGATAGGGATCTATCTCGCGACTGATGCGCCTGAGCTGGCCGTTTTGTTCCAACTGCGCGATGAAATCACGCAAGTCCTTGTATTTCATGCAGGTACCCTAGCGGGATCAGGAGGTCCCGCATTATAACCCTGGCCGCGTATCCGGTGTACCCGTATCGGACATCATGACGGACGAGGCGTGACGCCGCTCCTGCCGGGTGAGCCTGTCCGCCAGTTGTCCCAGCAGCCTGGGCTCGTCCATCTCCAGCAGCAAGCCGGCCACCAGCCCCCCATATTGATGCTTGCCGAGCTCTGCCAGCAGGTATTGCTGGGCCCCTTCCGGCAGCGGCGACAGCCGGCTGAGCTGGCGCAGGGCGGGTACCATCAGGCGCTCGTTGCGGCTGGCGGCGATCAGCAGATCGCTCGCCTCCTGGCCTGTGTAGAAGCGTGGAATGGCGTGCAACGCCGCCAGGCTGTCGTGATCCACGGGCTGGCGCCACAACTTGAGGTAGAGCGCCGTGTCCCCGGTCTGCTCGATGAGGTGCAGCAGCAGCTGGTTGTCCGGCAGGAAGAGGTTGAGGGTGGCGAGCCGACCCGCCTCGCGCCGCAGCACGGCCGGGGGCTGCCCATCGAGCACGGCCAGCAGCGCCTCCTGCTGCTGGGGCAGGTCCGGATTGCTGCTGTAGTAGATCTGCTTGAAGTCGAAGCGATCCTGTTCCAGCAGCTGGCGGTAGTTGCCCTGCCAGGCCAGCTGCTGCCAGTGCTGCAGCACCAGCCTGGCCTCGGCCGCAAAGTCGTAGGCGGGCAGCTGGACCAGGAAGCCGTCCACCTTCCCCTCCACCAGCCATTGCGGCGCCTTGGCGGCCTGCGCCCGCACCCAGGCCTGCAGCGCCGGGCTGGGGGCGGATGCCGACTTGAGATCGCTCAGCAGCTGGAACAGCAGGTACTCTCGCTGCCCCACGGACAGCGTCTCCAGCAGCGAGTCCATGGCATCAAACTGCCCCAGCGCCAGCCGGCTGTCCAGGTATTCACGGTGACCCTGCAGCCCCTCGTCTGCCACCAGCGGCCCCTGCAGCTGCGGCGGCGTGTCGGCGTAGACGGGAGCGGCCAGCAGCCAGCCAATCCATATGAGTAACACTAGCTTCATGACGTCCCTGTCCTTGTGACATCTAGGCTCACATACTACTAAGCCAGCCGTGAAATAGATAAACAAAAACCGCGACCTGGGCCGCGGTTTTGTCATGCCAAGAGGCAGTTACTTCTGCTGACGCTTCATGGAGTCGAAGAACTCGTCGTTGGTCTTGGTCGCAGAGAGCTTGTCGATCAGGAACTCGATGCTGTCGATCTCCCCCATGGGGTGGATGATCTTGCGCAGGATCCACATCTTCTGCAGCTCGTCCGGCGCGGTCAGCAGCTCTTCCTTGCGGGTGCCGGAGCGGGTGATATCGATGGCCGGGTAGGTGCGCTTCTCGGCGATCTTGCGCGAGAGGTGCAGCTCCATGTTGCCGGTACCCTTGAACTCTTCGTAGATGACTTCATCCATCTTGGAGCCGGTGTCGATCAGCGCGGTGGCGATGATGGTCAGACTGCCGCCCTCCTCGACGTTGCGGGCCGCACCGAAGAAGCGCTTCGGACGGTGCAGGGCGTTGGCGTCCACACCACCGGTCAGTACCTTGCCGGAGGAGGGGATCACGGTGTTGTAGGCACGGGCCAGACGGGTGATGGAGTCCAGCAGGATCACCACGTCCTTCTTGTGCTCGACCAGGCGCTTGGCCTTCTCGATCACCATCTCGGCGACCTGGACGTGACGGGAGGCCGGCTCGTCGAAGGTGGAGGCGATCACTTCGCCCTTCACCATCCGCTGCATCTCGGTCACTTCTTCCGGACGCTCGTCGATCAGCAGGACGATCAGTTCGCAGTCGGGGTGGTTGTAGGCGATGCTCTGGGCGATGTTCTGCAGCAGCATGGTCTTACCGGCCTTGGGCGGTGCGACGATGAGGCCACGCTGGCCCTTGCCGATGGGAGACGCCAGATCCAGCACGCGGGCGGTGATGTCTTCGGTAGAACCGTTGCCACGCTCCATGCGCAGACGCTCGTTGGCGTGCAGGGGGGTCAGGTTCTCGAACAGGATCTTGTTGCGGGAGTTTTCCGGGCGGTCGTAGTTGACGTCGTTGACCTTGAGCAGGGCGAAGTAGCGTTCACCCTCTTTCGGCGGCCGGATCTTGCCGGAGATGGTATCGCCGGTACGCAGGTTGAAGCGACGGATCTGGCTGGGGGATACATAGATGTCATCCGGGCCAGCGAGGTAAGAGCCGTCTGCACTGCGCAGGAAACCGAAACCATCGGTCAGGATTTCCAGCACACCGTCGCCAAAGATATCCTCGCCACCCTTGGCGTGTGCCTTGAGGATCGCGAAGATGATGTCTTTCTTGTGCGCCCGAGCCAGATTTTCCAACCCCATGGATTCGCCAAGCTGTACCAGCTCGGACACAGGAGTGTTCTTTAGTTCAGTCAGATTCATAGTGGTGAAAGTCTGTAAGCAAGGATTGAAATGAGGAGACAGTCTGCTGGATTGATGCTGATCGGATTTGACTTGCCAGGCTTGTGAAGCAAAGAGTCAGGCAAAAAGGTTAGCAAACGAGCGATAAACTAGCACCAATCGGGATGAGCGTCTAGGTGATAAAACACAAGGAGCGCATTATTGCAATGCGCTCCTTCTTGATTATTACAGGTTACCGTCCAGGAACTCTTTCAGCTGAGTCTTGGACAGGGCGCCGACCTTGGTGGCTGCCACTTCGCCATTCTTGAACAGCAGCAGGGTCGGGATACCGCGAATGCCATACTTGGGCGGAGTGTCGGCGTTATGATCGATGTTCAATTTCGCCACGGTCACGCGACCTTCGTATTCCTGAGCAACCTCGTTCAGGATCGGGGCGATCATCTTGCACGGACCGCACCATTCAGCCCAGAAATCGACCAGAACGGGGCTGTCGGCTTTGATTACATCGGCCTCGAAGCTGGCATCGCTCAGCTGAACAATCTTGTCACTCATCTCCAACTCCAGTCAGTAATTAAGGCTTTATTGATGCTTCAACAAAGGCAATAGTTGCCCTATTTGAAATGATCCTGTTTATTATTGCAAGCCTAACCTGATAACCTACCGCCATGAGCAAAACACATCTAACGACCGAAAAATTCGCCCAAATGGGCCTCGAACCCGAAGTTCTGGCTGGTCTGGAATCAAAGGGATTTCATTATTGCACGCCCATCCAGGCACTCTCCCTGCCCCTGCTGGTAGAAGGTCATGACCTCGCCGGTCAGGCCCAGACGGGGACCGGCAAGACCCTGGCTTTCCTGGCGGCCACCTTCAACTATTTGTTGACCCATCCGCTGACCAAGCCGCGCCTCATCAACCAGCCCCGCGCCATCATCATGGCCCCGACCCGGGAGCTGGCTGTCCAGATCTACAACGATGCAGAGAGCATGTCTGCCTCGACCGGCCTCAAGCTCGGCCTCGCCTACGGCGGTGAAGGGTACGACAAGCAGCTGGCCGTGCTGGAACAGGGTGTCGACATCCTGATCGGCACCACGGGTCGCATCATCGACTACTTCAAGTCCAAGGTGATCGATCTCGGCAACATCCAGGTCGTGGTGCTGGACGAAGCGGATCGCATGTTCGATCTCGGCTTCATCAAGGACATCCGTTTCCTGTTCCGCCGCATGCCCCCCGCCACCGAGCGTCTGAGCATGCTGTTCTCTGCCACCCTCTCCCTGCGGGTACAGGAGCTGGCCTACGAGCACATGAACCACCCGGAGCATGTGCAGGTCGAGCCGGAACAGATGACTGGCGTGCGGATCAAGGAGGAGCTCTTCTACCCCTCCAACGAAGACAAGATGTTGCTGCTGCTCTCCCTGATGGAAGAGGAGTGGCCGGAGAAAGCCATCGTCTTCGCCAACACCAAGCACGTCTGTGAGGACGTTCACGCCTGGCTGGAAAACGACGGCCACCGCGTAGGTCTGCTGACCGGTGACGTGCCGCAGAAGAAGCGGATGAAGATCCTGGACGAGTTCACCAAGGGCACGCTGGATATCCTGGTTGCCACCGACGTGGCCGCCCGTGGTCTGCACATCCCCGACGTGACCCACGTCTTCAACTACGACCTGCCCGACGACGCAGAGGATTATGTCCACCGCATCGGTCGTACCGGCCGTGCCGGCAGAAGCGGTCACTCCATCAGCCTGGCCTGTGAAGACTATGCCTTCAACCTGCCGGCCATCGAGGAGTACATCCACCACCCCATCCCGGTCAGCAAGTACGACCGTGAGGCACTGCTGGATGACGTGACCGCGCCGAAACGGGTGTTCCGCAACCGTCAGCCGGTGAACCGCAACATGCGGGATCGCCAGGGCGGTGGCAACAGCAACAACCGTCGTCGTCCCCCCCGCAAGAACTGAGGGACAGGCCCAGTTGCACAACTCGCCTCTCTATGCCGCCATCGACCTCGGCTCCAACAGCTTCCATATGCTGGTGGTGCGCGAGGTCGCTGGCGCTCTGCGCACCGTCACCAAGGTCAAACGCAAGGTTCGCCTCGCCGCCGGCCTGGATGCCGATTTTCGCCTGAACCGCGCCGCCATGGAGCGGGGCTGGGACTGTCTACGCCTGTTCTCCGAGCAGCTGCAGGACATCCCCTCCGACAACATCCGGGTAGTCGGCACCGCCACCCTGCGCCTGGCCACCAACGTAGACGACTTCCTGCAGGAAGCGGAACGGGTTCTCAACCACAACATCGAGATCATCTCGGGTGAGGAAGAGGCCAAGACCATCTACGAGGGGGTCTCCTGGACCTCGGCGGGGGAAGGCAACCGGCTGGTGATCGACATCGGCGGGGCCAGCACCGAGCTGGTCATCGGCGAGCAGAGCGAGGCGAAGCTGCTCAACAGCCTGCACATGGGCTGTGTCACCTGGCTCAACAACCACTTCGGTGATGGCGAGCTCTCCGAGACCCGCTTCGAGCAGGCTATCGCCGCCGCCAAGGCGGTACTGGAGAAGGTGGCAGAGGATTACCGCGTCCTCGGCTGGCGTACCTGCGTCGGCGCCTCCGGCACCGTTCAGGCGCTGCAGGAGATCATGCTGGCCCAGGGCAAGAGCGAGCGTGTCACCCTGCCGAAGTTGCAGGAGTTGATGGGGCAAGCCATCGCCTGTGGCAGGCTCGATCAGTTGCAGCTCGAAGGGCTGGCCGCCGAGCGGCTGACCGTGTTCCCCTCCGGTCTCGCCATCCTGATCGCCATCTTCGAGACCCTCGGCATCGAGAGCATGACCCTGGCCGGTGGCGCGCTGCGCGAGGGGTTGATCTACGGCCTGCTCGGCAACAATCACGACTGTGACGCCAGGGATCGCACCGCAGACAGCCTGATCAGCCGCTATCAGCTGGACAAGGAGCATGCCGAGCGGGTGCGCGACACCGCCATCGAGGCCTTCGCCCAGCTGCAACCGGCCTGGCGCCTCTCCAAGCGCTACGGCCGTCCGATCCTGCGCTACGCAGCCCTGTTGCACGAGATAGGCCTCTGCATCGAATACAAGAAGGCGCCCCAGCACGCCGCCTACATCATCGACAACATCGACATGCCGGGCTTCACCCCTGCACAGAAGAAGCTGTTGTCGGCCCTGCTGTTCAACCAGCGGGACGAGTTCAAGCCGGAGCCGCTGGAGAAGCAGGGCGCTGTCACCGCTCGTCAGGCGATACGGCTGGCCCGCATCCTGCGCATCTCTCTCATCCTCTGCATGCGCCGCACCCAGGGCACAGTGCCCAGATTCCTGCTGCAGGCCGATGAGGACACCCTGACCCTGACCCTGCCCAAGGGCTGGCTGGATGAGCACTACCTGCGCGCCAGCGAACTGCGCCTCGAGGTGGAGCGCCAGCAGAAGATGGGCTGGCCCACCCGCCTGCTCGAAGCCTGAATGGGCGCCCCGCGCCCGTTCTGCTCTCTTTTCCGTCTGTTCCGACAAGCTCCTTCGCACCCACTGCTGGCGCCATTCAAGGCCTCGTCATTGATTTTATTATTTTTTTAATCAATTCCGGTCATGCCGCCTTTCCCGCCCGGCTAGTCAGTGCCAACCACTCGGCTAGAGTTGAATGGTCTCTCCCATAGGAACGGAAACCATGAAACACATACCCCTGATAGCCCTGACCGCCCTGCTGACCGCCTGCGGTGGCGGCGGTGACGGCGACAACAACAGCCAGCCGAATGCCCAGATGTCCCTGGCCTTCTCCGACGCCCCGGTGGACTCGGTCAGCAAGGTCTGCATCGCCGTCTCCAATATCAGCATCAACCCGGTCACGGGGGCGGAGCAGAACTGGACGACCGCCAGTTTCCTGACCTCGGCCCAGGACGACGGCTGCACCCCGATCGGGGAGAGCATCCCCCTCGACGGCAGCGGCCATCCGCTGTTCACCTATATCGATCTGCTGAGCTACCAGGGTTCCGCCAGCCGCCCCCTGCTGGCCAGCCAGAGCGTGGTCCCCGGCGAATACAGCCAGATGCGGTTGCGGGTACTGGACGGGCGTGAGGTGGCCAACCAGTTCCTGGACGGCACCCCCTACTCCTACGTCAAGCAGGATGACGGCGTGATCAAACCGCTGGAGGTGCCCAGCAGCGAGCTCAAGCTGGATGCCTTCACCATCGCCGCCAACGGCCTCAGCGCCTTTACCACCGAATTCGATCTGCGCCACTCCATGGTGCTGCCGGGCCACGAGGAGTACTACAAGCTCAAGCCCAGAGGGGTGCGACTGGTGAACACCACCGAGGTCGCCACAGTCAGGGGAACAGTGTCTGCCGGGCTCTGTGGCGGTCAGCTGACCGACAAGGCGTTCGTCTACTTCTATGACGAGCTGCGCCCGGAGGGCGACAACGCCTATCCCGACATGGCCGACAGCGACAACGGCTTCTATGCCAGCGCCCCCGTGGTGCTGAACAACGGTGTCTTCGGTTACGAGCTGGGCTTCGTGGAACTGGGGCACTATGACGCCGTGCTGGTCTGCAACGGTGACGAGGATGATCCCGAGCTGGCTGGCGATGCATTGCAGCAAGAGCTGGTAGTGAAAGACCGGATCGTGGCCGCCCCCGCCACCACCATCGACTTCCAGTAAGGGCGATGAGGAGGCGACGGCACCATGAGCGACTACCAACCCATCGCCTGCGACCTCTATGACTGGCTCGAGATCGCCGCCAGCTGGCACCTGCCGGTGACGATCACCGATCGGCATGGCCGCCAATGGACGGACGGGATCCGGACCATAGCGGCCAACGAGGGGGTCGAGTACTTGCTGCTGACCAGCAACGAGCGCCTGAGCCTGGCCGATCTGGCCACTCTGGATCTGGTCTGGCAGGGTGAGGCAAAGCGGATCCACTTCGCCCCCCTCCTCTGATCCCCCGACACAAAAAAGGAGGGCCAACCCCGGGTTGGCCCTCCTTTCTTTTATCCCGCCATGGCGGCTGGCATCAGCTCGCCCCCAGGGCCGCCATCACGTAGACGTCGAAGCGGTTGCTCTTGGTCTCGATGGCCATGCTGGGCTTGTGCTCGTTGAGCCAGCCTGCGTAGTCCGGGCGCTTCACCACCACCCGCTTGTCCGCCATCCTGAGCGCCGCCGGCAGCAGGGCATCGGCGTCCAGATCTGCCCCCACCAGAGACTGGAACACCCGCATCTCCTTCTTCACCAGGGCCGACTTCTGCTTGTGAGGGAACATGGGGTCGAGGTAGATGACCTCGGGCCGCTCGGCCAGCGCCAGCAGGGTCTCCACCGCCGGGCCTTGCCGCAGTTGCATTCGCTCGCGTACCCAGGGGCCTATTTCGGGATCCAGGGCCGCCCGGCTCAGGCCGTCCTGCAGCAGGGCCGCCACCACAGGGCTGCGCTCGATCAGGGTCACCTTGCAGCCAAGGGAGGCCAGCACGAAGGCATCGCGTCCCAGACCGGCGGTGGCATCCACCACGGTCGGCATGGCCCCCGACTTGAGTCCCACCGCCTTGGCGATGGACTGGCCGCGCCCTCCGCCAAACTTGCGACGATGGGCGACAGCCCCTTCCACGAAGTCCACGTAGACGGCCCCCAGCTTGGGTTCGTCCAGCTTGCGCAACTCCAGCCGCGACTCGGTCAGCACCAGGGCAAAGGGGGCGGGAAACTCCACGTCGGCGAGGCGCTGGCGCAGGGCGTCGAGCTCGCCATCGCGGGCGGGGACTTCACTGAAAACCTGAATATGGGGCATAACACGAACTCATCACGGCGCAGAAGCCGGCATGATAGCAGATGCGGGGGATCAGCTCACCGTGGTCAGGTTCATCCCCTGACGGTTGAGGCCCAGGTACTCCAACAGATCGTCGAAGGGCAGCGGGCGGCTCAGCAGATATCCCTGGGTAAAGGCACACCCCTTCTGGCAGAGGAAGTTGAGCTGCTCCCGGGTCTCCACTCCCTCGATCACCACCTGCATGCCGAGGTTGTGCACTATGTTGATGATGCCGTCGAGCAGCAGCCTGTCCTGCTCGTTGAAGGGGATGTGCCGCACGAAGGAGCGGTCGATCTTCACCAGATCCACCGGGAAGGTGCGCAGATAGTTGAGGGCCGAGTAGCCGGTGCCGAAGTCGTCGA